>RCNE010001610.1_pt1 | contig 12198 bp, 12 predicted proteins | sample 2041361 | NCBI WGS metagenome assembly RCNE01 (sample SAMN09708229, study PRJNA481090) | Marine sediment metagenome, whole genome shotgun sequencing project.
AATTCAACAGCGCCGCCGATAACCCATACACTGATGACGATGAACAGCACGCCGACCGGCAAAGCACCGACACCCTTGTTAAGGGCAATTATGCCCGCACCGGCCAGCAAGTAGCAGCTGGCGGAGAGGATCAGCACAATTGTCAGGGCAAGGTCCAGGGTCATCGTGTCTTTAACATAATTGAGAACTCCTCGCATGCTATAAAAACAGGGCCTTTGAACAAAGGAACTGCATCCCACTTGCGGCACGGGAACGTGCCCGCGCCCACAACCTAAGCTGATTATTGTTAAATCGCGGTATCGCCGCGGTCGGTCGAGGATGGCCGGCGGATTTGGTCCGTGAAATGCACTCGGCCGAGACTGTCCAGCGAATGCAGAAAGTCGATAGCACCTGATTCGAGCCGCAGCGTCTTTTGCCGATAGGTATCTTGCTCATCGCGGGCAGCAAGGCGCCAGTACAGCAGCGTGATCGTGGTCACCAGACGCGCACGCACAAGATCAAAAAGCGAAGCGATTTCATCATCTTGCAGCGACGTCACGGCCGTGTAGCCACGGACGAAAGGTGCAATCAGTCGCAGCGCGTTGGGACTGTCAGCACGCAGGTAGGACGCCGCGATTGCCACATCGAACACGCGCGGTGCCCTGATCGCATCGCTGAAATCGATGAACCCCGAAAATCGGCGATGGTCCGCACCGAGGAGGACGTTTTCCGGATTAGGATCGCCGTGAATGACCTGTGCCGGGAGGCGATCGAGCAATGGCACGATCCGATGCTCGAAATCATCGGTCGCGCTGGCAACGGCATCAAGCCCGCGCCGATCATCGATATGATGCTGCAACGGGCGAAGCTCGGCGACCCGCTGCAGATCCCAGAGCAACAGCGGTTTTTCGCCCGCGTGCGAGAACCCGCGAAGGCCCCGCCCCAGTGTCGCCAGCTGCCGGCCGAACTCGCGTGCGAGCAAGTCGTCGATCGCTGCCTCAGCCAGCAGCGAGCCCTCCAGGTAACTGACCACGCGCAGCCGACAGGCGCTGCCATCTGCTTCGATGTCCCCGTAGGGTCTGCCGTCGATGGTTGGACGCACCCGTGGTGTGCCAACGGCGCTGGTTTGCTGCAGATGCAGCAACATCTGAATATGGAAATCGCTGACGATGGCCGCCTCGGCCGCATTCGTCACCTTGACGACGAATTGCCGACCGTCAGCGGACTTGAGGTGAAAATTCTGATCACGCTCGCTAACCAGCGGCAAGTACTGACCGGCCACGCCGAACTGCTGCTCGACAGCGCTGGCCACTGTGGCCACGGCGACGGCCGGTGGGGCCGAGCGCCGTGCCTGATCGACTGCTGAAATGGACTCCATAGCTCCATAGTCACCAATACGTGGCGCGCTGTAAATCTCGAAAACACACTGGCAATTTGCTCGAAAGTGTCGATTGGTTCCCGCCGATTGCGACATAACTCAGTCAGAATCAGTAAAGATATGAAGCACCTTCAGCAGATCATCGCCGCGGCGGCGCCTGAAACGGGCGTTCAGTTTCGTAGTAAACCTTACGGGGCCGACGGCGTTCGCGACTTTCTTCGCGATGTATTAGCGCTCGCCAACGCCTCGGTGGAGGGCACGCGGCACATCGTCGTCGGCGTCGGCTTCGACTCAAAGGGCCGTCGCCAGGTGCACTCGGTGAATAGCAAGGATTTCGCCGGTAAACCTGCCTACGCCGCCCTCGTGAGCGACTACATTGAGCCAGCGCTGCGCCTCCGCCACGAGAGCGTCTCGGTCGACGGTCAACAGATCGGTGTTTTTGAGATCGCCGATTGCCAGGACCGCCCTTACATGATGCGGATCGACTTTTCGGAGTTGCTGCGACGCGGCGACGCCTACATGCGCGTTAACGATTCCGCGATCAAGATGGGACGACGCCAGTTACAGACTCTCTTTCAGGCCAAGTTCCAGGACACCATATCGGCGCATGACATCGAGGTCGGATTCCCGGGTGAAGTCATGCTTAAGGACCTGCATCTCAAGTGCCGGGACCTCGCAGGATTGCCATCGGCAATGGCGGCGGAGAAGCTCGAAGAACTGATGAAAGTCCAGATCGAATCGCAGAAGTCAGGCGGCGAATCCCTTATGGGGCGACTCGTGCATGCACGATTGTACGGCTCTGACGATCCCTACGTGACCCGCTCGCCGGAAGACTTGCTGCAGGAGATGGCAACAATCCGCGCAAAATACGCTGTTCAGGACCAACGTCATCTCTTCGGCTCGGATGCCCAGCAGATACAGACGGTGGTGTACAACCAAAGTAACGAACCGATACTCGACGCCTCGCTCGTGCTGCTGCTGCCACCCGATGACGACCTGTATATCGCCGACCGTTTACTCGGGACAACCGACGCGACAGGCAGCCATTCCGCTTATCCAGTCGTCACCGTCATGGACAATTCGATTCGCATCACCCAGAAAATTGGCGACATTCCTGCGGGTGAGCCCGTGGAGATTTTTGAGACGCCGCTTCGAGTCTGCGCCGGAGCCGCCTTGCGCGGCCGCAAATTCGGCGTGCGCTATGCCCTGTTCGGCGAGAACCTGCGCACGCCCGCTAAAGGCCGGCTGCGCCTGATATTCGGCACCTAGCCTGCTTCAGCCCGTCCATTTATCGACCTGCGGCGCCGTGTAGCGTTCGAATTGTCGGATCAGCCCGACGGCGGTCGTGTCAGCCAGCAACATCTGGCGATTCTCAGGGCGGAGAAATCCTTCCTGATTCGCATGGTCGAAAAATTTCAGCAGATGATCAAAATAGCCATTCACATTCAGTAGCCCGCATGGCTTGTCGTGAAAACGAAGCTGCGCCCACGTGATGATTTCGATGATTTCCTCGAGCGTGCCAAAACCACCGGGCATTGCGATGAAACCATCAGACAATGCCGCCATCATCGATTTTCGCGCATGCATCGATGACACCACGTGCAGTTCGGTCAAACCCTGGTGCGCGACCTCTTTGTCGCAGAGCATTTTCGGAATGACACCATGCACCTCGCCACCCTGTTCCAGCACGGCGTCGGCGATGACACCCATGGTCCCTTTATCACTCCCGCCATACACGAGATCGAGATCGTGTCTTACGAGCACGGCTGCAAGTTCGCGCGCAGCCGCTGCGTAGGTCGGGCTGTTGCCCGTGTTGGACCCGCAATAAACGCAGATTCGCTGAAACAGTAAACCGTGACTCAAGCGTTGCTGGCCTTCGAAGTGATGCCGTGCACGATGCTGGCGATTTCCGGCCGGCTTTCCTTTAACTCATCCGGCGTCAACGCATCGAGTTCATGCGGAAACACCAACCATTCTTCTGTTTCATGCAGGAAATAATCCGGAATCATGTCCGTTTCGTTGCGGCCGGGCTTGAACCACGGCACCGCAACGCGGATGTCTTCTGGCGTATTGCCGCGCGCGCGACTGCCAAGCTCGTCGACGACCGCTTTGATCGTATTGCCGGTATCAAAGACGTCATCGATGATCAGGACACGATCGTCGTGGCAGATCTTTTTGATGATGTAGTTGAGCCCGTGCACGGCAACGACGCCGCGCTGATCGACACCGACGTACGACGACGTCCGGATTGCGATGTGATCGGACTCGATGCCGCAGTAGGAGAGCACCTCCTGGACCGCCATGCCGACCGGTGTGCCGCCGCGCCAGATGGCGATGATCATCGTCGGCTTAAAGCCGCTCTCGAGGATCTTTATGCCAAGCTCAATGGAGTCTTCGAGGAGGTCCTGGGCGGAAAGAACGGTTTTGTCCATTATTATTCTCGTGGATGTGGACTTGCGGCTGTCGTTATAATGCGTGGCCTCGATTCTATCGCAGCCTGGCCCGGGAATAACAATAATGCGGGAATTACAATAATGAATGAGCGATTCATCAACGCGGACGATCTGCTGCGAGATTCCTTTCAGTTGGCGGCCTCTATTTACGAAGCCGACTTCAAACCGGACTTCCTCGTCGGCCTGTGGCGCGGCGGCAGCGCGGTTGGCATCGCAGTTCAGGAAGGGCTCGACTATTTTGGTGTCAAAACTGATCACATCGGCATCCGAACCTCGTATTCGGGAGCACGAGGCTACACGCAGATGGTCACAAAAGCCGACGCGATTCGTGTCCATGGCCTGCAGTACTTGCTCGAGAACCTGTGCTCGCATCATTCGTTGCTCATCGTCGATGACGTTTATAGCACCGGATCCAGCGTCGGCGCCGTCATCAAACAGCTAACGCTGCGAACGCGCCGTAACCTGCCGCACGATATCCGAATCGCATCGGTATGGTATCGGCCAACGGAAAAAACCCTGCGGACGCCCGAATATTTCGTACATGAGACCCAGGACTGGCTGGTTCTGCCCTACGAATTGAGCGGTTTCTCCATCGAGGAGCTGCGCAAAAGCCGGCCAGGCATGAGTGATCTCTTCGACAAGCTTGCACCGTACGCGAAACCGCAAGTCGATAAGTCCGCCTGATGCTCGACGCCAAGGCGTTATTGCGGTCACTGTTTGACACGGCCGTCGCCGCGGCATCTCCCGCCAATTGTATGCAGCACTGGCTACCACGCCGCCCATCAGGCGAAATCGTCGTGGTCGGTGCCGGCAAAGCCGCAGCCGCGATGGCACGACAGCTCGAGGAGCAGTGGGGCGCACCGATACGGGGCATCGTCGTCGTGCCGCCCGGTCACGCTGAAGACTGTCGTTTTGTAAAAGTACGGTTCGCAGCGCATCCAGTACCCGATGAGTCCTGTGTTGCTGCAAGCGAGGCAGTTCTTGAAGCCGTATCCGGCCTCTCCGAACAGGATACGGTCATCTGCCTGTTGTCCGGCGGCGGTTCATCGTTACTGACACTGCCTCTGCCAGGCATTGCGCTTGTCGACAAGCAGCGAATTACGCAGGCCCTGCTGCGCTCCGGCGCGGCAATCCATGAGATCAACTGCGTGCGCAAACAGCTCTCGGCAATCAAGGGCGGCAAACTGGCGGCGGCCTGCGCGCCAGCGAACGTCATCACGCTCGTCATATCCGACGTACAGGGCAACGATGTCGCCGTCGTTGCGTCCGGTCCGACGGCGGCCAGCAGCGCGACCATTGCCGATGCGGTGTCCATTCTGGATCGCTATGGTATTCCCGTCAGTGACAACATCATCGAGGCCATGCGCGTGGGCGCGGCACGAACCGAGAGCGCGTTGGGTGCCGATATCAGACTGCTGGCCAGCAGTGACGATGCGCTGCAGGCAGCGGCGCTCGCGGCCATGGAAACAGGCATTACGCCGTACATGCTTGGCGACCTTGGCGACGATGCCCGCGAACTCGCCTGCGAGCACGCCGAGCTTGCCCTCAAAATTGCTGCCGGCGACGGACCTGTCGAACCCCCGTGCGTCATTTTGTCCGGAGGCGAGACTACGGTCCCAGTGCTTGGCGGCGGGCGGGGCGGTCGCAACGGCGAATACGCGCTCGCGCTTGCCATCGCACTGGATGGCCACCCCGCCGTTCATGCACTGGCCGCTGACACGGACGGCATCGACGGTTGTGCCGACAATGCGGGTTGTTTTGTCACTCCTGATACAATCGCGCTCGCTCGGGCTGCAGCAACCGTGGCACTCGACTGCCAACGAAACAACGACAGCTACGCGTTTTTTGAGGCGACTGGCGGGTTATTGAAAACCGGACCCACAAGAACTAACGTCAATGATTTCAGGGCGATACTGATAACCTAACTGCGCCGGACGCAGCGGATACTAACAATCTGAGGTAATAGAAATGCAGGACTTACCGCACCATTACGCCGTCACTGCCGACGCCGAATCCGAAACGAACGTCACGCTGTCCAGCCGCGGTCTCCAGGACCTCGACACAGCCGGCCCGCCGGAATACGGCGGACCTGGCGATGTCTGGTCACCGGAGACCTTGCTGGTCGGGACTATTGCCAACTGCTTCATTTTGTCGTTTCGCGCGACCGCGCGGGCCGCGCGGCTCGAGTGGGACTCGCTCTCCTGCAGCGTCGTCGGCACGCTCGACAAAATCGACCGCGTCACACAGTTCACTGCGTTTGATATCACTGCCGAATTGACGTTGCCAGCCCATACCAACGACAAGGCCGACAATAAGGCCAACGACGAGGCCAACGACAAGGCCGACGATAAGAAAGCATTGCGGCTAATGGAAAAAGCCAAGAAGCACTGCCTGATTACCAACTCACTGAAAGCAGCAGCCACGCTGCAGGCAAGCGTCCTTATCAGCGACTGATCTTGTGGGCGGCCGCTTTTAGCTGCTCATAGGGTTCTATCAGTAATGCGGCCGCCAGTTGCTTGTCAGCGTCTAGCGCTGCCAGGCCATCCGGCCGAATGCGCACTGTGTCGCCGGCCAGTTCGATGACGTCAATGCGCTGCAGCTCTTTGCGCATGGCGCCCTCCGGTATGTCGCCGGCAAACTGCCTGACCAGTGATTCAAACGATGCGCGCTCGCCCTTAAGCGGCAAGCGCTTGGGCTGACCTCGCTTATCGAGGAACTCATCTACTGAGCACCAGGCTGATAACACTTCGTTGATCGGTGAGCGCCGGTCTGTCTTCGCGCTCTCGCCACTGTCGATCTTGCGTCGAATCCGGCCGATCTCTTTTCGCGTCAGGCCGGTCATCGCGGCAATGCGTGAGGCATTGGTCGGCCGGCCGTGAACACCAAAATCTTCGCCCGCAACCGTCACGAACGCGGTTTTCGATAGCTCGCAGTATTCACGGTAGCTAAAGCCAAAATGCAGGAAGAGCCTCGCAAGTGGTTGCAGAAGTTTAAAAAGAATCAAATTCAAGTGGCTGGGTTGGTATTTCATCGACGCGGAAATATATGGTGTCTCAAGGGCTTACGCCACCGAAATCACCGAAATGGGAAAAATGGGCCAGTTAGTGATGAGAACCGGACCCACAATGGCGCTCATCGCATACTGGCTCTCAGAGCGTGTGCTGAGCTCGCCCGTTAACGAAGGTAGCGGCGACGTGGCGATCATCGGCCAACGTCAACAATGCAAATAATGCCTCTTCGATAGTGTCGGTCGTCGCCGTGCGGCGCGCCGTCAAACTCGAACCCGCTGGGTCCAGCACCACAAAATCCGCCTCTTTGCCGGGCAGGAAGTTACCGATGTGCTCGTCGACGTACAGCGTTTCTGCCGCACCCAACGTGGCCAGGTACAGCGCGCGCATTGCCGGCAAAGTGTGGCCCTGCAGGTGCAGAACTTTGTAGGCTTCGCTGGCTGTCCTCAGCAATGACAGACTCGTGCCGCCGCCAACATCGGTGCCCAGGCCGCAACGAATTTTAGCCGCACGCATGGCCGACAGGTCGAACAGGCCGCTGCCCAGAAACAGGTTGGACGTCGGGCAAAATGCGGCGGCACCACCGGCGGCCGACATGCTCTCGCGGTCCGCGTCGTCCATGTATAGACAGTGCGCAAAAACCGCACGCTCGCGCAGCAGACCGAAATAATCGTAGACATCGAGATAGCTGCGGCGCGCCGGAAACAAGCGCTCGATCTCATCCACCTCGCCCCTGTTCTCCGCCAGATGCGTGTGAATCCAGACATCGGGATGCTCGGCGGCGAGCCGGCCGGCGGCAGTCAGTTGTTCGGCGCTTGAGGTCAGCGCAAAACGCGGTGTGATCGCATAACCGAGGCGCCCGTGGTTATGCCATTTTTCAATCAATGCTTTGCTGTCGCGGTACGCAGACTCAGCGTCATCGCGCAGCTCTTCGGGACAGTGGCAGTCCATCAGCACCTTGCCGGCAATCAGACGCATGTCACGCGCGGCCGCCGCTTCAAAAATGGCGTCTGCCGAATGCGGATGCACGGTGCCAAAAACCAGCGCCGTCGTCGTGCCGTTGAGCAACAGCTGCTCAACAAAGGCGCTGGCGACCTCGCGGGCATGGTCGGGATCCGCAAATTTCGCCTCAGCGGGATAAGCGTAGCGATTGAGCCAGTCGAGCAGCTGCTCTCCGTACGAGCCAACGATATCAAGTTGCGGAAAATGCACGTGGCAGTCGATGAAGCCCGGCACGATCAGTTTGTCCCGGAACTCCGTCAAGCACACATCGTCACCGAGAGTCTCGAGCAAATGACCGGCGTCGCCGAACGCCTCGACATGACCGTCTGCGACAACCAGCAGGCCGTCCTCAAAGTACTCGTAGGCAGACGCCGCGGAATGTTCGCCGGGATCTTCCAGGCAGTGCACGATCGAGGCGCGAAACGCTTGGCGCATGGCGGTCAGAAGGCCTCCAGCATGACGGTTTCGTCGAGCATACGCTCTTCGCAATTCGGCTCGTCACCACCACGGTCAATCACGAGGAACTGGTCAGCGGCGGCGAACGCAATCAACGGCATGTGCCAGGTGCCGCGATGGTAGTTAAAGCCCTGTCTTGGGCGGGTGACGAAGGCCCGCAAATCGGCGGCTCCGACAGCCTCTCCGGGTGGCGCTACAACGACAACCATCTTGCAGGATTGCAGCGGAACAAAGGCCTGGCTACCCAACGGATGCCGCTCGATTTTATCGACGCGGAGCGGCAGCGTTGTCGGCTTGCAGCAGCTCGCGATGCTGATCGCGACACGCCCACCGGGTGCAAAATCAACGGTGCAAAGCTCGTCGAAACGCTCAAAGCGCGCCTCATTCATTGCACTCGAACTGTCGAGAGCCGCTTCGATCACCTCACCAAACGGCGCGAAACCCGCACTCGTCAGAGGCTCGGGAACCAGCACGATTCGCGAGTTACCCATGCACCTGGCCGAATAGCCGCACGCGACTGATGCCGCCGTCGGGATAGATGGCAACGCGCACGTGGCTGACCGCGCCAATCGGCTGCAGTCCCTCGAAGTAATGCTGCTGATCCATCTTGAGTTTTTCCTCCGGCAGTAGCGTCTGCCATTGGCTGCTACTGCTGACGGCAGCCTCGTCGCTATCGAAGACGGCGCCTTCGAGCGAGACCCGATCCGGGTAGTTGCCTTTGAAATGTGCCGTGTCAATCTCGGCGCGTTCGATGATGCCGGGCTGGCCTAACGCGATGACGACCCAGTCGTTGCCCGGTCCGCGGCGCCGTGCAGTCTCCCAGCCATCGCCCATATTGATACCGCGACCGGGCGCCAGCAGATTTTGCATGCTGCCATAGTGCTCGTCGCTGCAGGCGATCGCGCGACCGCCGTGTTCTACAGCGGCGAGATCGACGAAACCGTCGACGTCAGCAAAGTTAGCGCGGATCTCACCGAAGATACGCAGCCTGGCAACGCCGCCGTCGGGGTAGATGTGCAATCGCACGTGGGTGCGCACCGTATCGTCGCGCACGTCGAGGTAGTGATGCGAATTACCCGCAAGTTCGATCCTGGGAACAGTCTCGACCCAGCCCTCTTCCGGCACGTCCACGTTCGCCGAGCAGGCCTCGAGCGAGACGTGCGGCGGATAATTTCCCGTGAAATGGCTCGTATCAACGTCGAGCCCGTGAATGATGCCGGGCACGCCGAAGCGGATGACGCAGTAGTCATGCCCGGGCTCGCGGCGACGGCGACTTTCCCAGCCGTCCATCCACTTACCGTGGTCGTCGTATTTGTCGTCGATGAAGATCGGTTCCGCTGCATCGATGATGCGTTCCTTGGCGCCGAAAAACTCGTCGGTGGCAAACGTTACGCGGCTGCCCAGGCGCGGCTGCTCGAGATTGATCCATTGGCGAGTTGCATTGGTCATGGGTTGTACCTCATCGCGTCGAGCCGCAGGCGAGCGATCTTGTGTATTTCGATCAAGGCCGTTTCGAATTCGAGGTCGCAATCGTTGCCGAGGCGTTGCGCGAATGCTTCGAGAATAGCAACTCGATCCTGCCCGCGAACCGCCATGACGAAGGGGAAGCCAAACTTCTGCCAATAAGCGTCATTCAGCTCCTGAAAACGGGTAAATTCTTGCGGCGAACACTGCTCAAGGCCGGCGCTGGCCTGTTCCAGTGTCGATGCTTGCGTTAACTCGCCGGCTACCTGCGCTTTGCCGGCAAGGTCCGGATGTGCCCGAATCAACTCCAGCTGCTGCTCGACGGCGGCATTGTCGACGCAATCAGCCATCAGCGCAGCAAGAACCGACGAGTCTTCAATATCACCACCCATGGTCGACACCTGCTCCGCCACCCATGGCGAATGCTCATAAATACTGCCGTAGCGCGCAATAAAATCGTGTGTGTCCATCAACCATCATCCCGTGGTGGGTGTCGCTCGCGCCAGTGCTCGGCGATAGCCACTCGAGTCGCTACCCAGACGTTATCCTGCTCGGCGACATAATCGAGAAACCGCGCGACCGCCGCTGCTCGTCCCGGCCGGCCGGCCAGGCGACAGTGCAGGCCAACCGACATCATGCGGCCACCCTCGGCGTGCAGCACGTCAAATGAATCCTTGAGGTAGTCAAAAAACTGCGTGCCTGAATTGAATCCCTGCGGTGTCGCAAAGCGCATATCGTTTGCGTCGAGCGTATAGGGAACCATCAGCTGTGGTTTGGCAAACGAGTAGTCCCAATACGGCAAATCGTCGGCGTAGCTGTCGGCGTTGTAAGTAAAGCTGCCCTCCTCGGCCGCGAGCCGATGGCTGTTCGGACTGCAGCGGCCCAGGTACCAGCCGCGCGGGCGTTCACCCGTAACCTGCTCGTGAATGTCGAGAGCTCGTCGCAGGTGTTTGCGTTCGCTCGCCTCGTCGACGAACTGGTAGTCGATCCAGCGATAGCCGTGGCTCGCAACTTCCCAGCCGGCCTGCTGCATCGCATCGGCAGCTGCCTGGTTACGCTGCAGCGCCATCGCGACAGCAAACACCGTGACCGGCAGATCGCGTTCCGTAAACAGCCGGTGCAACCGCCAGAATCCAGCGCGCGAGCCGTATTCATACAGCGACTCCATGTTCAAGTGGCGCTGCCCGGGCACGGGCGTGGCACCCACAATGTCCGAGAGAAAAGCTTCCGACGCCGCATCGCCGTGCAAGACGCAGTTCTCCCCACCTTCCTCGTAATTGACGACAAACTGCACGGCGGTACGGGCACCGTGCGGCCAATCCGCGACCGGCGGTTTTTGACCGTAGCCACACATGTTTCGGGGATAATTGTCTTGCGGCATCTATTCGTCCTGTAACGCCTGGTACCACTGATCGATGATCTGCCGCTCCGCATCCGTCATCGCCGTGAGGTTGCCGATGGGCATCACGCGCGTGATCACCGTCTGCTGATGAATACGTGCCGCCTGCGCGATTATCTGCTCGTCCGTGTCGAGCATGACACCGAGCGGTGCCGCAGGAAATGCCGGATGCACCGGCGCTGCGGAATGACAGCTCGTGCAGCGCGTATGCACAACGTTGCGCACTTGCTCAAACGACGCAACCCCGACCCTGGTTTGCTGCGGCGGTGGGGCGAGCAGTGCCGCAATTACACCGAGCAATAACACCGCCAGAACGACAGGCAACGGCGACGCATTGCCTTTGTGGCGCGCGACAAAATAGATGCGTATCAGTGCGCCCGCCAACGAAATGCCAATGAGTATCGCCCAGTTGTATTCGTGACTGTGCGTCATTGCGAAGTGGTTGCTCAACATCACGAACAGCACGGGCAGCGTAAAGTACGTGTTGTGTACCGAACGTAGCTTCGCGTGGATCCCGGGTGTCGGATCAGGTGCTTCGCCCCTCGAGGCAGCAGCGACCATCTTCTTCTGGCCCGGAATAATGATGAAGAAAACGTTCGCGACCATGATTGTGCCAAGCACGGCGCCAAAGAGAATGTAAGCACCGCGACCGCCGAACAGCTGGCACAAACCCCACGCCAGCAGCGTACTCAACGAAAGCAGAACAACACCGAAGACGCGGCTGTCGCGAGCCAGCGGCGATTTACAAAGCGCGTCGTAGACGAGCCACCCGCCGACGATGAAACCCATCGCTGCAGCAATTGCCACCGGCACCGACAGGTCGGCAACCGCGCGATCGATCAGGTAGACCTCGGCACCGTACCCGTAGATAAGCGCCAGCAGGAACATGCCCGACAGCCAGGTCCAGTAAGCCTCCCACTTGAACCAGTGCAGTTCCTCCGGAAGGGTTGCCGGTGCTACCCGGTACTTTTGTGCGTGATAAAACCCGCCACCGTGCACGGACCAGAGTTCGCCGCCGACACCTTTTTCGTCGTCCGCGGGATCTGTCGGTGCCTGCAA
>RCNE010001781.1_pt1 | contig 12197 bp, 9 predicted proteins | sample 2041361 | NCBI WGS metagenome assembly RCNE01 (sample SAMN09708229, study PRJNA481090) | Marine sediment metagenome, whole genome shotgun sequencing project.
GCTTCAGAAGATTTGCCCGAGGATTTCAAAAAAATTCCTGCGGATAGTAAAAAAGCCACTGTTTTGAGCAATGTTGCGGGTACACCTGAAGCAAAAAGTGCAGTTTATGACGCTCAGATTCCCCAGACTGCGGCGGTTAAAAGAGACACCAAAGCAACCACTGTGGAATATAACGGCAAACCGGAATTCAAAAATGTGGAAGGCTTGAAATTACAATACGCAGTGAACACCGAAAGCGCCGTATTCAAAGACAAAAAAGACTATTTCCTCTGTGATAATGCGGTTTGGTTCAAAGCGACTACACCAAACGGGCCATGGCAAGTAGCCGACGAGCGGCCCGAAGAGGTAGAGAAAATACCCGCAGAAAACCCACAATACAATACTAAATATGTATATATCTACGAGACCTCGCCTACTGTTGTCTATGTAGGGTATACACCCGGTTATTATGGTTCTTACGTGTATGGCCCTACGGTAATTTACGGTACAGGTTACTATTACAATCCGTGGTATGGTGGGCATTATTACCATCGTCACTACACCTACGGATTTTCAATACGCTACAATCCGTGGTACGGATGGAGCGTAGGCTTTGGTTTTGGCTCGCCCTACGGTTGGTACGGCCATGCTTATTGGGGCCATGGCTATCATCATTGGGGGCCTCCTTATTATCGCCCACCCTACTATTACGGTAACCGCTATCGTAGGCCAACCCACCCTATCTATAATGGAAGAAGGGGAATCAGCCATTACAACAGGCCGGTAACAAGACCAAATACGCGACCTGGAGTTGGTACAAACCGTCCAGCGACAAGACCCACAACAAGACCCACAACCAGACCCACAACAAGACCTGCAAACAGGCCCGCTACACAACCGTCAACGCGACCAAGTACGCAACCGTCAACAAGACCTGCAAATAGGCCCAGCACCCGACCAAGCACACAGCCTAGCACAAGGCCTTCAAACAGGCCCAACACCAGACCTACAACTAGGCCCAGTACGCCTACGAGTAGGCCAACCGCTCGCCCGGCTAATAGACCTACAGCTCGCCCGGCAGGAAGATCTGGCGGTGGATCGAGAAGAAATTAAGCAATGGGTAAAAAGTAGTACAGTAAAAAATTAATTCAAACGTTTAAAACAAGTATTTATGAAGTCAAAACTTAAAGGAGTACTATTGGTCGCGTTACTATTGGCATATTTCAATGGTCAATCACAAACCGTGGAAATCATTCCCAGTTATGGCTACCAGTTCGGGAGCAAATTGAATTATGGTAGCAATTACCTTAAAGCAAAGGATAGCGACCAATATGGGATTTCAGTAGGATATGGGATGGATGAAAACCTAATAATTGGGCTTTCCTATACGCGTATGAGTACCGAATTGAGGATAAGGGATCGCATCGTTAGCCCAACAGAAGACCGACTATCAGATTTGAATTTCGATTGGTTTATGGTAGGGGCGACACGATACTTTCAGCCCGGAAATGTACGGCCTTTTGCAGGTGGCGGTCTGGGATTAGTGGCTATTAGCCCAAAAAATGTGAATACTACCATAGCTACTAGAGGCTTGGATTCAACCACACGTTTAGCATTTAACTTTAAAGGGGGTGTCAACATCATGTTCAGCGATCGTGTAGGGCTCAACCTACAGGGCAATTTATTCCTCCCTGTACAATGGGGCGGTGTATATATTGCAGGGGGATCCGGTGGTGTATCGAGCGGGGTAAGTGCAGGTGTGACCACGATTATGGGTAGTTTAAGCGGTGGCCTTGTTTTTATGCTCGGAGATTAGAAAATTTAGGTAGCCTACATCAATTATTTCAGTATATACAATAACGTAGAAAAAAGAATTCGCTTGGGAAAGCAGTTCATTTGGATATAGCAATGAACGTGCTGTTATTACATCTAGTGGGTGCATAGTACAAAGTAGCCAATCTATTGCCTATTGAAACCCAGCTAGTTGGTGAAATGCGCAATCAACCGCTAGTATCTAACAGCTGTTCACTTGAAGCATTTAAACGAAATCATATAACTACAATTTTAAAAGCATTTTATGGGGAAATAATCGGCAACCGTGGTGCGTCTGAAATTTTAAGTTTACCCACTAGTACTTTAGGTGGCAATGCTAAAGTAGCTGTGAAATAAAATAGTATTTATAGCAAAATATAGTGCTGAAATATCGTGATTAGGGGTATATCGTTTATTTGACTTTTGTTCTGTATATTTATAAATCATTCATTCACAAAATTAAAGGATTGCCTTAAGTTTTTTTTAACAAATGGTGTAGTACTTGACTATTGTGAAGTAGCCAAGTAACTATGCATTTTACAACATGAGCTTTATTAATGAGAAACCTTTACATACTCTTATTTTTAATCACAATTCATTTATTGGCAGGTTCTTTTAAACTTGATGCGCAAGAACTCGAACCACGGGCCTTGACTAACTTGCCAAAAGGATTGAATTTTGCAGCAGTAGGCTATGCATATGCGTCTGGTAATACACTTTTGGACCCTGCATTACCCCTTGAAGATTTTAATGGTAACATTAATTCCATTGTTATGGGGTATGTAAAAAGTGTCAACTTTTTTGGAGCGTCAGGGAAAATTGATATTGTTTTACCTTTTGCTGGGGGTGATTTTACGGGTAGCTATCTAGGAGAGGGTTTTACAGATTCCTATACGGGTTTTGGTGATTTACGTGTAAGAGCCACCATAAATTTAACGGGTGCACCCTCACTCGAACCCAGTGAATTTAAAAATTATATACAGAAGACTGTTTCGGGATTTGGAGTGCAAGTTTTAATACCAACAGGTAATTACAAGAAGGAGCAATTACCCAATCTGGGTTCCAACCGCTGGAGTGTTCGGGTTAAATATGGCTTATCTAAAAGCTTTAATCAGTGGGTAGTGGAAGGCTATGTGGGCGCCTGGTTTTTTAGTGCGAATAACAACTTCTTGGGGGACAATAAGCTTGAACAAAAAGCGCTATGGATTCTTAAGGGAAATATTATTAGAAATCTTGGGGTTAAAGGTATGTGGCTGGCGTTTTCAACGGGTTATGGTTATGGAGCCCAGTCTGATATCAACAATGTTCGACGGGATGCCACCATATCACAATTGAGATTAGGTCTTACCTATGCCTTGCCTTTGAACCAGAAAAATACTTTGAAGTTTACCATTGCATCGGGAATAAGATTTCAGGAAGGAAGTGACTTTGATGTCTTTGGCGTAACATTTAGCCATCGCTGGTTAAACAAAAAAAGATTAAAAACATTAAAAAAATAGTGCTGATGAGTAATGCTTCCCTATCTCAAAAAGATCAAATTACAGGGTAGCATTCGTCTAAATATGCAACTTTTTTTAGCCCTGGAAACAGTGGATGGTTTTTACCTTTTTATAAGCAATTTTATCTTGTGAATTCAAAATATCAAGGACGTAGATATCGTATCTTTACTAAGAATCTTGTTAATGTAAGTTTATTCTTTTTGATTTGAAACCTATTATAAAAAAAATATTAAAACGCCTTTCTATAGGAATTTTACTTCTAGGTCTTTTGGGAGTTATTCTTGGGTTCGTTTTCTATGATGACGTTGAAGATTGGATTAGCACAGAAGTTCAAAACTACTTGGTTAAAATGGAGTATGGGGATTTAGAAATTGGAGAAATGGACCTCTCCTTATTTCAAAACTTTCCTAATATAACTTTGAAAATAAATGAGACACGTTTCTATGAGAAAAAAGATGCACTAAGATCTTCGGAAGACCCACCCATATTATCAGCGGAATATCTTAATCTAACCTTTGACTCATGGGAATACATTAGAAATAAAAATTTAATCGTTACTACTTTAAGTTTTGAAAATGGGGATTTAGACATAATAACTTACGAGGATAACAAGACAAATCTGGAAAGAGCATTTAACCCACCGAAGCGTCGAAGTGAACAACCCAAGCCGAAAGATACGACGCAAGGAAAACAACCTAAACCAAAACCGAATACATCAAATAAAGACCTAAAGAAACCAGACGCCAGTCAACCACTTCTTTCTGTCCAACTGAAAAATATTCAACTGAAAAATATCACTTTAAAGTATAATAACCCAAGTGAAAACTATGCTGCCCAGATTGAATTAAATGAATTCCAAGGGAAACTAATATTGAATAACCAAGGTCTATCCTGTGATATGGAAACAACTTTTGAAATAGTGAAAAGCGCACAATTTCCAACGATTGCACAGCAAGGCCCGGCGTCACTTTCACTTGATTTTGATTTTATTGATGCATCTCAGCAAGTCGACATACATGAAGGGAATTTGAGTTTTAAAAATCTTAATGTAGCCGTTTCTGGCTCTTATGATCATAAAAATGGCAACTATATAGATATGACATTCGATGGTTCTTCCAATAATCTCTCTTTTCTTTCAAAATTATTACAAGAAGATATTTTGCACAAGAACAGTTCATCAGTAAAAAAGGCGAAAATTATTCTAAACGGTAAAATTAAGGGTAAAATGGAAGATCAGATGCCCAAAGTAACTATGAATTTTGGTGTTAATGATTTGAGCATCGTACTTCCAGCGGATAAAGGCAAATTCAATAATATCGGTTTCCAAGGTGAATTGCATACCGGGGAAGCAGCCGATTTTTCAGGCGCCAAACTCTCCATACGAAATTTACAGGGTGAAACCCCTGGTGGTTCTATTTCCGGGAATGTCACTATACGTAATTTCAAGAATCCATATGTAAAAAGCAACTTGGCCCTGTCTTTGGTTTTGGACGGTTTTGACGACGTTTTTCGTTTATCAAATATTGACTCATTACAAGGGAAGATCAATTTTGTTTCAGAAATGGATGGTTTACTGAATCTAGAAAACCAGCATGAGATGGACAGCATAGGCAGTTGGTCACTGAAAATGGAAGAGATTGCCTTTAGATATCTTCCATCCAATAAATATATAAGCAAGCTAAACGGTACTATCACCGAATCCCAAAACCAAGTAGAAATCAGCGACCTCGGCATGTATTATGACAGTAGTAATATCAATATCAACGGACAGATTAAAAACCTGTATCATTTTATCTTTAATAAAGAGCAGGATCTATTGGCTGATTTTAATTTGACTTCCAATCAAATTTTTACGGACCACCTTATCACCAACCCTGAAGGCGAGGCTGCCATAAATGACCGAATGAGTAATTTAAGTCTAAACGCGCAAATTACCATGAGCGACAATGACATCTTTGATTCATACTTTCCGAAGATCAATGCGGTACTAACAAATCTGTCATTTGATCTAGATAAGCTTCCTGGAATTTCCAGACTTGATGGTGGTTTCGATTTTTATGAATCGGAAAATGGGTTCATTATAGAACTCCACGAGCTTCATGGAATATTACCGTCTGGAGAAGGCATAGTATCCGGGAGTGTCCTGATACCAAAAGATTTTAAAACCTTGGACATTAAGACGGACCTCGATATAAAAAATATCCCTCAAGAATATGTGTTCGACCTGATCAATGAAATGAAGGATAATGAGTTGCTTGGAGCCAAAAGCATGAGCAGGGACGAAATGACCATAATAAATGGAAAATTAGGTGTATCGGGAGTCATGGAACTGGTTCCTTTCGCTTTGCAAAAAGCCAGAATTTCCAATGCAAACATCACCATGACACAGCCAGATTCCTCCTTGTATGAAGTTAAAAATTTCAACCTGAATTTGGATGGCCTTTACTTCGCTCATCAACCAGGTTCCTATAAAATTGCAGGCATAGAAAATGCGAAAGTAGAACTTCACATAGATGCTATAAATACTACCAGCTTTAAGGGTATCCCCATTGATATTGGCTTAGCCGCAGAGAATGACCAATTCAATATCAGTTTTTCTACCCTGAGAGATACTTTAATGCTTGACGAAGGTTCCTTGACCTTGGACCTATCCAAATCACCTTTTCAATTGGATTTAAATTACAGCCTTAAAAATATTGATATCGCATCGGTTGTTAAGGATTATAATTCGGATAAACTTATAGAGGGAATCATAAATGCGGCCATTAAATTAAAAGGAACCGGTGAAAATCTAGACGAGCTTAGTAGAAGTTTTGAGGGCAATGTGAATATCAGTGGGGATTCCCTGATGCTCTATGGAGTTGATCTGGACAATCTCTTACGAAAATATAAGCGCAGCCAGAAATTTAATCTGGCGGATGTGAGCGCTTTTGTAATGGCAGGTCCCATTGGGGCGGCTGTAACTAAAGGAGCGGATTTTTCCAGTCTAATTGCTGCAGACTTTAAACCGGAGCATTCTACTTATGTTTCAAAGGCCGTTGCCAATTGGAAGATTGATCAGGGGATACTCACTACAGAAGATGTAGCCTTTAGTACAAAAGTGAATAGGCTTGCATTCCAAGGTAGCTTAGACTTTGTGCAAGACAGTATTCCCGGTTTTACAGTGTATGTGGTGGATAAAAAAGGTTGCAGCCTCATGCAACAAAATATTTACGGAAAGTTCGATGCTATTCAGATGGGGAAACTAAAAATCGCTAAAACGCTCCTGGGATCCGTTATAAATTTAGTGAATTCGGTGGTAGGCGGTAAATGTGAGGCGGTATATACCGGAAGCATTGAACATCCTATTTCTTCTAAATGATGATAAACTGTATCTTGCACCTTAAAATAATAGTCAATTAAATATAAAGAAGCGCTTTGTTTAAAATATACACTTTACTGCTACTAATTGCTCCTTTCTATTTGTGCGTTGCTCAAGATTCAAAGGAAATAGATTCAACCAAAATCGTATCGTATGCCGATAAGTTTGTGGTTAAACTAAATTTAGATACCCAGGTCAATAGTTACAGTTTAAAGAATTTACAGGACGGTACCAATCTGCGAATTACTCCTAATATTGGCTATAATCTTTTTCTTTCGCTAGACTATCAATTTTTTGGGTTCAGTGTCGGGTTTTCACCTTCCTTTCTTACGCCGGATAGCAACGATGATCTGAAAGGGGAGTCTTCTTTTAGCGACTTCCGATTTCGGGCAGCTTTAGGGCATTGGGTACAAGGTTTCCAGGTGAGCTCCATTGAGGGATATTACGTAGAAAATACAGAAGATTTCCTCCCCGACTGGATCGAAGGTGTGGATCCCTATATTCAATTGTCGGATTTTAAAAGCCAAGTATGGGGTATGTCTACCTCTTATGTCTTCAATCAAAATTTCTCATTTAGGAATATCCTCTACAACACCGAATGGCAAAAAAAGAGTGCTGGTAGCTTCATCCCCACACTGTATTATAGTTATGACCGTTTATCATATACCTTCGAGGATATTAAAAGTAAAGAGGATATTCTCCCCATCCGGCTAGCGCTAGGATACTATTATACGCTAGTCCTTAAAGAGCACTGGTTTATTAGCGGCAATCTTTCTCCCTCATTGGGTGTACGATTTTCAAAAACTCAAGAGACTTTGAATGAACTTAGATCGGAGCTGTCGAATACGGTATTCACCCGTACCCTGGAAGGAGGCGCTAATTTGGGCTATGCCTCAAAAAAAATTGTATTTGGGCTGGGGTTTACGTTCGATGTTAATGGTTACAATGAGGATAAGTTCAATGCCGTACAGACCAATAATATTTATGGTAAAATTTACTTCGGTTACCGCTTTAACACACCAGGTTTTATTGATAGGACCTATAACAAATTCGCTAAAAAAATAGGTCTTGAGTAGACGGATATTTTATAATGGAAAGAGTTATATTTGCCTGATCGGCCTGTGACTTGTGGTTATTCTAAAAGATAATTCCGTCCTAGAATATCAAAAAGAAGCGAAGTACTATGTTTTTAAGTAGCATCAATTAAATAAGAGAGATTATTGAATCAAATCCTATCAAAATAGATTACTATGAAATACACCAGAATCATTTTCTTTATTTGCCTTCTAAGTATAATTCCGGCTCTTGCCCAGGAGGAAACTGAAGAAAGGGAGGAAGAAAAACGCCACTCGCTTGCTTTTGTGTTTGGTTATACCCATATCCCAGAAGCAACAAAAGATGGCAAGACAGAGGAAGCTGTATTTGTACCTACTATTGGGCTGGATTATTTATACGAATTCACTGAAAAGTGGTTTGTAGGTGGCGTATTCGATATAGAACTAGGGAAATACGAAGTTGATTATGAAGATGACGAAATTACGAGGGAAATCGCTTTAGTTCTTGCGGGCTTGGTCGGGCACGAAGTCTTACCAGGTTGGGCCGTTCTGGCCGGTCCGGGTGTAGAACTTGAAAAGAATAAAAACCTTTTTATCATAAGATTCAGTACAGAATATACTTTTGAACTGGGAAATGATTGGGGGCTGTATCCCAATTTTACCTATGATTTTAAAAAGGAGTACGGTTCCTATGAGCTTGGCGTAGGGTTAAAAAAGAGATTTTAATTCCAGGATATCCAACGGTCCTCTTTTGTTCTGACTACACGTTTTATACTTAAAAGTTTCGCGTAATTTGGTTAGCGCTAGCTGTCCATTTCAGAGTCCACAGTGCTGTAGCATGGGTGAAATTTAATTTTTTGGGCATATTCCTTTATATTTACGGTCATTAACCAAAAGTTGAATGTCCGAATTAATATATGTATTTTTTGCAGGAATCGCACTCACTACTGGTCTGAGCTATGTTAGTTTCAGTCTTTTCAAAAATGGCAGCCGTGAGGAACTTCTTTTCGGACTTTTTGCAAGCTGCGCTGGAATTTATTACATCCTGTCTTCCATAAATTCCGTACCGGGCGGAATAACCGCTCTTTTTGCAACAACCATGTTCGTTCTCTTTCCCTGGTACCTTGCCTATGAATCACATTTTATTAAAAAAGGATTCCTCTGGCTGATTACTGCCCTTGCAACAGTATATTTCCTATCGATCTTATTTTTCGACTTTATTAACATTCCTAATTTACCGTATTTCTTTAGCTATGGTGTTTATCTGCTAACAGGCATCTATTGCATCGGGTGTTTGCGATCCATTATCAAAAGTAAGGAAGTACCGCTTTGGCCTTTTGTCTTTGTTACGGGGTATTACGTCCTTTTTACAGTAGAAGAAATAGTGGAGAACAGTTTTTCGATTGAATTCCCTTGGCGAAAACTGATTGATTTTAACTACCTCGATTTGTTTCCTATTATTATCATCGCCTTTAAATTCACTTTAATGATCTATGATCACTTGATGCAACCCACCCTGCAAAAGGATGTGAATTTTTATAAACATAATATCAATACCATTCTCAATCAAACTACGAAATTTGTTCTCTCGTTAGATTTAAATGGATCTATCCTATTTGTAAACCCCTATTTTCAGCAATTCTTTGAAACTGATACTCCCTTATTGGGTTTGAATTTCGATCAACTCATCACAAAAGAAACAATAAACGTTTTTCAAGACAAAATTTTTAAAGGTGAAGATTCCAGTGGAGATGTTGTATGCAAGATCAAAACAATCAAAGGAATCCGAACCATAGCCTGGTCCTATGTGAAATTAAATAGTAATCCTTCCGTTCAAAACGAGCAGTATATAACGCTTTTCGGAACGGATATCAGTCCGCAAATAGAGATTGAGGAACAACTGAGAAAGGCCTATGACCAGTTGGAGGTTCTCAAAAATAAATTACAGTCGGAAAACATTCAACTGCGAAATGATAAGTCGGCAAATAACAACTACAGAGATTTAATAGGAATAAGTCCGAATTTCAATTATGTCCTGAATCGGGTAGAGGATGTCGCAAATCTGGATGTCCCGGTCTTAATTGAAGGTGAAACGGGGGTAGGTAAGGAATTGATTGCCAACGCAATTCATAAAAAGAGTCAGAGAAGAGGCCAGCCCTTTGTAAAAGTTAATTGTGCTGCCATTCCTTTAGAATTGATAGAAAGTGAATTATTTGGATTTGAAAAGGGAGCTTTCACAGGTGCCGACCGCCTGAAAAAGGGAATGTTTGAACTTGCACATAAGGGCACCATTTTCCTAGATGAAATTGGAGAGTTGCCACTTTCCGTACAGCCTAAATTATTACGAGCTTTGCAGGAAGGAGAAATCCAGCGCCTCGGGGCAGAAAAAGTAATTAAAGTAGATGCGCGTATTCTGGCAGCGACAAACAGAAATTTGCAGGATGAAGTAGAGCAAGGCAGGTTCCGTTCCGACTTGTATTACCGCATCAATGTTTTCCCTTTAACAGTTCCCCCGCTACGAAAAAGGAAAGAGGATATACCACTTTTGGTGGATGCTTTTTGCAACCAATTTGCCCAGAAGTACTCAAAGGAAATCAAGCATATTTCAAAGTCGTTGATGGATGATCTGGTCCATTATTCATGGCCCGGAAATATCAGACAACTTCGAAATGTGATTGAACGTGCCGTGATAACCTCCAGTGAATCCGTATTAAAACTAGCTAATGTATTACCATCGGAAGTCAACTTATTAGGGGATGCCGAACTTCATAGGGAAATCACTGAAATTGGTACCTTAGAAATGTTCGAAAGAAACTATATAACCCATGTACTTGAACATTGTAATGGGAAAATATCAGGTAAAGACGGTGCTGCACAAATATTGGATCTACCACCCAGCACACTCCGTTCAAAAATGAAAAAACTGGGAATTAGCGCATCCTAGAATATATTCCTCTCTCCATATATAGCCACGATATTTCGCGAACCACGAAATATGACGAATACTGACGCTGTTGCAAAATCCTTAAAATTCATAAATTAAAATTGTAACGTGCTTATATTAAGGCATTTAAAATATATTTTATTATTCTTTTAACTACTGGCACGATGCTTGGCTAGTCAGATAATCGAACAGCCTTCAAAACCCATACGATGTATTTGTTTGTAATGAGATTCCAAATTCCAAATACCAAATTGCACGAATTTAATATGGCATTAAGGCGATTAGTGAAATGGCCTGTATATGTGCTTCATGGCGATACAGAAAATACAGACTATAAAGTATTCGAACTGGTTCGAACTTTGGAAAATGAAGCCCTAATGAGAAAAGAACTTAAGAGCGCTGAGTACGAAAATCTAATGGGAGCTGTCAAGGTTTTGGGGAAAATGAAAGAATCACACCTTTATGATACTATTGAAAATACTAATCTCTTACAGGAGAAGCCGTAATAAACGCTTTTTTATTTATATTTACACGTTAAAATATTTTAATCTTTTTTAAAATTTATGACTATGAAAACACGATTTACACTTACAGTAATAACACTCCTCCTTGCGGTCGGTGTCTTTGCTCAAAACAAGAAGAAACCCAATATCCTGGTGATATGGGGTGATGATATTGGACAGTTCAATATCAGCGCCTATAATATGGGAATGATGGGGTATAAAACACCAAATATTGATCGCATTGCCAAAGAAGGAGCAGTTTTTACTGATTGGTACGGTCAACAAAGTTGTACTGCAGGACGCGCTGCCTTTATAACAGGACAATCTCCTATTCGTACAGGACTAACTAAGGTTGGTCTTCCTGGTGCTCCAGAGGGTATGAAGATAGAAGATCCAACGATTGCAGTCCTTCTAAAAGAGCGTGGCTATGTTACTGGGCAATTCGGAAAGAATCACTTAGGAGATCTCGATGAGATGCTGCCGTCTAACCATGGCTTCGATTTTCGGGAATCTCTATCACTTAAATGCTGAAGAAGAGCCAGAACTTCCCGATTACCCTACGGATCTCGTTTTTCCTGATGGTGTGAAATTTACAGAAAAATTTGGCCCTCGTGGTGTTATCCATAGTTACGCAGATGGTAAAATTGAAGATACAGGCCCTCTTACAAAAAAGAGAATGGAAACTATCGATGTAGAAGTTACTGATGCAGCTATGGGATTCATGGATAAGGCTGTAAAAGACGATAAGCCTTTCTTTGTGTGGTGGAATAGTACACGTATGCATGTATGGACACACCTAAAGCCAGAATCTGTAGGTAAAACAGGTCTTGGCGTCTATGCTGATGGCATGGTAGAGCATGACGCTATGGTAGGACAATTACTTGATAAATTAGAAGCATTAGGTGTGCTTGAAAATACGATCATCATGTATAGTACCGATAACGGTGCAGAAGTATTTACATGGCCTGATGGAGGTTCAACGATGTTTGCTGGAGAAAAGGCTACACAATGGGAAGGTGGTTTCCGTGTACCAACTGCAATTCG
>RCNE010001611.1_pt1 | contig 12196 bp, 10 predicted proteins | sample 2041361 | NCBI WGS metagenome assembly RCNE01 (sample SAMN09708229, study PRJNA481090) | Marine sediment metagenome, whole genome shotgun sequencing project.
GAAGTCCGATACTACGACCGCGCTCTTGGTCGAAGTGAGGCTCGATTGCTGTATCAGGACGGGAAATAAAAGGTGTACCCGCCACTCGGAGACGAACGCTGCGCCCTATCCCAACCATTCCGTAACAATTACACTTCATTGGGTTAATTCTAGCCCGAGAACGCGCGCAGTACTAGGCCAACGTCCGGCGACGGTGGGATTTGCGCCCGAAAGCCTTATTTCAATCATTGGAAGTTTTGTGGAGATTGATTGAAGAAAAGGGGTTCGCAATACAACCGGATTACTCATCTTGGTCTCGGGTTTTGTATATTTCAGCCCGTTGGATAAGAATATCTTATGAAGCAGGTTCGCGATACCAAACGAGGATCTACTTGACAGGTATTCCCCTAATTGCCAGAGTGCATTGGCGGCCAAGGAGTCGACGCTAGTGGATGACTCGTTGTGGAGCCAGATACCTGCATGCCGAAACGGGCCGACCGTACAAGAGAGTGACTTCACAATAAATACTTTATCTCAGACAGTAACGGAAGAGAGTTCATTTGTCCGCGCAGACACTGAGTGGTTTGCGGCACAGTTTCTGAACCAGAAAATAGCAGGAGCGAATAATTCTTTTCCTCTTACTGCACATTTTTTCTAAGACACGACACCCTTTAACGTTTTTTTGCGCAATAGGGGTATAACATGTCACAAGTCAGGAAATAAGAACAATCTAATCGAGATATATCGAGTCGAATTATCAGTTTCTGACTAAGAATGTGGTCGCAAAGGCGACCGTTTACGTTGAGTTTGTCTTAAGTCGAGTGGTGGCTTGATAGCCGGTAGTAACCGTTGACTTTAGTTGAGCAGACCCGCCACAAAATTGTCCATATCACTCAACTTTGCAATCCAGCATCGGCTGGCGCTGGGTGCCTTCAGTAGAGTGCGATACTAACGGCAATGGATTTCAAAATGCGAAACTCTACGCTTGATCAAGTGCTAATAGAATCAACTACATCTTCCTCAACGACTGTTGCAACGGGGCCGTTGCGTCCTACAGGTTGGAATGAGCGGAAACGGTCGGCGGCTCAGCCGAACCGAGCTGACCGGCCGGTCGAAAAGGCACACAAACAGCATAGTAGCAGCCTGAATGTCGTGGCAGCTTCGTTGATTCTGTTGATGTGCGCACCGGTGTTGTTCATCATCGCGGTCGTTATCAAATTATCGTCGCGCGGCCCGATTTTCTACACACAAGATCGCCTTGGCCTCCACGGCAAACGTTTCAAGCTATATAAGTTTAGAAGCATGTATGTGGACGCCGACGATCGACTGGAGCATATCCTCGATGGCGATCCGAAGTTGAAATTGGAATACGACACCTTCCACAAGCTTCGCAACGATCCGCGCGTTATGCCAGTCGGAAAACTGCTCCGAAGGACCAGTCTGGATGAACTGCCGCAACTGCTGAATGTCGTCACGGGCGACATCAATCTGGTCGGCCCTCGTGCTTACCTGCCTACAGAAAAGGCAAAAATGCAGGATGAGACTGAGATGATACTAAGCCGAAAACCGGGCATCACCGGTTTGTGGCAAGTTTCAGGGCGCAACATGCTGCCATTCGAGTCCCGAGTAGAGCTTGAGTCACACTACGTCCGCAACCGTACTCGAGCAATGGACTTGATCATTCTGGCCAAGACAGTTGGCACGGTCATCAAGGGTGACGGCGCACAATAGGTAGTCTGAGTTAGTCCTTGCACGGGCTTAACGGCCAGGACTACTTGACGTTGACGGTCGTCAAGCCCGAGTCCAGGGTTACGCGGTATCGCTGATCGTCCTGTCCTGGCAAAGTCGTAATCGCCAATTCGTACGTCCCCGGCATAGCCTCCAAAAAGCAAACGTGCCCGGAAAAGCAAACTTGTTGATACCCTCCTGTCAGCACCGGCTGTTGATCAACGCCGAGTGGTGAAAGCCTGACGTCCAGTCTTTCGTACGGAGCCTCAGTAGTCATTATTCTCATTGCGGCCACGGGAGGCAGGGCATCAAAAGCAGTATGACGCGACTGGCCCGTCACCTGAACACTTGCGCCCAGAAGCATACCCTCTGTTAACGCGCGGTTTTTATCGTGATACGTCGCTGACGGTTTCACAATTGCGGCCTCAGCGGGCTCCGGCAATACAATTCGGAACAACAGGTCTTCGCCTGCCGGCAGTTCGACAAGCGTTTGAACCCGATAGACCGCTGCTGTGCCGTATCTCGTGGCGCGAAACGTTGCCCTCGCTCGTCCCCGATAGACAAGCTCGAAGTATCCGTTAGCATCTGACCAACCCGCTGCAATAACTGAATCCGTGACTGCTTCCGTAAGTTGAACCAGTACGGGTTCGCGAACATCGACGCCTTGACCATCTTCTACCGTCCCAACGATTTTTGACGAGAGACTTTGGGCAGAACTGACATCCACACGAATTAGACAGGACAATACCAGACCAACCACGGCCGCAGCAGCGGCCCGTGACGGCCGGAAACCGTGCCTCACAATGCGGTGTCTCGAAAACGGCATACTGGTGTACAGCACTTCTTAAGCAGGAATAGTTACAGAACCATGATTCGAATCGAAACGGATGGCCTAATCCGAAAGATCGGCATCGACCGACCCAAAAAAAAGAACTCGCTTACCGCGCAGATGTACTCCGAGCTAGCCAGCGGATTCAATGCAGCCGATTCGGACGAAAGCGTCCGCGTAATCGTGTTTCATGGGAGCGAAGACTGTTTCACCGCTGGCAATGACCTTCAGGACTTTCTCGCAGATCCCCCAACCGGACCAGACAGTCCCGTTTATCAATTCCTTCGCGCACTAGCCGAAAACAGAAAACCGATAATCGCCGCCGTTGCGGGACACGCCGTGGGCATAGGCACAACCGCCCTGCTGCACTGCGACCTCATCGTCGCATCCACAAACGCACAATTCCGATTGCCGTTTACCGATCTCGGTCTGTGTCCGGAGGCTGGCTCGTCCGTTTTATTGCCCGCGACGGTTGGCTTCAAGAAGGCCGCGGAATTGTTGCTGACCGGTGCGCCTTTCTCTGCCGCCGACGGATTGGCAATGGGCCTAGTAAACAAGGTGACCGATGGCTCGGCTCTTACTGAGGCACTGACGATCGCGCGCGTGTTGGCCGCGAAACCGCCCGCCGCCGTTATGTTGACGAAGAAACTGCTAAAACAGTCAACGCGCGACCTCGTGGCCGCCACAATGGAGAACGAGGCGCAAGAATTTGTTCAACGCCTGCAATCTCCCGAGGCCAAAGAAGCGTTTTCCGCTTTTGTTGAGAAACGTCCGCCCGATTTTAGTCGACTGTAAAGGCAGGCCAATTCTGGATGCGCCGTAGTCCTCTAGCGAATCGCTTTTAATGTCACACCGCCGCCAGATGTCCTCAATTCGAGCATCGGGCCACCGCCATTCATTTCACCCTGCAGGCGAGTGCGGGTTTTCTTACCTGTGACATCGATGTCAAGGTTCTGCGTCTTCACGCTGCCGCCAGATGCCTGCGCAGACACATTAACCTTGATTGATGGGTCCAATTCGACCGTGACGCTTCCGCCCCCGGTTGACAATCGGCTATCAGCCGTTGGTTGCTTCGAAATGTAGGCTCTTATTCCGCCACCCGACGTGCTAGCATTTACAGAGCCCTGGACCTCTTCGATTGTAATCGAACCACCCGACGTTTCAGCCTCAACGTTTCCGCGAATCTGCCCAAGCGTGATACTTCCACCCGAAGTGTTCAGGCTGGCGTCCCCGTTGCTACCCTTCAGCGAGATGCTCCCGCCTGACGTTCGTCCGTTTACAGGTCCGTTTATCCTACCGAAGGAAAGGCTGCCACCGGACGTCTTGGCGTCTACGGTACCAATCAAATCATCCACTGATACCGAACCGCCGGCGGTGTTCAAGTCTATGTTGAACTTCTCCGGCACCTCGATCCGCATGTGGATGTTGAACTTGCTTCGATTCCAGCGCCGTGAAGATTCGTCCATAAATTTGCCGAGAACCGAAACCTGCCCACGTTCTTCGTCAAAGGAAAACTCAAGCTGATCCATTTCTTCGTCAGACGCACCACGGGATTTCCGTTCAATGACAACATGTACTTCGTCAGATTTGCCAGGAACCACTTCGATCGATCCACGATCTGTGTCTACGAGAAGCGTGCCGCCCGATCGAACCTTGAACGTGTGCTCGATGACATCATCCGAGCCAGTCTGGAAAAGCGTCGCTTCGTCGGATCGCGAAAAAGACATCACCACGAACATCGTCAGGATGCAAATCAGTACTGTTTTCATGGGGAAAGATCGGTTTGAGTTGTGCATGATTCTGAACGGAACCTGTTGGGCACGATTGCCGGAAATACCAGCCCCGGAAATACCAGCCTAAGAAACGCGAAAAAGGGACCGCGAACGCGAGTTCTTGTTTGATATATCAGGTTCGTAACGGGAAACGGCGTCGCAGGTTACACCTGTACCAACACGTTGGGACATTCAAATAAATCGGTTGCTAGTTGGTCCACACTCCGTAGCCCCGTGCACGGAGCCTCGCAGCCAGGTATTCTTCCAATTCCTCCGCGTCTGAACGACTCGGGATGGGGTTATACTGCTCGTACAACTCAGGAAGCAGCCTCTGTCCGAATTTGCGAGCATACCGACTGGCCCGGTAGCCACTTTTGTGTTGTTCGAAGCGTAGGTCCGGATCATTAACGGTACTGCCAACATAGACACAAGGGCTCCCCCGACGGTACGCAGGATTTGCTCTGGAAAACTTCTTGCGGTGAAGCACCTCATCGCTCAACAAGATGACGTAGATACTGTATCGTTTTGCCACGTAAATTCTCAGAGTCCTGGAGCTACTGATGAAATCAGCGTCCCGGCCGCAACTTGTTGATTTTTGGACGTTCTCGGAATATAGTAATGCGGATTGGAAGCTAGAGGTGATACAAGGCAGGCAGAAACGAAGCCATCTCCGCTGGAAGCCATGCGTATGCGGTTTGGGCTCTTCATAGCCTCAAATACACAGGTTCAAGGACACACGTTCAAGGACACACGTTCCAAATACACGGATACACCGCTTCACGAAAAACCAGCCTAAAAAAGTCAGTCACCGATTCGCCCGTTCATGTCAAACGATTCGCAGTCATCAAATATCAATGAACCGCAGCATTCGGATGCTTCGCAGGTGCCAAATGATTCGGGCCATCTCGATGCGGCGATGATGGAGCACATGGATGCAGTTGTCGACTATCTTCTGCGAGACCGTGACTTCCTGATCTCCAATGAGATTCGCACAAAGATCGAAGAGCTAAATCAACTACTCGTGCTTGCAGCAAATCAACGATTGAAAGTCGACGTCCAATCGACAGATACCAAACTTCCGGACGGCAAGGTGATCACTGCACTTTCAGCCGAGATCCTGAAACGGATCGGCTAACCGACCGCCGATCGCTCTGCACCAGTCTGCACTCCCAACGAATCGACCCGATCACCGACTCGCGAGCTAGAGCGATACAACTCCCTCGATGGCCCCGATCAATTCGTAGGTCTCAATTACCTCTTCTGCCGATTCAGCCTCCACCACGGCCGTGATCGAGTGATACGTGCCCTTGGATGAGGCACGTATCGTTAACTTCACGCCGATGAGACAACTTCGGACTTCATCAACGCGCTCCTTTGGGGCGATGAATTTGAACGTAAACGGAGCTGGCCAGTCGTATTGATCGTTTAGAAGCGAACGAAACTTCTCCCACCACTCGCTATCAGCGGAATTGTCCGAGGGGCCGTCTTTTTTTCGCAACTCCGAATTGCCGCCCACATCTGCTCCCGCATCTGCGCCCTCCGGACTTCCAGAATTAGTTGTGCCCATCTCACCTTCTTTTGCCATTACCAGGTCCAAAATATTTCTTGCGGATGGACGTTCAACAACGATAGAAACAATCGGTTCGTCCCGGTCGACTTGTCCGATCACATTACCCAAGACAATGCCCCAAGACAATGCCCCAACCCATCACATCGCCCATTCACGATCACCCTTCCAAAATTTGACCTGAGAGCCCACACGCGACGATTCTTAAACGCTAAACTGCCAAGCTGTCACCCATTACGTTGTGGTATGCTTTTCGAACCAAACACGTTCAAGAATTACGCGGGACAAGCTGTCATACCCAGAGGAAGTGATGAATCTGCAAAAGTTTACCACAAAAGCCCAGGAAGCCATTCAGTCGGCCATTCAGATTGCCGCAGAAAAGAACCATCAGGGGCTGGACTCGGCGCACGTACTGAAAGCGTTTCTGGACGAGAATCAGAGTACGATCAATTCGATTCTACAGTACCTGAACGCCGACACCCAGCGGCTGTCAATCTTAACGATGCAAGCCCTATCGAAGCTACCCGTAGTGACCGGTTCAAGTGTCTCAGGCCAATATATCGGCAACGAGATGAAGAAGGTCTTCGATAATGCGGTCTCGGTCGCAGAGAAGATGGGTGACGAGTATGTCGCATCCGAACATTTGCTCATTGCGTTAGCCGAAAACAAAGACGCGGCCGGGCGCGCCCTGCAAGAGGTCGGCGTTACGCGGGCGTCTGTCGAGAAAGTGCTTACCGAAGTCCGCGGCAGCCAGAAGGTTACTGACCCCAACGCTGAGAGCCGCTACGAATCGTTGAAGCGTTATACACGTGACTTGATCGAGCTGGCTGAGAAAGGAAAGATAGATCCCGTTATTGGTCGCGACGAAGAAATCCGCCGCGTATTACAGATACTGTCTCGTCGCACGAAGAATAATCCAGTACTCGTCGGTGAGCCGGGCGTCGGAAAAACGGCCATCGCGGAAGGTCTGGCCATACGCATTCTGCAAGGCGACGTGCCCGAAGGACTTAAAGAGAAAAAGATCCTCGCGCTCGACATGGGGGCTTTGATTGCCGGCGCCAAATACCGTGGCGAATTCGAAGACCGACTTAAAGCAGTCGTAAAAGAAGTAACAGAGTCTGACGGCAAGATCATTCTTTTTATTGACGAGCTGCACACGCTCGTGGGCACGGGAGCCTCAGAGGGGGCAATGGATGCCGCTAATATTTTAAAGCCCGCGCTTGCTCGCGGTGAATTGCGATCGATCGGCGCCACAACCGTTGACGAATACCGGAAACACTTCGAAAAAGACAAAGCGCTTGCCCGAAGATTCCAGATGGTCGTGGTAGGCGAACCGAGTGTCGAAGATACCATCTCAATTTTGCGTGGCATTAACGATCGATACGAAGTTCACCACGGCGTACGAATTACAGATGCAGCAATCGTTGCCGCCGCCGAGTTAAGCCATCGCTATATCACTGATCGATTCCTGCCTGACAAAGCCATTGACCTAATCGACGAGGCCGCTGCACGGCTTAGAATTCAGATTGACTCGATGCCGGAAGAACTCGACAATCTCGAACGGCAGATTCGTCAGCTCGAAATTGAACGAGAAGCCGTGAAGCGTGACGAAGACGACGCAAAACTCGAATACATAAACGAGCAGCTCGCAAACCTCGAAGAAACGCGGATTGAGCTGAGAGCTCGCTGGATGATCGAGAAAGAACTCATTCAGCGAATCCAAACGGCGAAGGAGTCGATCGACGACCTTAAAGGCAAGGCTGAGACGTTTGAACGAGAAGGCGACTACGGTCGTGTGGCAGAAATCCGTTACGGACAGATCCCTAAGCTGCAAGAAGAAATTGTCGAGGTAAATGCCGAGCTAGCCGAGGTCCAAAAAGACGGATCACTCCTAACAGAAGAAGTCACTGCCGACGAGATCGCGGATATTGTCTCCCGCTGGACCGGCATACCGGTAAGCCGGATGCTCGAAAGTGAAAAGGCAAAACTTCTTCGGATGGAGGAGCTCTTAGGCGAACGCGTTGTGGGACAGGAGACCGCAGTCGAGGCAGTCTCGAATGCAGTCCGCCGCGGACGTGCGGGATTGCAAGAGGAAGGCCGACCGATCGGATCGTTTATTTTCCTCGGTACCACGGGTGTAGGGAAAACTGAACTGGCCAAAGCGCTTGCCGAGTTTCTCTTTAACGACGAATCGGCTCTTGTGCGGATCGACATGTCTGAATATCAGGAGAGACATGCAGTTAGTCGACTTGTTGGAGCACCTCCAGGGTACGTCGGCTATGAAGAGGGTGGACAGCTTACAGAAGCAGTCCGGCGCAAACCCTATTCGGTTGTTTTGCTGGACGAAATCGAAAAGGCACACCCGGAAGTATTCAACATTCTGTTACAGATGCTAGATGATGGGCGGCTAACAGATAATCGTGGTCGAACAACTGATTTCAAAAACACAATTATCATTATGACGTCGAATCTCGGATCAGAAGTGATTAGAGATCGCATGTCTGCCATCGAAGGCGACATACCGAACGAAGTCAACGCTGATATTCAACGCGAAGTCTTCGACATGCTGAAGAAGAAACTACGACCTGAGTTCCTGAACAGGATCGACGAGATCGTGATGTTTAATCCGCTTGGTAAGGAACAGATCAGGCACATTGTTGAAATCCAGTTCCGCCATGTCCAGGAGCTTGTTCAACGAAATCAGGACGTCAACGTGGAGATTAGTAAAACCGCAATGGATTGGCTTGCAGAAACCGGTTTTGACCCGGTGTTCGGTGCACGACCGTTAAAGCGGGTCATGCAGCGTGAGGTCACCAACAAACTCGCGGAAGAGATCCTTTCAGGATGGATCCAGCCCGGCTCGACGGTATCGATCGACCGATCGAACGGTGGCCTGTCGTTTTCAGTCGAAGCGGAGACCGAAGCCCAGGTTGTCTGATAATCGATCAAGAAATCGCTTATGCCGGGGTCGAGCGTTTATTGGAGCGCCGCTAAAACGGGCGATTTAACTGCATTTGAGGTAGATTCCTGGCCGAATTATTAGCAAGTTCGTATCCGTGACACCGGGAGTTACTGTTTCACGCATAACTTATTGGTGGCTATTGTTTCAGGTACACCTAATCGTAGGTACAAACGAGTACTTGATCCAACGGGTTTGCTTCGTATAGCCCGCTTAACCGGCCAGGACTCTGAATAATCACCGGCAGACATTCAATAACCCATTATCCGATTAGTAATGAAGTACGCCAAGGCTCTTCTCGTTGCGCTTTTACTTTCAACGTTCGCAATTCCACAAACAGCGGATGCCCAATTCGGAAGACTAAAAAAGCGAGCCGAGGAACGCGCCAAAGAACGGTTGACGCAGCACGCTGAGCGGAAGGTGGATCAGGCCGTTGACAAAGTTGTGGACGAATCGGTTGCTCGAACCGAGAACCGACTGCAGTCATGGATCGACAACGCATTTAAGGGAAGCGCCTCTGTGTCTGAAGATGGCGTTCTCTCGCGAGACGGCCGTGAGGACATACAACTCACGCCGAATCAGTCGGGACCGTCAACATCCGACCATCTTTCGTACATCGAGGTAACGACGTTAAGAGTGCCGGGACTAGCAGCCTTCAGCGGCATGACGACCGCTTCGGAGTTTTCGTTGCACGACGGCCGAAGTGTGACGGATAACCAAAGTGACATGAACATTATTGACCTCAACCTGGAGTCGATAATCAATGCGGACCATGACAGCAAAACCTATTGGCAACAAACGTTTGCCGAAATGGCTGCGATGTTGGAGCAAGCCATGGGCAACGTGTCGGACCAGGTTGACCAGGCACAAGCTTCCGCCGGTGATGTCGACGACGAAGTGCGAGATGCCAATGTTGAGATGGAATACTCTTTCGACGTTGACGATACCGGCCAGACGGAAGACATCAATGGTATTCGCGCCAGACGCTTTATCTACACGATGGAAGCCATTGCTACCGGCGAGAATGACGAAGGCGAGACGATGTCCACAAAGTTCTATACGATCATCGATTCGTGGGTGAGCACGGCAGTCGCTGGGTACGAAACGCTCACATCATTCCAAAGCCAAATGGCAAGAACGATGATGGACGACGCGCAGATCAATTCCCTCGCCGACAAGATGCAAGGGCTTGCTTTCCTTGATCCGAGAATCGGTGGGTCGATGGAACAAGCCGCCGAGAAAATGAAAGACGCGGTCGGCCTTCCCGTCAAGTCTATCCTGTATATGGTTTCTGTCCCTGAAGGAAAACAGCTGGATCGGGGAACGGTCTTTTCAGGTGCAGCTGGTGATGCGATGACGGCCGCGATAGAAGACGGTAGCGAAGCCCAGGAACAGCGAACAGTGATGATTTCCGAGACCTACATCAGCAACCTGTCTGGCGAATCATTCCCAACTTCAAAACTCGAGGTGCCGTCGAACTATACCATGGTGACGCCCCCAATGAAGCGAATGCTCGACGCTGCCGAGCAGGACAACGACTAGCCGTGCTAGAGCTGGCGCCTGGTATCTATCCGCTGATTGCTGGAAGGCACTAGCGAAGCGGCTTCGCAGCCACGGTATTCTCGACGAGGAGTCCTCTGAACGCTCGTGCTTTCGATGCGTTGCCGTTGGCCGAGTAAAGTTTGATCATTTGTCGGACCGCGGTTTGCGTGTACGGATCTTCCAGACCTCGTGCTTCGCGGATCAGGTCGTAGCCTTCTTGTAAGGTAATTTCTGCGGCGGCGTATTCTTTCTTTGCCGTCAAGATCGCACCAAGGTCACGCTTCGCCTGACCAACCCGGAAACCACTTCGATCCACGCTCTTTTCACGGCGTGCAAGAACATCCCTGATAGTGCTCTCGGCAGTATCCAACTTGCCCCAGTCCAAATACATGTTTGCAAGATTGGTGCGGGCAATTAGCGTGTAGTGATAATCCGGCCCATTCAATTCGTCGCGGATGGAAAGCGATTTCATGAACGCGGTCTCGGCACCCGCGAAATTTTTCTGCTCCATTCGAATCAAGCCGATCTTATTATCTGCCACCGCCACGTAGGAATGTCTTGGGTGATACACCTTGGCGTACAGTAGAGCGGCCTCGACCAGATGGCGCTCCGCAGAATCGTAGTCTTGCATCCAGTAGTAGACCCAGCCAATTGAATGCAAGCTATGGGCCACGGTAACGTGATCACCACCAAACGTGTCACGATTGGTCTTTAACGCTTTCTGCTGTTGCTCCAGAGATTCTGCGTATCGCTCGAGGTCCTGATAGACAAGCCCGAGGTTACTCCGCGAATTCGCTACCTGCGGATGATTCTCTCCAAAAATCTTGAGTCGCATTGCCAACGCTTCTTCAAGGTATTCAACGCCTTCACGCGGCTGTCCCGACGATACGAGGAACGATCCGTACCCTTGCAATGCAGCCGCCAGATCAGAGTGCTCGACGTAAATTGTCTTCGCGATTGCCAGTGCTCTCCGGAAGGAGTCTTCCGCCCGTTCAGGGTCGTCCATTCGCTGATATATGTAGCCAAGATTCCCCAGCGTCTCAGCCATAAGCGGTAGACCTTGAGGGGATGGACTGGCTTGCAGAATGGTCAGTGCTTCCTGGAAGGAGCGGAGCGCGAGTTCCAGCTCGTCCCCTTCCATGTAGATAATGCCAAGCCGATTTAATGTCTGCGCTGCTCCGGCCTGGTTTCCCGCTTGACGTTGACGTCCAAGTGCATCCTCAAGCATTTCGACAGCCGTGGCCCCTACGCCATTCTTGTACATAGTCCAGCCAAGTAGAGCCATTGTCGAAGAAACGGATGGGTGCAGTGGGTCGTAAACCTCGTCCTGCAGCCGTCGCGCACGCTTCAAAATGTCGGTAGCACGATCGTATTCAGCATAGTCTTCGTATAGGCCGCCGATGTTCACGTACACTTCTGCCTGGACCTCAGGGCGGATCGTAGGATCCGCTTCAATTGACTGAATTCCCTGTCTCAGCAGTTCGTCCACCTTCACCGTTCCCCGCTCGGACTGGTTCGGACCAAATGCACCAAGAAGGCCCGACATAAATGCCGCAACCTGTGCAGACTTTTCAGCCTCAGACTGTGCGATGTTGCGTTGCTTCGTGACCCGCGACGTGTGGAAAATGATCGAGCCAAAAACCAGAATCAGCAACGTCATTCCCGATACGACGATCTTGGCATTCCGAACGAAATACTTTGAGGCACGATATTGCAAAGAATCAGGACGTGCACGGAGCGGCCTTCCGTCGAGGTAGCGGCGGATATCCGCGGCCATTGCTTCCGTCGAAAAGTAACGCCTCTCTGGTTCCTTTCGCAGT
>RCNE010001612.1_pt1 | contig 12195 bp, 11 predicted proteins | sample 2041361 | NCBI WGS metagenome assembly RCNE01 (sample SAMN09708229, study PRJNA481090) | Marine sediment metagenome, whole genome shotgun sequencing project.
AGACCAATAAAAAAAGGAATAAATAAATAAAACGATAGGTATAATACAAAGATTTAATTTTTTCACATGCCATAAAAAAAGGCACCAGTGATGGCGCCTTTTATCTACTAAGAAATTTCTTAATTATTCTTCTTTCTTCTCCTCAATTTGATCGTCTTCTTCTTTAGAGGCATCTTTAAATTCTTTAATTCCACTTCCCAAACCTCTCATTAGTTCAGGTATTTTTTTGCCCCCGAATAAAAGTAGAACGAGTACAACAACTACGGCTATTTGCCATGGGCCTATTACTAAAAAGGTAATTAATGATACCATAATTTTATAATTTAACGGATTACAAAGGTACTAAAAAAAGTACTTATATTATTGTTAATAGTAACGGGAAGATCTATTTTAAATTGTAAAAGTCAAAAAATGTTTCCAATCCGTAAATTAAACGTAGTGTGAAATTTAGAAAACTATAAATTTAAAAGGTATTTACTACTTAATTCAAATCGAAGTTTATCTTTGTGTTTTATGGCTAAAAAAGGAAAAAAGAGAAAAGAAATTCGGAGAAAGCTTCTTCATAAGTATCGACTGGTGATACTTAACGAAAGTACTTTTGAAGAAAAGATTTCTTTTAAACTAAGCAGACTCAATGTATTTGTCACCGGATCCCTGTTTATAATCGGACTTATCGGGCTAACAACATTACTTATTGCTTTTACACCTTTAAGAGAATATATACCCGGGTATTCTTCGACTAAGCTAAAAAGACAGGCAACAGAATTAACATATAAGACGGATTCTCTGGTTAGAGTACTGAATTATACCAATAAGTATTTAAATACCATTCGAATGGTTCTGCGAGGGGATATTGAAAACAATCAAATTAATAGAGACTCCCTTTTTGAACAATTTAAAATAGACCCCTCCACCGTAGATCTTTCTCCAATCAGAGAGGACTCCATTCTAAGAGCAGAAGTGGCATTAGAAGATAAGTACAATCTTTTTGAAAGCAATAAAGACGGTGAGGGCCTTGTCCTGTTCTCACCAGTTAGCGGTACAATTTCTCAAGAATATGATGCTCAAAACAAACACTATGCAGTAGATATAGTTGCTCTTAGGGATACGCCCGTCAAAGCGGTAGCTGCTGGAACCGTTATTTTTTCTGAATGGACGACTGAAACAGGATATGTCATAATTATGGAGCATAAAGGCGGAATACTTTCAGTCTATAAACACAACGGCTCATTGAACAAGAACCAGGGAGACTTTGTTAGGGCCGGTGAGGTTATTGCCTCCGTGGGAAATACCGGAGAATTAACTACTGGGCCTCATTTGCATTTTGAGCTGTGGAACAATGGCAATCCGGTAAACCCGGCTGATTATATTGATTTTAACTAGAAAGGATGTCTTTAAAATCTTTAGCAGCCAGAATATTTGCAAAAAACATAGCCCGTAAAACAGCCAGGTGGGCGGCGGAACCTGTAAAAAGTCAGGAAAAGGTCTTCAAACATATAATACGGAATGCTCAAAACACAAAATTTGGAATTGATCATAATTTTAAACAAATAAAGAGCCACTCAGAATTTGTAAATGAAGTTCCAATAAGAGATTATGAAGCTTTGCGCGAGTATGTTGAGCAGGCGGTAGCGGGTAAGGAAAATGTTCTTTGGCCCGGAAAGCCGATCTATTTTGCAAAAACCTCAGGTACTACTTCAGGTGCCAAATATATTCCTATTACTTCCGATTCCATTAAAGAACAGGTTCTTGCCTCAAGGAATGCAATTCTGAATTATATTCATGAAACCGGAAATTCGGATTTTGTTGATGGAAAGTGGATATTTCTTCAGGGAAGTCCCGAATTACAGGAAAAAAACGGGATTAAATTAGGAAGATTATCAGGTATTTCAGCGCATTACGTGCCCAACTACCTTCAAAAGAACCGCTTGCCCAGCTGGGAAACAAACTGTATTGAGGACTGGGAAAATAAGGTAGAAAAGATTGTGGAGGAAACAATAAATGAAGATATGACACTGATTGCAGGCATACCTTCATGGGTCCAGATGTATTTTGAAAAATTAAAAACCACAAGCGATAAAAACGTAGGAACACTATTCAAAAATTTTAATCTATTTATTTATGGAGGGGTCAATTATGAACCCTATAGGGCGAAGTTCGAAGAACTGATAGGCCGCAGAGTAGATAGCATAGAATTATTTCCGGCGAGTGAGGGATTTTTTGCGTATCAGAACACTCAAAAGGAAGAGGGAATGTTGCTATTGTTAGACTCAGGCATCTTCTATGAATTTGTTAAGGCGGATGAATTTTTTGAGGGTCAACCAAAACGACTTACTATAAGTGAAGTAGAATTAAATACCAACTATGTCATGATTATTTCTACCAATGCAGGTCTATGGGCATACAATCTTGGAGATACCGTTCGGTTTATTTCAACCAAACCTTATAAAATTGTGGTTACAGGTCGTATAAAACACTTTATTTCAGCATTTGGGGAACATGTTATTGCAAAAGAGGTTGAGGTTGCCATGCAAAAGGCCGTAGAGGCATGTGATGCTTCCATAAACGAGTTTACAGTAGCACCGCAAATTACACCTGAAAAAGATGAGCTTCCATACCATGAGTGGTTTATCGAATTTGAACGAAAACCTTCAGACATCTCTAAATTTATTGAAATTCTGGATACATCTCTTCAACAACAAAACAGTTACTATTTTGATCTTATTGATGGTAAAATACTACAACGTTTAAAAATCACCTCTATCAAAAAAAGTGGTTTTCAGGAGTTTATGAAATCTATAGGTAAATTAGGAGGTCAAAATAAGGTACAACGCCTTTCTAATGATAGGTCGGTTGCGGATAAGTTAACATTACAGCGAGAATAAGAATAGCATTTTTCGTTTTAGAAGAAGGGATTTAACCCTACTATTGGACTAAATTTTATTGACTCAATTAAATCTTAAGTATAAAATGTAATTTTGCTAAAGTATATGGAGATAGTAAAAGATAATACCAGAGCACAGGAATCTACAAATGCTATTGAGCGGATGTATATTACTATGCGTCATTTATTCAATAGAGGATTCTATAAACCTACGGGAGTTTCAGGGGAAACATTGAGAAACGCCCTTTTATCCTTGCATCCGGAGATTTATGGTTCAGTTGCTGAAGACAAGGCGGAACTTAATGGACTTGTCTATGTTTTGGAACGATTACCATCCGGAATAGAGCAGTGCAGATATATTAATCTTACCTCAGATGAAGGTTATGGAAAATCTCACTTTAAGGCCATTATCCCACCCAAAAGAAGAAGAAATTGCTACCGAATAGATAGTGAGCAGATGAATATTGAGATCACAAGAGGACGATCAGATATTTATGACATACTTACACATCTTACCTTTTTGTATATAGAAGCCGATAAGATAAGCCAGCGGGTGTTAATTGAAGACACAAATAAGACTATTCGGGATTGGAAAAAATTGGAAAAAGCGGCCACCAAAGCCAAACTTACTCAGGAGGAGAAAGAAACTGCACTAATTCATACCGCAAACATCCTTGGAAGATCATTTGTTGAGGTATTAGAGGTATATGAAAAACTAGCAACAAAGAAAGAACCTGAAAGATTTTTGAAGATCCTGTATTGGTTAGGTAAATTATCCATTGAGGAGGAAACAGGTGGCGAGAAAAGAGTGATTACGTTCAGCAGTATGCTAAGGGATCGATTGGGCCATCATATTCACGGTGAAATATGGGCCTTAACCATAAAGAAAAACTTAAAAAAACATAATTTATTAAAAAGACCAATTCATATTATTAGTGCCAATATGCATAGTGTGGTAAATTCGTTATATGCCAGAAAAGCACTTAGCAAAGAATTTCCTGCAAATGGATCCCTTGAGATATATGAGGCTTTAAGTTCCACGGATAATATTGCTTTACGCAATAAAGTAATTGCCATCGCAAAACGAAACGGGATGATTACTTTGGAAGACAGCTCAGGAACGAATATTGATGTTCAGATATTTGATATGGCTAAATTAGGTCAGGACGCCTGTTGTTATGAACTTAATATGGACCTGCCAGATGATAAAAAACCTGTTATATTTGTAATGGACTATGCCTTTGGGGAACAGGCGTATGAAACAATTGATGAACTTTTAAAACCCTATGTTCTAGAAAATGGTGAAAACATCTTTTTAGACGTGGCTTCAATTTCAATAATGGGTAAAGCAGGTATTCTTGAGGGCGGTAAAGGAGATTTAATGATTCCGTCTGCGCATATTTTTGAAGGTACAGCGGATAACTACCCCTTTAATAATGAATTTAGCGCCAATGATTTTGAGGGAAATGGCTTAAAAGTTCTTGAGGGCACAATGGTAACTGTTTTAGGAACTTCCTTACAAAATAAGGATATCCTTAGATTTTTTCACGAATCTACCTGGCATGCTATTGGGTTGGAGATGGAAGGGGCGCACTATCAAAAAGCCATTCAGGCTGCATCTAAGATTCGGAAAAGTATCCGGGAAGAGGTTGTGGTAAGATATGCCTATTATGCATCAGATAATCCACTGGAATCTGGCAGTACCCTCGCTTCCGGAGGCCTGGGAACAACGGGTGTAAAACCTACCTATTTAATAACCGATAAAATACTTAAGCAAATTTTTAATTCCTGAATATGGCAAATCAACAAACAACGAAAGAAACCTCATCAAATGATGAAATAGATTTGGGACAACTTTTCAAGATGATAGGAAAGGGTTTCAATAATGTATTCAATTGGTTTTTGCGTATTTTCCTCTATTTTAAAAAGAACTTCTTTATTTTAATAGGTCTTGTCTTGGCTGGCGCAATTCTTGGTTTCGGATTAAATCAAATTGTATCTGAAAAGCTCAAAACAGAGGTGATTGTTAAACCGAATTTTGAAAGCAAGGATTATTTATATGATGTCGTGAATGAAATTCAGGCCAATATTATGGCCGGGGACACCATTTTTTTTAATAAAATTGGGTTTAAGACTACAAGTTTAAAGGGCTATGATATAACGATAGACCAGATCTTAGATAAAAACATTTCTGATGACAATCTGGAATATCTGGAGCTTTTGGAGAAATTTCAGGAGAATGGACTGGTTTCAGACATCATTAGATCGGAACTTTTAAGTAAGAGCTCTCTTGAACATAGAATTACATTTACCTATAAAGATCCAAAGAGCGGACCAAAATTTACACAGAAGGTCATGGAATATATCAATTCTAATAGTTACTATAAGGAATTGATCAGAATAAACCAGGAAAATGCACAATCGCGAATAAAGCAAGACGTAAGCTTATTGGTTCAAATTGATGAATTAATTACCAGATATTCTGATAAAATAGCCAGTACAGAAAGTCAATTTGGTGAGCAACGAATTATATTAGACAATGAGAAACAATCCAATATAACTGAACTGTTTGAATTAAAAAACAATCTGATTCGGGACATAGAAAGAAAAAAAATAGAATTACAAGAACGAAAAGAAGCCATTAGGATCATTTACTTTGGCGAACCTCAAGTAGTTCACAAATCGTTATTTGGAAAAAGTATAGTTTTTATTCCTCTAATTTTAATAGCTATTTTCTTTTTGATTGATACAATCAAATATCTCAATAGAAAAGCTGCGGAAATTAATAATTGATTATGTTATTTGAAGGATATATTAATTAAAATTAATAATGATAGTCCAGTATTGAAAATCTTATTACCATGAATATATTAATAACAGGCGGGGCTGGATTTATTGGCTCACATGTTGTTCGCAGATTTGTAAAAGAATATCCGGATTATCACATATATAACCTTGATGCCCTGACATATGCCGGGAATTTAGAAAATCTCAGGGATGTGGAAGAATATGCCAATTACACCTTTCTAAAAGGAGACATTTTAGATGAACATTTTATTAAAATGATCTTTGATAAACATAAGTTTGATGGGGTTATACACCTGGCAGCAGAATCCCACGTAGATCGTTCCATAACAAATCCTTTGGCTTTTGTACGTACCAATATCATAGGAACGGTTAATCTGTTGAATGCTTCACGAGATCTTTGGAAGGATAAAAAGAACAACAAGCGTTTCCATCATATCAGCACGGATGAAGTATATGGTTCACTCGGTTCGGATGGCTTATTTACCGAAAACACACCGTATGATCCGAACTCACCATATTCTGCCTCAAAGGCCAGTTCAGATCACTTTGTAAGGGCATACGGAGAGACTTACGGGTTACAATATGTGATAACGAATTGCTCTAACAATTACGGCCCCAATCATTTTCCTGAAAAACTCATACCTCTTTTCATCAATAACATCATTGAAAGTAAACCATTACCTGTTTATGGGGATGGAAAATACACCCGGGATTGGTTGTTTGTTAAAGATCATGCCTCCGCTATCGACCTCGTTTTTCATAAAGGGAAAAACCAGGAAACTTATAATATTGGAGGTTTTAATGAATGGCAGAATATCGATTTAGTTAAACTCCTTTGCAAGTTGATGGATCAAAAGTTAAATAGAAAGGAAGGCACCTCATTGAAGTTGATAACATATGTAAAGGATAGACCGGGGCATGATTTAAGATATGCTATTGATGCGGGTAAAATAAATAAAGAACTGGGATGGAGCCCTTCCGTTACTTTTGAGAAAGGCCTGGAACAAACCATTGATTGGTATCTTGAGAATCAGGAATGGTTAGATCATGTTACCTCTGGCAATTATCAGGAGTACTATGAAAAAATGTATAAGGAAAGAAATGTCTCCCAATAACATATAAATAAATGAAAGGAATAATTTTAGCTGGGGGTTCCGGAACAAGATTACATCCATTGACTTTATCGGTTAGTAAACAACTTATGCCTATTTACGATAAACCAATGATTTATTACCCGCTTTCTACTCTTATGTATGCCGGTATTAAAGAAATTCTAATAATCTCTACTCCAAAGGATTTACCACTTTTCAAGGATTTACTTGGAGATGGTAAGAAATATGGTTGTAGTTTTTCTTATGCAGTACAAGAATCGCCAAACGGACTTGCGGAAGCTTTTATAATTGGTGCAGATTTTATAGGACATGATAAAGTCGCCTTGATACTCGGGGATAATATATTCTATGGTTCAGGTTTGGCTAAATTGCTTCAATCTAACAATGATCCGGACGGAGGTATAATCTATGCGTATCGCGTACATGATCCGGAACGTTATGGAGTTGTGGAATTTAATTCAGAAGGAAAGGCAGTCAGTATAGAAGAAAAACCTTCAGAACCTAAATCCAACTATGCTGTACCCGGGATATATTTTTATGACAACGAAGTAGTGGATATCGCCAGGAACATTCCTCCGAGCGTAAGAGGCGAATTGGAAATAACAGACGTAAACAAGGTGTATCTGGAAAGACAAAAATTGCGTGTAAGTATTTTAGACAGGGGAACCGCATGGTTAGATACAGGAACATTTCAATCCTTATTGCAGGCATCACAGTTTGTTGAGGTCATAGAGGAAAGACAGGGACTTAAAATAGGCGCCATTGAAGGCGCGGCTTATGAAATGGGCTACATTGATAAGGAACAATTTAAAAAACTTGCAGAACCCTTAATGAAGAGTGGATATGGGACAAACTTATTGGGGATATTAAATAGACATCAGTGATTGTAAAAGAGACTAAGTTAAAAGGATGTTTTGTATTAGAACCTAAAGTTTTCAATGATGAACGTGGCTACTTTATGGAATCTTTCAGCAAAGAGCAATTCAATTCTGCAATAGGTTCAAATATTGATTTTGTTCAGGATAATCAGTCTTTGTCCGCCAAGGGAGTTATGCGTGCTTTGCACTATCAAGTTGGAGAGTTTGCCCAGGCAAAATTAGTAAGGGTTTTGAGTGGAACAGTATTAGATGTGGCCGTGGATCTAAGAAAGGATTCATCTACTTTTGGAAAACATATATCGATTGAATTAAGCTATGAGAATAAAAAGCAGCTTTTTATTCCTAAAGGGTTTGCCCATGGTTTTGTTGCATTGAGTAATACTGCAGAGTTTTTCTATAAATGTGATAATTATTACAACAAAGACTCTGAAGAAGGAATTATTTATAATGATACTGAATTAAATATAGATTGGCTGCTTCCTTATGAAAAACTGAAAATTTCTAAAAAAGATTTGATGCTCCCTACATTAAAAAATGCACAATTACCATGAATATCTTAGTTACAGGAGCAAGCGGACAACTAGGCAAGTGTATACAGGACCTGGCCCAACAACATTCCGATTTAAAATTTTCGTTTACAGATATTCCCGAATTGGACATCACAGATGAAAACTTCGTCAAACGTTATTTTGAGGATAATTCATTTGATTATTGCATAAATTGTGCGGCATTTACGGCCGTTGATCTTGCTGAATCTCAGGTGGATAAAGCGTATTTGATTAATGCGGAAGCGGTAAGAATTTTAGCCGAAGCATGCAGTGTAAATAATTGTGTATTAATTCATATTTCTACAGATTTTGTATTTGACGGTGAAAAGAAAGAACCATATACTGAAAAAGACATACCCAACCCTATAAATCTTTATGGTAAGTCAAAACTTCGAGGAGAATTATATGTGCAGGAACTACTGAAGGATTATTTTATTATAAGAACATCATGGGTGTACTCCGAGCACGGGAAGAATTTTTTAAAGACTATGTTGCGCCTCGGAAATGAAATGGAAGAATTAAATGTTATAGACGATCAGATTGGCTCTCCTACTTATGCCTCGGATTTGGCCACTTATATATTGTCTTTGATTACAGATAAAAGGGTAGAATATGGTTTGTACCATTATAGTAATGAAGGTGCAATAAGTTGGTATGACTTTGCGATTAAAATCTTTGAGGTTGCCGATTTACATCTTAAAGTTAATCCTGTTTATACCTCGGCCTACCCAACCCCGGCCAGGAGACCTAAAAACAGCAACCTCAGCAAAACCAAAACTATAAACACCTTTAAAATTCCAATTCCCTTTTGGAGTGATAGTTTGATCAATTGCTTTTTACGATTGAAGACTTAATAGGATATTATGGTATTTAGTTCTATTACATTCCTACACATATGAATTATTACAATTTTTACCAATTTACTTTAATAAAACTATCTTTGTTAAAATTTTTTGGTCGTATAAAAAGCTAACTGAAGAGATTCACTCCAATATAATCGTTTATGAATTTTTGGAGCGAAATTTAGAGAATTTCTTATTTGATTCAGGGGCACAAGGATTCAGCCAATGGTTTAAAATAAGAAGAGAATAAAACACAGAAATGAAATCTATTCAAATTGAGGAGGTTCTGATAAACAAAGACAGCCCATGTTTTATAATTGCCGAAGCTGGTGTAAATCACAATGGGAATCTTGATATGGCGCTTGAGTTGGTGAGAAAAGCCAAAGAGACAGGTGTTGATTGCGTAAAGTTTCAAACATTTAAAGCTGAGAGTGTCATCACGAAAAAGGCACCAAAAGCTAAGTATCAGTTAAAAGTAACTGACCCGGAAGAAAGTCAGTTTGAGATGCTCAAAAAATTGGAATTGAGACATGAGGATTATCTTAGGATTATTGAGGAATGCAACAAGCAGCAAATTATATTTCTTTCTACACCCTACAACGAGGAAGATGCAGATTTCCTGAATGACCTTGGGGTAACAGCTTTTAAAATAGCTTCGGGACAAATTGTGGAACTGACTTTTCTTGAGCATGTTGCCAAGTTCGGCAAACCTATAATTCTATCTTCCGGGATGGCCACATTGGCTGAGGTTTTTGAGGCTGTGATGACCATTAGAGCAGCCGGAAACGAACAGATAGCCATTTTACAATGTACTACCAATTACCCTGCCCAAAATGAGGATGCAAATATCAGGGCCATGATTTCCATGGGCGAGTCCCTGGATTTGCTATATGGCTATTCGGACCATATTGAAGAAAACTACGCTTGTTATGCGGCTGTGGCTTTAGGGGCGAAAATTATTGAAAAGCACTTTACACTGGACAGGAACTTGCCAGGTCCGGACCACAAAGCTTCTTTAAATGTTCTGGAATTTAAGTCTTTGATTGATGGAATTCGAAAAACGGAAATTGCTTTGGGAAGTCCTATAAAAAAGCCATCCCCAAAAGAGGTTGAAAACACTGAGGGGATGCGAAGGAGTATTGTACTTAATAACCCAATGAAGAAAGGTGAAATAATTACAGAGGAAAGCATCGCTTTTAAAAGGCCGGCCACTGGAATAGCTCCAAAAAGAAAAAGAGACCTGATTGGCAAGCAGGCCGCAGTAGATATTGAACAAGATGTGCCGTTAAAAGAACACATGATTTTATGGGATTAGACCTCAAGGTAGTAGAAATCAACCGGGGAAACTCGGAAGAATTAGCTTCCTTTATTGAAGACCTTGGTAATGAGCGAGAATCATTCAGGTATTTTAATAGCAGGGGAATGGAAGTTTTGGAAAATCATGTTTTTACCTTTCTTTTATTACATGCTAACATTCCTGTGGGGTATGGTCATTTGGATGAGGAAAATAATGTTATTTGGCTGGGGATTCTAGTTAAACGAGCATATCAGGGTAAGGGGTTCGCAAAAGAAATAATGCGAGTTTTGATAGACAAAGGCAAGGAACTTGGATTGAGAAAAATATATTTGTCGGTTGACAATGACAATAAAAAAGCCATAAATTTATACAAACTATCTGGTTTCGAGTTAGTTACTAAGGAAAAGAAACATTCAATTCTTTTGAAGAAATTACCCCTTTTCAATACAAAAGGAATACCAACGGGAATGACAATAGGAATAAGTACACTTGCCTTTCACAAAAAAAGAAGGGAAGAAATTGTTGATCTTGCGAAAGAAAACAAATGGACTATTGAATTTAGCTCTAGTTTTCCCTTTCAGGAAGATATGATTGATTTTTTTCTAGCAATTGATATTAAGCGTCTGGCGCATAATTATTTTCCGGCTCCTAAGGAACCTTTTGTGATAAATCTTGCTAGTACCGATAAGGATATAAGACAACGCTCCATAGCCCACTGTATACAGGGCCTTCAACTTTCAAAAAAATGTGAAGCATTTTTCTTCTCCGCTCATGCGGGTTTCTGTATAGACCCGGACCCATATCAATTGGGAAAACAATTGGATGTTAATGTTGCTATAGATCGTGACTTAAACTGGAAGCTTTTTCTTGATTCTATACAAATCATACTTTTAGAAGCAGATCGCCTTGATCTATCGTTCTTGATTGAAAACAACGTTACGGCCAAATTTAATTTGCGAGAAGACGGCCAGGAGGTTCTTTTTTGTTCAAGGCCAGAGGAAATGATAAATCTTGTAAAAGAAATGGACTCGGATAGATTTGGATTGCTTTTGGATACTGCTCATTTAAAAGTATCTTCAAAAGCTTTAGCTTTTAATTTGAATAAGGCCGTAGCAAAAATAAAAGATTTCGTAAAATACGTCCATCATAGCGATAATGATGAGGATAGGGATACCAATGAATCCATTTCCACCGATTATTGGTTTTTACCCTGGATGCAGGAATTCAAACAGTGTATTCACATTTTGGAGGTAAAAAATATTGAGACGGATCAAATTAAAGAACAACTAAATTTGCTTAATACCCGATATGGATACTGAAAAAATACCTATATACAAACCCTATCTTGGGAAGGATGAGAATAATTTTGTTGCAGAATGCATGCAATCTACCTGGATATCGAGTCAGGGAAAATTTATCCATACATTTGAGGAGAATGTTCAAAATTATATAGGTGCCAACCACGCGATTACTGTCAGTAATGGTACCGTAGCGATTCATTTGGCTATGTTGGCTTTAGATATTGGACCTGGAGACGAGGTCATCACCCCGAACTTTACCTATGTGGCTTCTTCAAACTCGATCCTTTATGTAGGCGCAACACCAATTTTTGTCGATATTGATCCTTTCAGCTGGAATTTGGATCCATCCTTAATCGAGGCAAAAATCTCCAGAAGAACAAAAGCTATCCTTTATACAAACGTATATGGAGCTCCTGCCGAATATAATGAGCTTAAAAGAATTGCAGATAAGCATGGGATCTATCTTATTGAGGACGCGGCAGAATCTTTCGGGGCTACTTATGGGGAGAAGATGTCTGGAACATT
>RCNE010001613.1_pt1 | contig 12186 bp, 3 predicted proteins | sample 2041361 | NCBI WGS metagenome assembly RCNE01 (sample SAMN09708229, study PRJNA481090) | Marine sediment metagenome, whole genome shotgun sequencing project.
TTCTCACGAATTTTCTTTTCTAATTCTGGTTTGCTCAGGTAATCACTTTCAGGTTCTGCAGCTTTTAAAGCTTCCAATTCATAATAGTAGGAACTAACAGAATTCTTAGTTAATGCATTATCTAAACTTTTAGTAATAGCCTTTGGAGTAATGTTGTTTTCTGTATTGTAAGCTATTTGTTTTTCTCGTCTGTAGTTGGTTTCGTCAATAGTTTTTTGCATGCTTTTAGTAATCTTATCAGCATACATAATTGCTTTTCCTTCTAAATGTCTAGCAGCTCTACCAACTGTTTGAGTCAACGAACGAGCAGAACGTAAAAAGCCTTCTTTATCTGCATCTAGAATGGCTACCAACGATACTTCTGGTAAATCCAATCCTTCACGAAGAAGGTTGACTCCAACCAATACATCAAATATTCCTTTACGTAAATCCTGCATAATTTCTACACGTTCTAAAGTGTCCACATCAGAATGAATATAGCGAACTCGAATTTGAATTCTGGCTAAATACTTGGTTAGTTCTTCAGCCATTCGTTTAGTAAGCGTAGTAACTAAAGTACGTTCATCCTTTTCAACACGTTGTTGAATTTCTTCAATTAAATCATCAATTTGATTTAAACTCGGTCGTACTTCAATTAATGGGTCTAATAATCCTGTTGGGCGAATCACTTGCTCAACATAAAGACCTTCAGTTTTTTCAAGTTCGTAATCTGCAGGAGTTGCACTTAGATAAATAACTTGGTTTTGAATAGCTTCAAACTCTTCAAATTTTAATGGTCGGTTATCCATGGCTGCAGGCAGTCTGAAACCATATTCCACCAAATTTTCCTTTCTGCTTCTATCGCCTCCATACATAGCATGCACTTGAGAAATAGTAACATGACTTTCATCTATAACCATTAAATAATCCTCTGGAAAATAATCTAATAAACAGAAAGGACGTGTTCCAGGTTGACGACCATCTAAATAACGAGAATAATTTTCAATACCAGAACAATAACCTAATTCTCGAATCATTTCTAAATCGAATTCGGTTCGTTCTTTTAGTCTCTTTGCTTCTAGATGCTTGCCAATTTCCTTAAAATAATCGTGTTGTTTAACTAGATCATCTTGAATGTTTTTTATTGCGCCTTGTAATACATCGGGTGATGTCACAAACATATTTGCAGGATAGATAGTTAGAATATCATATTTCTCAATAACCTGATTAGTTTGAATGTTGAAAGATTCAATATCTTCTATTTCATCACCAAAAAAGTGAATTCTAAACGCATCATCAGCATAACTTGGAAAAATATCAACTGTATCACCTTTTATTCTGAAGTTTCCATGTTTAAAATCAGCTTCAGTTCTGGAGTATAAGCTTTGCACCAGTTGATGTAATAGTTTTGTTCTGGAAATGACTTGATCACGTTTTAACGTAATCACATTCTTTTGAAACTCAACAGGATTTCCAATACCATAAATACAAGAAACAGATGCAACTACTAATACATCTCGACGACCAGATAATAAAGAAGATGTTGCGCTTAAACGCATTTTTTCAATCTCTTCATTTATTGATAAATCTTTCTCTATATAAACTCCTGAAACAGGGATGTATGCTTCCGGTTGATAATAATCATAATACGATACAAAATATTCCACAGCATTTTCAGGAAAAAACTGTTTGAATTCCGAATATAATTGAGCTGCCAATGTTTTGTTATGTGCCAACACTAATGTTGGACGTTGAACTTCTTCTATAACATTAGCAACAGTAAACGTTTTACCAGAACCTGTTACACCAAGTAGAGTTTGATATTTCTCGTTGGAAAGAATGCCATCTGTAAGCTGTTTTATAGCTTGTGGTTGATCTCCAGTAGGATTAAATTCTGATTCAATTTTAAAACGCATTTTGCAAAATTACATAAAATTAAAATGGATAATTATAATTAATTCTTAACGTTTTAGTGTAAAATGGTCTTTGTATTTTTTGCCGTCTGGGAAAGTTATTACAAACCAGTAATCATCTGATGGTAGAGCGTTACCATTTAAATCTCCGTTCCAACCTTCAGATAATTGGTTTAAAGAGATGATTGCTTTTCCATAACGAGTAAAGATATTCACCTTGGTACCTTGATTAAAATTGGCATTAACACCATGGATTTTCCAAAAATCATTGTTTCCATCGTTATTTGGAGTGAAGAATTTTGGGAATCCTTTAACCGAGACCAATTGCTCTGCAATACCACAATCAAAAGTATCTTTTACATAAACTGTGTGAAATCCAGAAGTAACATTATTAAAGTAATTGCTCTCTTGATAAGGGCCATTATAATTATCTAACACATATTGATAGTCTCCTTCTCCAGAAGATAAAATAGTTATTGAGTTATTATTTGATAAATCTTCGATTATAATATCATCAATTGTAGCAATATTAGATGGAACCACTGTAATTGATCTTGAGTTTGAACAACCATTAGGGCCTGTTACGTTTACTGAATAAGTTCCAGCTTCGTTTACTTCTATAAGCGATGTGTTTTCACCTGTATTCCATAAATAATAGTAATTGCTAGGCAAATCGTTTAAAATTCCTCCATACAATGTTATAGTTTCTGGATAGCTATTTAAGCAATAATAAATAGGATTATCTGAAGTAATATCTGGTTCTAATGTTGGAGTGTAAAGTGTTTGTAATTCTATTGACGTTAGCGCGTAACATTGATTATTTACATTAACTTTTACATATATAATTTGTGAATGGGCAGAAGTATTTTGATAAATTCCGTTAAATGAATTAGTCTCGTTAAAAGCATCTTCTTCAGTTTCAAAAAAAAGGAATTCTGAATTTGCTGGAAATACTGGTTCTAAATTGTTTTGCAATTCATTTAAATCAAAAGCTGTAAAACCATCGACAGGAATATCATCGCAAACTGTAAAAGGGTCTAAATTGAATGGATTATAAGATGCTTCTAATAAAATTTCTGAAACAGAAAAACATCTATATTGGTTTTCTACACGAGCGTATATAATTTGAAAAGGATTGCTATTTTGAAAACTTGAAGGGCTGTTAATTGGATTTGTATTTGAAGTTGCATTTGCTTCAGACGTAAAGTAATTGGCAACAAATAGATTTTGGTCACCATTAATTACATCTTGTTCTGCATCATTTAAATTGAAATAGAATAAACCATCATTATTGTTGTCGCATTCAACTAAATTGGCATCAAAACTAATAGGATTATTAGAGTATTCAATAATTATTTCTCCACTAGAAACACATCCACTTGCAAGTCTTACATCAACACTGTATATACCTGGTTCTGTAACTTCATAATCGGAACAATTTACACAATAAATGGTTGAGTTTGGGAGTCCATCTTTATACCAAATATATCCTGTACTTCCAGTTTGAAAAGCATTAAGTTGTAGTGTTTCATTTTCACAAAGTGGATTGTTGGTTGCTAAAAGTCTGTTTGGACCTAAATCTGTGCTTGCAATAAAACTACCTGCTTCTAAAAATACAGCAGAATCGTATCTGTAGTTTTGTTCATCTGCAATTACCAATTTTACGTGGTAGGTTTCATTTGCAATTACATCTGCTGTAGCAGTTAATACTTTGGTTTGCCCATTAAAATTGATAGGAGAAACCGAACCATTCCAACTTTCAAAATAGGTATCGTTAATAGCTTCGCAGCCTCCAGGAATTTCTGGATGAACAGTTGTTACCTTTACAGGTGTTTGTGTGTTAGGTACTAGCGCAATGTTAGTGTACTGCTGCTCGTTTATTGGCCTAATTAAAAAACCAAACAAATCTGAATATTGACAGGTATTAGGGTCGCCTTCTTGATATTCTTCTGAAGCAAAAATATATTTAAAACTAATTTGTGATGCAACAGATGTGAAATCGAATTCTAAAATAGTAGCATTTGTTGTATTTGATTCATTTAGAACATATTCTAAATCACTGTCTCCATTCCAGTTTGTTGCATCATCATCACTTAAGGTTGTATTTGGACCATCTACATTTTGTAAACGTCCTGTACTTAAAATAATACCGCTTTGTAAAGGGAAAGTAGTACCTGATCCATCAAAATAACCATAACTTTGATCTGTGTTACTAAAATCTCCTCCAACAACATTAGTCACTGTTATATTAGATATACAGTTGCTATTAATTAGAATATCTTCAATTAATTGTTGAGGTGAATAGGTTTGACTATCTACTTGAATGTTTTGAGAAAACGAATAGAAGGTTGTTATTAAAGTTAATAAAGAAAGGTAGTACTTCATCAAATAAATTAGAATACAAAGATAGATAAGTATTCATATTTAATGATGCATTTTTTGTTAAACTACCTGTGTCTATCGCTTTAAAGTAAAGTGACCTTTAACTTCAAACTCTTTATTATTTTTAACCACTTTAGCTAAAAACCAGTAATCGTTGACACCCATAACGTTGCCATTATAGGTTCCATCCCAACCATTAGAAGTATGTGTTAATGTTTTTAAAAGCTTTCCGTACCTGTCAAATATATAAACTATAGTCCCAGGAAGAGTATCTACTCCAGAGATGTGCCAAGTATCAAAATAACTATCACTGTTAGGAGTAAAGAATTTTGGTGCATCAATTACTATAACATCTTTGTAAAAAGGGTCACAACCGTTAACGTCTATAATTGTTATTTGGTGATATCCTAAGCTTACAAATTCAAACACATTAGATTCTTGTGGCTCTCCGTTGTCCAGAGCATATAGGTAATCTCCAATTCCTTGAACCGTTATGGTTATATTATTTGGGTCTGAAAAATCGATGGTTTCAACAGATCCAATCATTGCTTGTTGAGATTCTATGACTGTAAAATGTTTTGTCATTTCACACCCAAAAACCGTTGTAACCGTTACCCAATAATCTCCAATAGATGTTGTTTCTATATCTGGAGTTGTTTCATTTGTAGACCATAAATATGAGTCACCAATAATATTAGTATTGGCACTAATTGTTAATGGTAAATCATCTATACAGATAGTTACCGATTCTGGAATATCAATTATTGGTAAAGGATGAACAATAGTTTGAAATTGAGTTGTTGAGTAACAACCAGTTGAATTGTTTTCTACTCTTGCATAAATAACTTGTTTATTATATGCTAAGTAGTTTTCATCCAGGGCGTTTTCTCCACTTTCAGAATCTTCAAGCGTCTCAAAATATATAACAGTAAAATTAGTAGCATTTTGGTTTCCGAGTATTTGTGATGTGTTGTTTGATAAATTGAAATCTACGATTTCATCATCATCGTCGTCACATTCCTCTAAATTATTTGGAGTGTTTGCGAAAGGATTTGGGTTAACAATTAAATTAAATGATGATGTTATAAAGCAATTAGTTGTGCTGTTTTCAACTCTTATGTAAATAATATTTGTGTTTAGAGCATATTCGTAATTAGTGTCGATAGCACTGGTGTTGTCTTGAGCATTGGTTTGAGAATTGTAATACGTAATTGTTGTGTTGGTTGTGTCATCAACAGCTAACTCATCAACAGTTGATAGATTAAAAATTCCATTATCGTCTATACAGGTATGAATATCTTCTATTGTGTTAATTGCTGGTGGAAGGTTTACATATAACTCTAAAGGAATCGATACAAAACAAGTAGAAAGTGTATTGGTAACACGAATGTAAATAGTTTGTGGATTGCTTAAATTGTTAAAGTTTTCCGGATCTGCAATTTGATGGGATTGAGTTTCTAGGTCATTTTCATTTTCAAAGTATGTAACTTCTATTTCATTTTGCCTAACATTTAATATATCAAATTCAGAGATCGTTAGATCGAAAGTAGAGATACCATCATAATCTATATCACAAACCTCTAAAGGAACAGATTCGTTTGTTTCTGGAGATTGAATTACATTTAATCCAAATTCGGCAATCGAATAACAACTTAATCCATTTTCTATTCTTGCAAATATTTGTTGTGGATTTTGAGCGTTGGTAAATTCGAGGTCTATTGCATTTACAGAATTATTTGCATTGTTAAAAGAGGTGTGAAAAGTAATATCTAGGTTTTGAGTTATTCCGTTAGATATTTCATCAATTTTCTCATTTAGATCAAAGGTCTCAACTCCATCATTACTAACATCATCGCAAACAAACCAATCTAATGGTGCATTATATCGTGGTGTTGGATCAACTACGATTGTAAAAGATGAAGTGTCGTAGCAATCAAAATCTGTTAAGTTTTCAACACGAACATAGATTGTTTGCGGGCTTTCAGTGTTTTGGTAACTATTGTTTTTATCAATTATATTTAATCTGTCAATGGCATCTTGCTCATCTGCAAAGTATAAAACTTGTTTTCCAGTTTGTTCATTTAGTATTTCAGCATCCTTTGTTGAAAAAGTAAATTCAGCCGTTTGATCTTCATCACTTTCACAAATTTGATAGTTGCTTATATCTGCAAATACAGGTAATGTATTAATCGTTACAGAAATAGATGTAACTGCAAAACAATTTGTTATCGTGCTTTCTACTCTAACAAAAATGGTTTGTGTCGAAGTGTTATAATTTGATGAATCAGTTATAGCATCAATATTATTGTTTGCATTGTTTAATGATGTATGAAAACTTATCTGTAAATCGTTTGTATTGGAAACAATTTCAGGAATTTTAGAATTTAAATCAATCAGGGACATTCCATCTTGGTCGTTGTCACAAATAGTAAATCCTGTAGGTTGTGTAACAGTTGGAGCGGGAATGACAGTGATTTCAAATTGAGTCGTATCATAGCATCCAGTTTCTATACTTGTTATTCTAGTATATATTGTTTCTGGATTAGATTGATTTGTGTAAAAATCAGGAAGTGAATTCTCATCATTTTCTGCATCTGTTAAAGATGAATAATAATTAACAGTCATTACATCTAAATTGCCATTAGAAACATCTTCATCAAAAATTGATAAAGCTATTGTTGTAAATCCATCATCATCTGTATCGCAATATTTAACAGGTTCGATAGGTTGAATTAATAAAGGCGGATTGACAATCAATAATATTTCAGTTTCTTCCACACAAGTTTGATTTTCTAAACGAATGTATAGGTTCTGTGGGTTGTCAATATTATTGAAAGGGACACTTTCGTCAATAGGACTTATGTTGTTATCTAAATCTTCCTGAGTTAAAAAGAAGGAGATGTTTACATCTGGAATTCCATTTACGATTACATATTCAATATTTGTAAGACTGAAAGGTTGTGAACCGTCATTACTATCGTCATCACAAACCCTAAAATCCTGTATTTGCGTACCAGTTAGCAGTAGATTTGTATGCAATTCTATTGAAGCCACAGAAACACATCCTGAATCTTGATTTTCTACTCTTACATATAAGGTTTGTACATCTGGTATATTGTTTTCATATGGGCTTATATTTGTTATAGGATTATTACCAGTTAAGGCATCATTATTTGTTAAATGAATGGATGTATTCATTCCTGATAACCCTTGAGTAATTTCATCTATAGCATCATTTAAATCAAAACTTGAATAACCGTCATGATCTTGATCGCATGCATCTATTTGAATAAAATCAGTAGGTAATTGTGGATTGTCTAATACATTAACGGTTAAAGTAGTTGTACTAAAACAAGCTGTTAAAGTATTTTCTATACGTACATAAATAGTTTCTGTTTGAGAATTATTTATGTAAGGAGACATTATTGGGTTTTGGTTGTTTGTAGCATCATTTTCGGTATAATGATAACTAACATTTAGATCTGGCTGGTTATTTAAGATTTCATCATTTTTAACTGTTAGGTCAATTTGTGCAATTCCATCATCAATATCATCATCACAAACGTCCAAAGGTGCTGGGTTTACAATTTCTGGTAACGGATTTACAACCAAATTAAACGATGTATATGCCAAGCAACCGCTGTCTTGGTCTTCAATTCTAACAAATATTTGTAGTGGGTTTGTAGAATTTTGAATTTGATCAGTAATAGCACTTGTGTTATTGTCTACATCATTTTCAGAATAATGGTAACTGATATTATAATTAGCAGAAGGAACTGCACCAAGAACCTCATTGTTTCTTGTTGACAGGTCAAAAAATTCTCTTTCATCACCACTTAGGTCGTCACATATTTCATAATCTGAGATTGGTTCGGCTGTTTGTTCAGAACTTAAGGTGATTAAGACTGAATCGTCAATAACACAGGTTGATTCGTTTAACGGAATTGTAACTTCAACTGTGTAGTTTCCGCTTTCAGAAACGATTAATGAAGTGTTGTTTTCTCCTGAAATAGGACTGTTGTTCATATACCAAGTATACGTAGCATCTGGATTTTGAATATCTCCATTTAGAGTTACATTTTCTGCACAAGTAGTGATATCCTCTCCTAAATCTACAGTTGCATTAAAGCTATTACCTTCAATAAATACGGCAGAATCGTAGTTTTCGTCAGTTTGGTCTGCAATAATTAGTTTTATATGATATTGCGTATTTGGGATAATAGTTGCATTAGCCGAAAGTACTTTTGTCCTTCCGTTGTAGTTTGTATCACCAACATTATAACCATCAAAAAATTGTTCGTTCTCTGCATCACAAAACCCAACAACTTCTGGATGTATGGTGCTTGTATTTACTGGAGTAGATGTTCCAGGAACTACGGCAATATTAGTATAAGGATTTGGACTACCAACTGGTTTAATTAAAAACGCAAAACCATCTGAATATTCACAAGGAAAGTTCCCATAATATTCCTCTGATGCTAAAATATAATTGAATTGTATCTGGTTAGATATTGACGTAAAATCAAACTCAATTGATGTGGCGTTAAGTGTGTTGGATAGTCCCAATGCTGTTTCAAGATCTGTATCGGTTCCCCAAGAGTCTTCACCTTCGTTTAGAGTGTTCACATTCAAGGCGTTTCCGGCCGAAAACGCGTCTCCTGTTGAAATTATTATTCCGTTTTGAAACGGAAAACCAGAGCCACTTTGTTCAAAATACCCAAAACTGTTTAAGTTGTTGATCGTTCCATTAACGTTAGAAGCTATATTGGATACTTCAACACAACCTTGTACTAAATTGTTTTGTATAAGTTGCTGGGCAGAAATGGTGTTGTCAACAGTAATTTGCTGACTAACAGTTAACTGCGAGAACGCTAAGCAAGATATAGTAAAGAGAAATAATAATTTCCTCATTATAAGCAGGTTAATTAATTAATTTAATCTTTTTGCTTTGGGAAACAAAAAGATTGTTTGGGTTTTTAATTTGATGGAAAAGTAATGTAATAAAGGATTAAAAGCAAATAAAATCGATGAAATGCATAAAATATTATCTTATTAGAGAAAAATGGTTTTTATACACTCTGCCATCTTGTAATGTAACGGCAAACCAATAGTCGCTTGCAGGTAAGTGTTCACCATTTAGGGTTCCGTTCCAGCCAAATCCTTTAGGATTTAATTGGATAAGGAGTTTTCCATAACGATTAAATATGTAAATAACAGTACCAGGTTGAAATTGATCACTAATTCCTTTTATTTGCCAAGTGTCGTTATGGCCATCGTTATTTGGTGTAAAGAAGCTTGGGAAGCCAATAACAGATACCAGTTCGGTAACAGTTCCACAATCGTTTTTAATGTCCTTGACGTAAACAGTGTGTATTCCTGCGGGAACATTTTCAAAGACGTTACTGTCAGAATAAAAGAAATCTGTGTAAGGGCCGTTTTCATCACCTAGTGCATGCACGAATTCCCCTTCGCTACCTTCAGAAACCAAAACAGTTACTGTATTGTTATCTGTAGCATCTACAACCTCTATACTTTCTATATTAGCTATATTTGATGGTGAAACGGTTATGTTTCTTGATTTTTGACAGTCATTATTATTGGTAACTGTTACGGTATAAATACCAGGTTCGTTAACCATGATTTCTGAAGTCGTTTCTCCTGTGGACCAGTCGTAAGAATAATTGTCTGGAGAATCATTTATAATTCCTCCTGATAATGTAATGGTGTCAGGATAGTAGTTAAGGCAGTAAAATACGTCCTGGTCAGGTTCAATATTTGGTAATTCAAATACAGTGAGTTGGATTTCATTTATGCCATAACAGGCATTCATATTCTCAACACGTACATAGATTATTTGAGAGTAAGGTGTGGTGTTGGTATACGTAGTAGTTAAATTATTTATCTCTAACAAGGCATCGTCATAGGTTTTGTAGAAACTAACCTCTAAATTAGTTGGGAGTCCAGTTAATACATCTAGTTCGGCATCAAGCAAGTTAAAAGTATGAAGACCATCTTCAGTTCCATCATCATCACAAGCTTCCAACACAGCATCATTGGCATTTGTAGTACTCACTTCCAGAGTAAGTTCGGCAATATCAAAACAACCAGTTGAATCATCAAAAACTTGAGCATAAACATTTTGACCGTTACTACTCAAAAAGCTATTTCCATCAATCTCACTACTACTGTTTTCTGCATCAACAAGTGTCTCATAAAATTTAACGGATGTGTTCGCTGCTCCACCAGTTAAATCGTCATTAGCTTCAGTTAGGTTGAAGATAGTAATACCATCAGGAGTACCATCTTCATCGCATTGAAAGAGGGTTTGATTAAAGACCATTGGTAAATTGTAATATGTAACATAGGCTTGACCTTCAATGGCACAATCACCATTATTTGGATCAATCAATACTTGGTAGTGTCCTGCTTGATCAATGTCTACTAAATCAAAACCTGTTTCTGGTAAAGGATTATTGTCTAAAGTCCAAGTATATGTTGCTCCAGGAATATTTTCAGATACCAGAGTATATAAATCTCCATCGCACAAGTTTAAATTTACAGCACTCAATCCATTTTGAATGATATCTATTTGAATATTAAATAACGATTGGATAAAAGGAGGTAAGCCTTGTGATGAAGTATTTGGAGATAAATTAACTGCATTATGCTGATAATTGGTAGAAGGACCTAAATCATTAGGATTATTTATGACTCCAAGAAAAGGCAAGCCTTGATCGTATGTTGCACTTAAGGCTCTGTATATTTTACCATCAGGAGCTAATTGTAAACCACCTCTATACAATTGCCTTTGTTCAATTGTGTATTCTGAAGCTTGAACGCTTGCAACTGTTAAGTCAAATTGGGTTAATGTTGAACTATGATTTTCAGGATCATTATTTTCATTAAAATTTTGAGAATAATAATCATTGGAAGAATGAACATATAAAAACTGATTACTTTGAGAAAATTCTACACCATAAGGACTATCACTTTGAGTATTAATAAATAACTGTTGCTCATTGCTCACAATTCCAGTAGCGACATCAAAATCGTATAAAAATAAGCCATCGCTCATATTTGCATTAGCCAATTTTGTACCATCTGGCGACAATTTTAAATAGCCTCGCTTATCGTCAATATTGAGGTTAAATGTAGATACAGTTGCAGTAGTATTTACTCCTGAGTTGTTTACCTCAAACGCATGAAATGTATCGTAAGAACCTGTAGAGCCAGTTTGGGATGCAAATGTTATTACCCATATGGATTCTGTAATGCAATCTTTTAAAACTGCGCTAATTTTTTCCGAACATATTGGGAGAAGGTTAATGTTTTTGGTTGTTACAGCTACAGCTCCAAGTCCACCATCGAGTGTCATGTCAATTTCAGAATAATTCAATCCATAATCATTACCATCGACTGCGTTATCTACAGTAAAAACATAGTAAATATTAATATCATCTGGTTTTGGTACAATTATAGCAGATTGTGTACTAGAGGAGTCTCCATACAATCCGTTACCATTTTGCATGATATTATGATTTCTGTTCCAGACAGTTGTTCCATCAGAATAAAAAAGTAAATTTCCGTTGCTATCAGAAATTGTAGAACAACCTTCGTTGGTACTCAACTCTCCATCGTTAACAACATTTACATTGCCTGTAGCTTGATCAAATTGCATACCTGCTCCATAACCAAAATACCAATTGGCAGCTTCTTGTTGTGCGGACAATGTAACGCAAATAAAAAGAAATATGAGGGTTATAATCTTTTTCATACCAAATAGCAAAAGCTATCAAATATATTATAAATCTCGCTGTTTTAATAATCTATATGATAAAAAGACAAAAATAGCAGTCCAACCTAATACAATTACTATTTCTTGAAAATGTACAGCATAATCGTAAGCTAAATC
>RCNE010001614.1_pt1 | contig 12184 bp, 12 predicted proteins | sample 2041361 | NCBI WGS metagenome assembly RCNE01 (sample SAMN09708229, study PRJNA481090) | Marine sediment metagenome, whole genome shotgun sequencing project.
CCGAGATGACCCGCGCCCGGACCGGATCACGCTCGATGATCTTGACCTGGTTGGTGTGCTCGAGCGCTAGCGCCAGGCGCACACCGATGTTGCCGCCGCCGGCAATGACGACGCGACGTACGGGGTCCTCGAGGCGCCGCATTTCGCTCATAAAGACGCGGATGTCCTTGCGATCAGCGACGAAGAACACCTCGTCACCTTCCTGGATAACGGTTTCACCGTCCGGGAGCATCGCCTTGCCTTGCCGGTAGATGGCGGCGATGCGGCCTTCGGTGTTTGGAATGTGTTCTTTCAGTGTGGCAATGCGCTGACCGACCAGCAGTCCATCACGGTCGGCCTTTACACCGACCAGGCGCACCTTGCCGTCGGCAAAATCGAGAACCTGTGTTGATCCGGGGTACAGAATCAGTTGCTCGACGTGGGAACACACGAGCTGCTCGGGACTGATGCGGACGTCGATGGGAATGGCATCCTGCGTGAACAGCTTGTCCGCGTTCATGTACTCGGCAGAGCGAATACGGGCGATCTTGGTGGGCGTCCGAAACTGTGTGTAAGCGACCTGACAGGCGACCATGTTGGTTTCGTCCATGTCCGTCAGCGCCACGACGATGTCCGCATCTTTGGCACCGGCGCGCTCCAGCACTTCCGGGTAAGCAGCGTGGCCGACGACGGTACGGATATCGAGGCGATCCTGTAGTTCGCGCAGAACTTCGGGCCGGCGGTCAACGACGGTGACCTCGTTGGCCTCCTCACGAGACAAATGGTATGCCGCAGAAGAGCCAACCTGACCGGCGCCGAGAATAAGAATTTTCATCGCGCTCGGTTTCCTGTCTTGCCTATGCGCATGATCGAGGCCGCTAGTTTACATCAGATCGAGATTTGCATAGCTGAGAACCAGCCATTTTGTACCCGCTGACTCGAAATTCACTTCAACCCGCGCGTGGGCACCCTGCCCCTCACAGTTGAGGATGACGCCGTCACCAAATTTCTTGTGGCGAACGCGCTGACCCAGCCGAATTCCGAGTTCGTTGCCGATGCCGGACGCCGTGCGCCTGCGTGACGACGGCTGGGCGACGCGCATCGGGCGCGATACCTGCACGCGCGGCCGGATTTCTTCCACGTGTTCGTCCGGGATCTCACTGATGAAGCGCGACGGCTGCGCGTAATTATCCGAACCATGCATCCGCCGTTGTTCGGCATGGGTGATATAAAGTGTTTGCTTCGCACGCGTGATGCCGACGTAGCAAAGGCGGCGCTCCTCTTCGAGGCCGTCGGGGTCGGCGATGGAGCGCTGGTGCGGAAACAGACCATCTTCCATGCCGCACATAAAGACCAGTGGAAACTCCAGGCCCTTGGCGGAGTGCATGGTCATCAGCTGCACGCAGTCCTCCCACGCATCGGCCTGACCTTCGCCAGCCTCAAGTGCGGCATGCGATAGAAACTCGTCGAGCGGCGACATTTCCTCGGCCGGATCGGGCTCGAAGCCCTTCGCGGCACTGACCAGTTCGAGCAGGTTCTCGACGCGAGTCTCGCCCTTCTCGCCTTTGTCCTTCTTGAAAAACTCAATGAGACCGCTCAAATGGATGACATGGTCGACCTTGTCCTGCAGATCCAGCCCACTCGTGTCGCGGGCAAGGCGCTCGATCAGGGCGATGAAAGCGGCTACGGCGTTGGCGGCACGGCCCCCGAGTTCATCGCTGGCAACGGCGCCTGCCGCGCGCCACATTGGGCAGGCGTTCGCCCGCGCATACGCGCGCATCTGTTCGACGGTACGTGCACCAATGCCGCGAGTCGGCTTGTTCACCACGCGCTCGAACGCGCTGTCATCGTCACGGTTTGAAATCAGGCGCAGGTATGCCAGCGCATCCTTGATTTCCGCCCGCTCAAAGAAGCGTAGTCCGCCATACACGCGGTAGGGGATTGCGGCGTTGATCAGCCCTTCCTCCAGTACGCGTGACTGTGCGTTCGAGCGGTACAGGACGGCCGAGTCGGCCCGGACATTGCCCTGTGCAATCCAGTCGCGCAGTCGCCCGATTACAAAGGCGGCTTCGTCACGCTCGTTGTATGCCGAGTACACCTTGATGGACTCGCCCTCGGCGCCTTCGGTCCACAGATTTTTTCCCAGCCGCGAACTGTTGTTGGCAATCACTGCGTTGGCGGCATTGAGTATGGTCGCCGTCGAGCGATAGTTTTGCTCCAGCTTGACGACGTGGGTGCCGGGGAAATCTTTCTGAAACTGGTGGATGTGTTCGACCCGCGCGCCGCGCCAGCGATAGATAGACTGATCATCGTCGCCAACGACGAAGGGCACACCCTGATCGCCCGCCAGCAAGCGCAGCCAGGCGTACTGAATCGCGTTGGTATCCTGAAACTCATCAACCAGCAGATGCTGAAATCGGTGTCGATAGTGATCGAGCAGCTGGGCGTTGTCGCGCAACAACTCATGTGCGCGCAGTAACAATTCTGCGAAGTCGACGAGCCCGCCGCGCTGACAGACCTCTTCATACGATTGATACAGCGCGATCATCTGCCGGCGATTCGGATCGCCCTCGTCATCGATGTGTTTTGGACGCAGCCCCTCGTCCTTCTGCGCATTGATGAACCACTGTATTTCTTTGGGCACCCAACGACTGTCGTCAATTTCAAGATTTTTAAAAAGCCGCTTGATAAGGCGCAGCTGATCATCGGAGTCGATGATCTGGAAATTCTGCGGTAATCCGGCTTCGCGCCAGTGCCGCCGCAGCATGCGGTGGGCAAGTCCATGGAACGTGCCAATCCACAGGTGATTGACCGGCATTTTCAGCAGCGATTCGATACGCCCACGCATTTCAGCCGCGGCCTTGTTGGTGAACGTGACGGCGAGCAGACCCTGCGGCGACACGCCCTCGACATCGATCAACCAGGCGGCGCGGTGCACCAGCACCCGGGTTTTGCCGCTACCTGCGCCGGCTATAACGAGCGTCGGTTTACCGGGCGCAGTAACAGCCTCGCGTTGCGCGTCGTTAAGGTGTGCAAGGATCGGTGTGACGTCCATCGGAAACCAGCAGGAAGGCGGCGATTGCCGCCATTAGAAAGCGCGCAAGTGTAGCAGAGAATCAGCGCTCCCAACGTACCCCAAGCAGGTACTGCCGGCGCTCGTACTGGATGCGCGTGTCGTTGGAGACGGTTTCGCGGTACGTCGCTTCGGCGGCGAGGCTTAAACGCTCCGTAAGATGATACGTGGCGACGAATTTCGCGTCGGCTGATTCTTGAGTCTTGCGCCCGGCCGCGGGGACATGAAACGCAAACGCGTTTGGATAATCGTAGAGTCGGTAGATTCCGCTGGCTTCGAAATCGAGGCGCTCGGTCGGCTGCCAGTGCAACTCGAAGCTAAAACTGTCGCGCGAGTAATCATTGTAACCAACGTACTGATCGACGCGTTCGGTGCGCTCGACGTCGACGCCAAACCAAATGCTGTCGAAGATGCGTTGCCGGGCGCGTATGCCCAGGGAAACATAGTCGTAGCGCATACCGGGGTTGCCGAGCCGCTGCTCTCCGTCGAGGTCGTAGGATGGCCGGTCGCCAAAGCGGCGGCTGTAACCAGCGGCAGTAACGCGCAGCAGCGAACTGTCCGCGAACTTGAACTGTCCGAATAGTTGCAGGAAGAAGTACTCGTGGTCGTACTCGGGCAACGCGTCGGTTGCTTCATAATTCCACAGCTGCCCTTTGAACTGCGCGCCGAAAGACAGGCGTCGATGCGATTGGCGCAACGTGATTTCGGGACCATAGCGCAGGTAGTTCATGCGGTTGTCAACATCGATACCGTCAACATTGCGTACGGCGCCATTGTCCGGATCGAAATAAATCTCGTCGTGCAGAGCAACCTTGAACGAGCTGTAGACCTCACGTCTGCGCGAGCCCTCTTTGCGCCGATAATCGCTACCGAAGCTCGCCTCGTGCAGGTACTCGTTGCCGTTCTCAAGCGTCTCGTCGACGTAGTAGCGCCCGGCCAGCCGGTAAGCACCGTAGAAACCCTCAAACGGCAGGCTGTTAATCACGTATTTCGCGGACAGGCTGACCGGTACATAGGTGCCACTGACCGGTTCGGGCGTCACCAGGGGCGAGCCCGGGCTCGCGAAGTCGATGTAGTTCTGATCGGGCGTTCGGAACACGTTGTCATCAGTGGCGAATCCAAGTCGTGCCCGCAGCTCAAGATTGGCAAACGGCCGGGTGCTTTCACCCGCGGTATCGCCGGTAACGGACGCAGTCGAAAGGTCGGCGGCGCGCTCGATGCGAGCAATGGCGACAGCCGCAAGGGACCGAAACTTCTCGTTGCCGCCGGACGCGCTGACGCGGCGGAACCACTGCAGCGCATCGGCCGAGTCGCCCATGGCATAAGCATTCAGCCCGATATTGTATTGCGTGGCTGCCAGCAGCGCGGGCTCCTGCAGCGCTATTTCGAAGGACTGACGGGCGCGTACGTGCTGGCCGGCACGATAGTGAGTCACGCCTAAGTTGTAGTGCAGAACGGCCGAGTCGAGACCCTGTTCACTGGCCTGGCGATAGCGCAATAACGCGGCCCAGTAAAGATCGTCGCGGTACAGGCGATTGCCGTCGTCGAAATACTGCTGCGCCGTCATCGCGGACGCGAAGCGTACCGGCGCCAGGGTCATCATGGCGGCGCCGATGAGCAGTAGAAGCAGAAAGGGAGTTCGATGCATTGATTGGTTATGCGTCATCGTGAGGTCAGATCAGTAGCGTAAAGGTTTTGCCGTACGTAAAACTATGACGTGGCGCAAGAATTTGCCACTCGAGCAGGCGCCGGTGCGGGACTGTTTCAAGGTGTTGCAGCGGTCGCGGCGCTGATGCGGTCATCGTCAACATCATCGCCGTCTTCGAAGTCGTCCTCGTCTTGCATCAGGTCTTCCTCGAGCTCGACGTCGTGCTCGAAAGCATCGTCGAAGTTGGTGTCGTCGGTGGCCTCGGACTCATCCTTCTCATCGTCCGGGTTGCCATCTTTCTCATCGGGGACCCGCAGGTAGGCAGCCGTTTTATCGAGATCTTCGATGTCATCGAGTACCTGCATCGTATTGTCGAGGCCTTCGAGCTTGTCGGCGTGAGCCGTCAAAGAGAACGTGGCAAAGCCAATCGTTGTCAGGGTCAGCGTCGTCAGGATCAGGACAGGAATGATAAAGGGGTGTTCGCGCATGAATATGCTCCGTCCGGTACCGCTCAAATACTGAGCTGAAACAACAGGTAGTGATCGATGAGTATCGCACCGAACAGCGACCCTAAGTAAGTGATCGAAAACTTGAAGGTCTGCATCGGCAGCTCGTGTTCTTCCGGTTCGCGGAACATGCGGATCGCATACATAAGGAACCACGCGTCGAGCACAATCGCTGCCAGCAGGTAAATCAAGCCGCTCATGCCAATCAGGTACGGGAGAATCGTTACCAGCACGAGCAGGATCGTATACAGCAGGATGTTGAGCCGCGTGTAGGCTTCTCCGTGTGTGACCGGCAACATCGGTATGTCAACTTTCGCGTATTCTTCTTTTCGCGCAATCGCGAGGGCCCAGAAGTGCGGCGGCGTCCAGACGAAAATGATAAGGAAGAGCAGCAGTGCACCACTGTGGATTTCATTGGTGACGGCGACCCAGCCGAGCAATGGAGGTGCTGCACCGGCGGCGCCACCGATGACAATGTTCTGCGGTGTCGCGCGTTTCAACCAGACAGTGTAGATGACGGCATAACCGATCAGGGAAGAAAACGTCAGCATGGCGGTTAGTGCATTGACGAGTGACCACAGGATAATCATCGAGATAACGCACAGGATGCTGGCGAATATCAGCGCCGATTTTTCAGTCAACTTGCCCTGTGGTAACGGCCGGCCACGAGTCCGCATCATCTGAATGTCGATGCGCGCATCGAGCACATGATTGAAAACGGCGGCCGACGAAGCTGCGAGCCCGATACCGAGCGTGCCAAAAACGAGCGGCGACAGGCCTGGCCACCCCGGCACCGAAACGAACATGCCGACGATCGCGGTGAACACGATCAGCATGACCACGCGAGGCTTGGTCAGCTCGAAGTAATTGCGCCAGTCGATGTCCGCTCCCACACCGTGATCCGCGCTTTTGATTTGTTCAGCCAATTCGCGAAAGCTCCAGTAGGTGCTCGATGTCGTCTAGCATTGCGCCCGGGCCAATCTCTGGTGAAAAATACATGACGAGATTGCCAAGCGGGTCGACGAGAAAATACCCACCCGGGGCGGCGGCTTCAGGCCTTTTGTCCTGCAGCCATTCGCCAAGGGCATCGTCAATGAGAATAATCGTGCCGGCATAATTTTCGCCAGGAACCACTGTATCGGGGGCAGACTCGCCGCGCAACAACACGCGACCCAGTCGGTCCATATCATTGCCGAGCGTTAACCGCGATTGCCGCAAGATATAAAGCGCGCGTTTGCACGCATCTTCGCAAGCGCCGCTGTTGCTGTAGATCAGCAGCCAGCGGCCACCGATGTTGTCGAGCAGCGACGAATCCGGCAATTCGTCGGCGATGGGAATGGCTGGCTGGAATAGATCGCCATTGTTAGTTCTTCCGGCAGGCTGGAAGCTCGCACCGGTGAAGTACATCCCGGCAGCCAGGAACAACGGCCCGAAAAATACGAGTGCGATCAGCACTAACTGCAGGCGGCCTGCGGGGCCTTTTTTTGGGGTCATGATGAGAAGCTTTTCTTGCGGTAATGCCACAGCAACAGCCCAGCCAGCATTGCGCCCATTGCGAACCACTGAACAGCGTAGCCGAAATGCTCGCGAGGCCCAAACTCGGTCGGCACCCAGTGACGGTAAAAGCCGTGTTCTTCCTCGTGGTCCATGAGCACTACGAAGGGCTGCACCTCGTGTCCGAGCGCAGTCGCGACCTCGTCCAGCGTCGGATAAACCGCCGCCCTGGGCCAGTCGGTTGCCATATCGATGGCGTCACCCATCTTGTAGCCCGCGCGAGGCAGGGATCCGGCCCGACCGCGAACGGTAATGCGACCACCGGGTGTGGCCAGCAGGTCGATGTCGAGATCGCCGCCTGTTTTTTCGATCCAGCCACGATTAACCAGCAGGGCCGGCTCGTCATTCGTCGATAGCAGTGGCGTGATGACGTAATAACCGTAGCGACTGTTGACGATGATGTTCTCGAGCAGCAGCTGGCGCGCACCGTCATAAGTGCCGGTTGCCTTGACGCGTTGGTGCGGCCGAACCTCCATGCCGTCCTGCCAGGCAGCAAAACCGGTTTCCTGACTAAACGCCTGCTGGCTGGCACGTTTTTCGAGACCGCGGCTGGTTTGCCACACGCTTAAGCCTGCAAACAGCACAACAAGTACTGCGCCGACAATCAGCGGCAGCCAGGCAGGCAGTGGCTTCTTGGTTTGCATGTTCACGTTATACTAAGTGCTCGAAGGGGTGTTGTTATGAAAATCATCGTCTTGATATTGTTGGCGGCCATTGTCATCAGCCTCGGCACCGGGCTTTTTTACCTGCGCCGCGAAGATGCCGACTCGCCGAAAATGTTGCGTGCCTTACAGGTCAGGGTTGGTTTGTCGCTGGTTCTGATCCTGTTTCTCATCACTTCCTACTTCCTTGGCTGGATCCAGCCGCTGGCGCAGTAAGTTCAAAGCGCAAAACGGGCGCTCCAGCGCCCATTTTACGAGTCCTGTTTTACGAGTCCCGTTTTACCCAAAAGGGCAGCTCTCTCGCTACATCCAGTAGACGAACACATACAGGCCTATCCAGACCACGTCGACGAAGTGCCAGTACCAGGCGACCGCCTCGAAGGCAAAATGGTGCTGCGGCGTAAAGTGTCCTTTCAGTACACGGAAGAACATGATGGTCAGCATGATGGCGCCGATCGTCACGTGCATGCCGTGAAACCCCGTCAACATGTAAAAGGTCGACCCGTAAATGCCGGTCGTCATTCGCAGGTTCATTTCTTCGTAGGCATGCGCATACTCGACGCCCTGCAGATAGACGAAGACGAAGCCAAGCAAGAATGTCGCGGCAAGGAAGACAGACAACTGAGTGCGCTTACCGGCGAGCAGCGCATGGTGAGCGATGGTGACCGTGATACTACTGGTCAACAGCAACGCGGTGTTGATGAGCGGCAGGCCTAGCGGCGGCATCGCTTCGTACTCTCCGCCAACGCCGCCGGGGCCATTAGTTGGCCAGGTACTTTCGTAACCCCCCCATAGCAGCAGATTGGTGAAGAAGTTGTTGCTGGAGCCGCCGAGCCAGGGTATCGACATGTTGCGCGCATAAAAGAGCGCACCGAAGAATGCCGCGAAGAACATCACCTCGGAAAAGATGAACCAGAACATTCCCTGGCGAAATGACTTGTCGACCTGCGCATTGTAGAGGCCGCTTTGGCTTTCGCTGATGACCGCGCCGAACCAGCCGGTGATCATAAAAATGATGACCGCGAATCCGGCCAGCATGACATAGAAGCCCGCATCCGCGCCGTTCAGCCAGCTGGACACCCCGGTCATCAGCAGGAGCAGGCCAAGCGAGCCGACAATCGGCCAGTGGCTGCCGTGCGGGATGTAGTAACGATCGTCTGTGTGTGTCGTCATGGTGGTCAGGCTCTCAAATCAAAGCGAATTATTGGCCGCTTGAGGTGCGGTATCAAAAAAAGTGTATTGCAGCGAGATTGTATCGACATAGTCGGGCAGGTCGGGATCGACAATGAACTGGAGCGGCATTGCCCGCTCTTCATTCGCCGCGAATTCCTGGCTCGTAAAGCAGAAGCACTCGATCTTCTTGAAATGCGCGGCGGCTGAGACCGGCGACACGCTTGGCACTGCCTGGGCGATCCTGTCGTTGTCCGTCAGGTTCTTCGCCGTAAAGGTCGCGAAATACATCTTGCCGGGGTGCACGGTCATGCTGTCGATGTCCGCGCCGAACTCGAACGGTGCATAAGAATTTGTCGTTGTCACGAACTCAACGCGGATCTGCCGGCTCAGGTCCGGAGACTCCTCGACAGTCGCGGCCGACTCATTGGTACGTCCACCAAACCCGGTGATTTCGCAGAACACGTCGTAAAGTGGAACGAGCGCAAAGCCGAACGCAAACATAGCCACCGCCATCACCAGCAGGCGACGTAGCAGCGAGTAGTTCTCGCTATTCAGGTTGTTGTCCGAGTCAGTCATCGAAAGTTGTTCATCGAAAATCGTCAGCCCATTCAGGACTGCAGCACACCCATCATGATGAAGCCTACGTAAAACGCGACCGCAATCGCGCCCACGATCAACGTGGTGCGGCGAATATTTTTTTTGCGTTCTGCGTCGTCCATGATCAATCGAAGGCTTCGTTCGAAATACGGGCCTGCGGTGGCGTTTCCCAGGTGTGGTAAGGCGCCGGCGATGGCACGGTCCACTCCAGGCCATGCGAGCCTTCCCAGACGCGATCGGTCGCCTTGCTGCCCTTCCATGCGGTAAGCACGACCCCGACAAAGAGCAGCTGCGACAGGCCGAAACCGATGGCGCCGATGCTGGCGATTGCGTTGAAGTCCGCGAACTGCGTTGAGTAATCAGGGATGCGACGCGGCATGCCGGCCAATCCTAAGAAATGCATGGGGAAGAAGGTCAGGTTAACGAATATGGTCGACGCCCAGAAATGCACTTTACCCAGCGTCTCGTTGTACATATGGCCGGTCCATTTCGGCATCCAGTAGTAGGCCGCAGCCATGATGGCGAAAACCGAACCAGGTACCAGTACGTAATGGAAATGCGCGACCACGAAATAGGTGTCGTGGTACTGGATGTCTGCCGGTGTAATCGCGAGCATCACGCCCGAGAAACCGCCGATCGTAAACAGGAATACGAACGCCAGTGAGAACAGCATCGGTGTTTCGAAGGTCATCGAGCCGCGCCACATCGTTGCAATCCAGTTGAAGACTTTTACGCCGGTTGGTACCGCGATCAGCATGGTGGCAAACATGAAGAAGAGCTGCCCGGTGAGCGGCATGCCGACCGTGAACATGTGATGCGCCCAGACGATGAACGACAGGAAGGCAATACTCGAGGCCGCGTATACCATCGAGTCGTGGCCGAATAGCGGCTTTCTGGCAAACGTCGGGATGATCTCGGACACGATACCAAACGCCGGCAGGATCATGATGTAAACCTCGGGATGCCCGAAGAACCAGAAGATGTGCTGGAACATGACCGGGTCACCGCCGCCGGCGGCCAAAAAGAAGCTGGTGCCAAAGAACTGGTCGGTCAGCAACATGGTCACAGCACCTGCGAGCACCGGCATCACGGCGATGAGCAGGTATGCGGTAATCAGCCAGGTCCAGACGAACATCGGCATTTTCAAGAGCGTCATGTCCGGCGCGCGCATGTTGATGATCGTCACGATGACGTTAATCGCACCCATGATCGATGAGATGCCCATCAGGTGCACAGAGAAGATCAGAAACGGAAAGGCATCGCCGGTCTGCAGAATGAGCGGCGGATACATTGTCCAGCCGCCGGCAGGTGCGCCGCCCGGCATCAACAGCGTTGACAGCAGGATGCCGAATGCAACCGGCAGGATCCAGAACGACCAGTTATTCATGCGCGGCAGCGCCATGTCGGGCGCGCCGATCATCAGCGGGATCATCCAGTTAGCGAGGCCCACAAACGCTGGCATCACGGCGCCGAACACCATAATGAGCGCGTGCATCGTCGTCATCGAGTTGAAGAACCCGGGATCCACAAGCTGCAACCCTGGCACGGCGAGCTCGGAGCGAATAACCATGGCCATGGCGCCGCCGATGAAGAACATCGTCAGGCTGAAGATCAGGTACATCGTACCGATGTCTTTGTGGTTGGTTGAGAACAACCAGCGACCGATGCCCTTTGCCGGGCCGTGATCATCGTGGTGGTCGGTGATGTCTGCTGCTACCGTTGCCATACTGTCTATCTCCATCTGCATGCCGCCGCTGGCGGCACGACTGAAACTCTCAAATTATTGTGCGCTTGCTACCTGCGCGTCGGAGTCCGTACGCGTATCGACCCAGGCCTGGTAGGCCTCTGGCGCTACGACCTCGACGACAATCGGCATGTAGCCGTGGCCACGGCCGCACAGCTCGGTGCACTGGCCGCGGAAAGTGCCGCTCTCGGTGGCGCGGAACCATGCTTCATTGACCATGCCCGGGATGGCATCCTTCTTGATGGCCAGGTCCGGGACCCACCAGCTGTGCACCACATCGTTAGAGGTCATTAACACGCGGACCTTTGCGCCAACGGGCACAACTACCGGGTGATCGACTTCCAGCAGATAGTTGTCAACGGTATGCGGATCGATGCCGGACTGCTTGCTGCGCGCTTCGAGGCTCGGCAATGCAAGGCTCGAATAAAATTCGATGCCCTCGTCCTGGTACTTGTAATGCCAGCGCCACTGGTAGCCCGTGATGACAATCGTGATGTCAGGATCTCGCGAGTCCTCTAGTTTCACCAGCGTTTCAGCCGCCGGAATCGCCATAATCATGAGGATAACGACGGGCACCGCGGTCCAGAGAATTTCCGCCGTCATGCTGTGCGTGAATTTGGCGGGCTTGGCGCCGACCGATTTGCGGTGCCTGATGAGCGAATAGATCATGGCGCCAAAGACGACGACACCGATCCCCACGCACCACCAGAACACCATCATGTGCAGACCGTAAGTTTCCGCACTCAAATCCGTGACGCCGGTGCGCATATTCAACGCCCATTCGGCCTGCGCCGCGCCCGCGAAAGTGATGCCTAGCAAGCTCAAAAACCATTTTCGTAACATTGATCATTCACCCTGCGAAACGCCGCGGCGATCGCACTGCATTATTAAACTGGATATGGCGAATACTGATAACAGCCAGGTTCAGTTGGCCCCAGTGACTCCGGGATTCGCCTGTCGACCTATCTGACCGGCCGGGCCGGACATACAGATTGCCGCAGTCTACTCAAATCGCATCGGACGTGCAATTCTGAGGCCCTGATTCTTCGTGAGATTAATTCTTATTTAACAATGGCTTATGGTTTAGACTGTGACTAAATCGTTACAATTTCACAGAACCGTCGCTGCGATCAGCGGCGGCGTGGTATCGAAGTTGCGTCAATGCGGAAATTACCGGGGTCATTCCGTGGGCCGGTACTCCAGCAATGACCGTAGACGAGCTCCAGGTCGATCTCGATGCCTGCCCCG
>RCNE010001615.1_pt1 | contig 12182 bp, 14 predicted proteins | sample 2041361 | NCBI WGS metagenome assembly RCNE01 (sample SAMN09708229, study PRJNA481090) | Marine sediment metagenome, whole genome shotgun sequencing project.
TCTAAAAATAGATTCCTCAATTAGTGGTGCTAGCACAACCGCAGCAAAAAATAAAAACCAAGGTGAATAATCATCTAGCGCCTTTTGAATGGCATGTTTGCCTAAATCAAGATTAAATATAGTTTCCAGTACTCCAATGAAAATTCCTAAAAGAATACTAGCAATAAGAGCAATGCCTAGCAAGCGTAAAAGGATCGAAAACCGATATTTGAAATCGGTTTGCTCATCTTCTTTATAATCGGGATTTTTTAGAAATTCCAACAAAACTTTTAACATGCAATGGATTTTCTAATTGACTACAGTTGCCTTTTCGTGACTGGTAATTAAACCATCTACCATAACTAATTTTCGATCCGCTAAGTCAGCTAATTGTTCATTATGGGTAACAATGACAAAGGTTTGCCCAAACTTATCACGTAATTCAAAAAACAATTTATGCAAGTTATCAGCGCTTTCAGAATCTAAATTTCCACTAGGCTCATCGGCAAAAATGATTGAAGGGTTATTGACCAAAGCTCTAGCTACTGCAACCCGCTGTTGTTCTCCACCAGATAATTCACTTGGCTTGTGATTATAGCGTTCTGAAAGGCCGAGAAAATCGAGCAATTCTTTTGCTCTTTTTTCTGCTTCTTTTCTAGGTGTTTTTTTAATGAACGCAGGAATGCAAACATTTTCTAAAGCAGTAAATTCGGGTAATAGTTGGTGAAATTGAAAAATAAATCCGATATGTTCATTTCTGAACTTTGCCAATGCTCTATCGTTCAATTCAGTAACCTCAATGGCATTGATAAGAAGATTACTATCTTTTTTGTTCGATTGTACATCTAAAGTACCTAGAATTTGCAATAAGGTAGTTTTGCCTGCTCCAGATGCACCAACGATAGAAACTACTTCGCCTTTTTTGATGTGTAAATCGACTCCTTTTAAAACTTGGAGTTCTCCATAATATTTTTGAATATTAGTGGCTTTAATCATGCAGAAAATTTTAAAAGATGAAATTAAACATTAGGGTGGACATGGCAAAATAACCGACGTTTATTGATTTTTAAAAACTGTGATAGTTTTTTGATTTGATCAGACTAAAGTGTTTTAAGAAATAGTGTACTATCTTACTGCAGCTTAATTAGTCAGAAATGATTTTAAGATTAAATTTATCACTAACTTTGTTTAGCTATAATTGAAAAAGAATAAACAAAATATTAAATGAGTCCATATAAAAACTTAGAAGAGTATAATTTAGAAATTACCGATGAGGTTCGAGAACGGTATTCCTCTATAATAAATGAAATAGGAGAGGATGTGAATCGAGAGGGATTAGTAAAAACTCCTGAGCGTGCCGCTAAGGCCATGTTATTTTTGACACAAGGTTACAAACAAGATGCTGCAGAAATTTTGAAAGGTGCCATGTTCAAGGAAGATTATGATGACATGGTTATTGTAAAAGGCATCGAGTTGTATTCGTTATGCGAGCATCATATGCTTCCTTTTTTTGGAAAAGCACATATCGCGTATATTCCTAACGGCCATATTGTAGGCTTGAGTAAAATTCCACGCATTGTTGATGTTTTTGCAAGACGCTTACAAGTGCAAGAACGATTAACGCATGATATTTTAGAGTGTATCAATAACACCTTAAAACCTAAAGGAGTTGCCGTAGTGATAGAAGCTTCACACATGTGTATGATGATGCGTGGAGTGCAAAAACAAGATTCGGTGACTACAACTTCAGGATTTCGAGGTCAATTCGAGAAAATAGAAACACGTAACGAGTTTTTGAAGTTGATTAGTTCGGACCTATCCTAGGTCAGATTGCTGGATTATTTGAATATTAGATAGTTGGGTTTTATATAGTGTTAAACTTAAAACTCAACATCTTAAAAAGTTAGGACTTAAATCTTGGCATCTTTATTGTTTTCTTTAGTTAGAATTTATAATTTTCAATATGTCAAAAACTAAAGACTCCAAATACAAAAACCTATTCTTAGGGTTGTTGTTCGATGCAATCGGCATGCTCTCTTTCGCTATTCCATTTATAGGAGAATTCTCAGATATAATTTGGGCTCCTATTGCAGCATGGCTTATGATTCGCATGTACAAGGGCCGAGCAGGTCAAGCAGCAGGAGCGGTAACCTTTATCGAAGAAATTATTCCAGGCTTAGATGTGATTCCGACCTTTACTATTATGTGGTTATACACCCATGTATTTAAGGGAGCGAAAAAAGAAAAAATTATCGATATAGATTAGCTGTGATCACTTTTTGACTTTGCATGTATTTAAACCTACTAACGTGTACAATGGGCAAAAGCTAATAAAACTTGTTACAACAAATATTCCTGCCAGCGCTATCAGCACATAGGCTAGTGTTCCTTCAATAATATTCATATAAAAAAGTATGCCGATAACAGCGGCAACAACAAATCGGACAATGCGGTCTAAACCGCCCATATTTTTCTTCATAATTATGTTTTTAAATATTCTAGGGACAAAACTAGCGTTGTAACTATTCCAGCACAAATAATACACACCAAAAATAGTTTTAATAGCTTTGATTTCATAAAACAAATGTAAAAATTGTAATTTTCAGGTATTGTAACTTAGGTTACCTAATGCCGAAGAATTTGAAGTTACCTTTAATCCTTTCGAAATAGTTTGATGAATGAAAAGACGTTTTTTTATTGAAAAGAGTACACTAGCGGCTATGTCTTTGGTGGTAGGTGCTGAGCTAGTTTATGGTTCTAAAATTCCCAAAGGATATATTCCATTAGGCGTACAAGACCCAGATCCATTTAAATTGTTTTCTAAAGATAATCGGATGTCGGTTTTAAATACTAAACCTTGGAATATTGAAGCCAAAGCGTACTTGTTAGATGACAAAATTACGCCTAACAAATTTATGTTCATTCGTAATAATGGTATCATACCTGAAAACATCGATGCGACAACTTGGACATTGAAGATTGACGGGGAGTCTGTAAAACGGGAGAAAACATATACGTTAGCCGATTTAAAATCAAAGTTTGAACAACATACCTATCAACTCACTTTAGAATGTGGAGGAAACGGACGAAGTGAATTCGATCCGCCAGCCAAAGGAAACCAATGGACTATCGGCGCAGTTTCTTGCGCTGAATGGACTGGTATTCGATTACGAGATGTCTTAGAAGATGTAGGTTTTAAAGACGATGCTGTATATATTGGCTATCATGCCGCTGATATACATTTAAGTAGAAATCCTGAAAAAGAGCCTATTTCTCGAGGGGCGCCGATGGCGAAAATAATGCAAGAAGAAACGCTTTTAGCTTTTCAAATGAATGGTGAAGATATTCCAATTGCTCATGGCTATCCGCTAAGACTTGTGGCCGGTGGTTGGCCAGCTTCTGTTTCTGGTAAATGGGTGAATCGTATTAGTATTCGGAATAAAGAACATGATGGTTCAAAAATGACCGGCACATCCTATCGCGTTCCTTGCGAACCGGTAGCACCTGGTGAAAAAGTAGCAGATGAAGATATGTGTATTATCGAGTCCATGCCCGTAAAGTCTTTGATTACTTACCCCATGTCAGGAGCACTATTAAAGAAGGGGCAGAAACTAGATATTAGAGGACATGCTTGGGCAGGTGAATTAGAAGTATCTCAAATGGAATATTCTATCGATTTTGGTTCTACTTGGCAAAGTTGTTCCTTAGAAAATCCAGTAAACAGATTAGCCTGGCAGCATTTTTCGGCAGCTATTAGTTTTCCTAAAGAAGGTTACTATGAGGTTTGGGCAAGAGCAACAGATTCCCAAGGAATGAAACAACCCATGATATTACCCGGATGGAACCCTAAAGGTTATCTGAATAATGCATGTCATAGAATTGCGGTAAAGATTAGTTCATAAATTCAAGGATGGCAGCAGAAACTAATTTGCAGGAGCTAATTAAAGATATGACCCCGAAATTGAATGCTGGGGAATATATATTTCTTACTGTTCAAGATGTAAAAACCATAGATAGAAATGATACGCTACTGGAATTCAAAGAGAAAGAGGGAACGACGCTGGTAATGTTGAAAAGCAAAGCAGATCTATTGAAATTAAATTACGAATTCGTTTCGTCTTGGATCACGCTAAGAGTACATTCTTCATTAGAGGCAGTAGGTTTTACGGCCATTTTCTCTGGGGAATTAAGCAAACATGATATCAGCTGTAATGTAATCGCGGGCTATTATCATGATCATATTTTTGTAGCTACAAAAGAAGCTGAAAAAGCGCTACATGTTTTAACTAATTTATCAAAAAACTACTCTTGATTAATGAAGGACGAAAACATAAATAAGGGTATTCGAAGTACATATCGCGTTTTCATAATCATTTGCGCGCTACTTGTTGTTGTTGCGATAGGAGGTATTTACTTTTTTGCTACACCGAAAGCTGATTTGGTAGAAATAGAAACCAATACGGATGACCCTGAGAGCATAGCAAATGGTGTTCACTTGCGCACGGGTTTTATAGAAGCCCCAGGCATGCAAGAAACCATAACTAACTGTACTACTTGTCATTCAGCACAATTGGTGATTCAAAATAGAATGAATAAGGAACGCTGGGAAACCACGATTGATTGGATGCAAGAAACCCAAAACCTGTGGGATTTAGGAGATAACGAAGCTATAATCATAGATTACCTTGTGAAAAATTATCCGCCAATTAGTAAGGGTAGAAGAGAGGCCCTGACTAATATAGAATGGCATGAGTTGAAAGAATAGCCAATACTATTATGGAAAGATATCTTGACGCCTTTGTGAATTCTTTTTTAGGAACCTTGAACTGGACTTGGAAGTCCATTGTTTTTGATGTGCCTTGGTATATGAACTATTTTTGGGGATTAATTCTTCTGTCGCTTCTAGTTTGGGGTTTAGAGATTCTATTTCCTTGGCGAAAAAATCAATCTATTTTCAGGAAAGACTTTTGGCTAGATGCTTTTTACATGTTTTTCAATTTTTTCATTTTTGCAATTGTTATTAGCGGTGTTTACAAACTACTAGGATTGTTTTTTACTGACATGGGTATTTCATCCAAATCATTAGCAATTATTGATTTGACTTCACTACCATCTTGGGCACAATTACTAATTTTCTTTGTGGTGCTAGACTTTGTGCAATGGTTCACACATACGCTATTACATCGTTATCAATTCCTATGGAAATTCCATAAAGTTCATCATTCGGTCAAAGAGATGGGTTTTGCAGCGCATTTGCGTTACCATTGGATGGAGAATATACTTTACAAACCTTTAAAGACTTTTGGGGTTATGATTTTAGGCGGCTTTGAACCTGAACAAGCCTATATTGTACATTTTGCAGCAATTGCAATAGGTCACTTTAATCATTCAAATATTAAAATTACTTGGGGTGTTTTCAAATATGTTTTGAATAACCCGGTAATGCATTTGTATCATCATGCGTATACATTACCAGAGGGGAAAAACGGAGTTAATTTTGGAATCAGCTTAAGCTTATGGGATTATATATTCAAGACCAATTATATTCCAGACGAAACTGGGACTATAGAATTGGGGTATGCTGGAGATGAGAACATGCCGAGTAGTTTTTTCGGACAGTTGTTTTATGGGTTTGGAAAGTCAAAACGAAAACAGGGCTAACAAGAAAATAATAATTCTAAAAGCTCCTTCTTTTGGATAAATAACAGAGCTTTTAGAATTATACTAAAGGGTAATACTCACCCCCAAATTAAAGTTCCTACCGATGTTGGAAATACCATCCGTTTTTAAGCGTGATAGGTGTGAAACATAAGTTTCATCCAGAAGGTTATTACCACTTATGCGAAAGGAGACTTGATTATTAAAAATCATACAAGTGCCACCAAAACCAATATTCAAAAGATTATAACCTTCTGAGGTCGTTTCAAAGTCACTATTATTATTTTGATCAAAGACCGATTGCAGGGTTAAAAACCCGTAACTAGTTTTTAGCCAATCATCTTTGCTGTCAAATTCAACACGTAGGGTATTCGTCCAGTTATTTGCAGGAATTAATGGTAGGTATCCTTCATCATTTAATTTTCCAATTACCGATTCAAAAGCACTTTCTAAATGCAGCCAATCTAAAGGGTGCGGGTGTAAATGAAAACCAAGTTCTCCACCATATAATTTTGCATTTTGTTGTTGATAAAGAAATACGGCATCTGCGTCAACAAAATTTCCGTCGGGCTCTATATAGATATAATCACTTATAGCGTTATGAAATCCGTTGGCAAAAAATTCAATATGCTCGTTTTTATATTCGATTGCAACATCCACCTGAAAATTTTGTTCGTTATTTAAATTCGCATTTCCTATTTCATAACGGTTTGTTCCTTCATGAACCCCATTTGAAGTTAGCTCCGCAAGGTTTGGAGCTCTAAAGCCAGTTGCTGTGTTGATTCGACCTGTTATGTTATTTGAAAGGTTAATTTTATAACCCAATGCTGCATTGAAACTATTAAACTTACGCTCGAGATCGGCTATGTATCCTTCTTCTGTTAGCGTTCCATTTTCTTCGCCTTCAATATTACGGTGATCATACCGTAAGCCAAATTGCACATCATGATTGGCACCTAAATGCAAATGCGAAGTCATTAAAATCCCTATATCATTGGTTACCGCATCTGGTATTAAGACTTCCTCACCAGAATTAGTATTGGTTTGATGCATACCTTGCAAGCCAATTATTGTTTCTAACTTTTCTCCTTTGGGTAAATTGTATTGCAGATTATAGTTATAAGTATTCAAATTCATGGCTAGGGCAGCTCCTTCTTCACCTTCTTCAAATTCCTTTCGATCATTAAAAATTCCACCCAAAGTAAGTTCTAAGCTGGAGTTTTTAAGAAATATGTTGGTTTTAGAGCTTAAAATATGGCTCGTAATTTCTTGAAACGGAGCGTCTGGCTTGCGTGTTGTGGTTTGTGCACCTATTTCTTCTGGAATTCCTAAGTCAGCATCATTGTAATTATATCGAAGTTCAGTTTTGAAATTAGAAGCTTGATAGGCTAAACCTGATTTAAAATCACGCTCTGAAAATCTAGAATTTGTCACACGTTCCTTAGAACCCGTTTTATAATCAGTATGTGATGCGATACTTGCTCTTGCTAAAAATTTAAGCTTTTCGCTAGAAGTTTTTACTCCGGCATTTGTACTAATTCCCGCAGTATTCGAAAAGTAATCGAAATTCACATCACCCTCGGTTTCACCTGCGTTAGCAAATTTTTCTGGGTTTAAATATAAAACACCACCCATAGCATCTGAACCGTAGAGCAAGGATGCGGGACCCTTAATCACTTCTACACTTTCAATACCGGCGTCACTAATACCGAGACCATGCTCATCACCAAATTGTTGATTTTCTAAACGAATACCCTGTGCATATATTAAAACTCGGTTTGAGCTTAGTCCACGGATCACGGGCTTACCGATGCCCATTCCTGTAGAGACGCTCGAAACACCAGCCATTGTAGTAATACCTTGTGCTAGGGTAGGAGAGCCTTGTGTTTTGAATTGCGCAACAGTCGCCTGTTCCACTTTCATCACATTGTCACGCTGCAATTGATGGAATGGGGTAGATACAATTACTTCTTCCATTTCAATAACAGAAGGAGTCAATGCAATTTTTAGTTCGTCAGATGGAATTGTAACGCTCGTAAAATAAGTATGAAAACCAAGCGACGAAACAACCAACTTGTAGCTACCAGAAGGTAGACCGTTTATTCTAAAGACACCCTCGACATTTGTTATTGCCCCCTTTTCCAATTCGGGAAAATATACATTTACTTCTTCAAGTAAAATGTCATTATCTATATTGGAAATCTTACCTGTAATTGAATTTTGAGAATATCCGCATAAAGTGCATAGCGCACAGCAAATGAAAAATACTTTATATTTCATTTTGTATTGATTTAAGATGAATTAGTACTACTATAAATCGGAATACGTTATGAAATAGGTGGCCCTCTTAGGGCAAAATGAAGTTTTTGATATTTACTTAAAAAGGAGTAATAATTGAAAATTTCTTTCTTGGAAATAGTTGGAAAAGATACTTCAACGTCACTAAACGTTGGATAGTTGTGAGAAGATAATTTGAATTTTTGAAAGTCGCAATCAAGTTCCATTTCATGCATATGTACCGAGCCCAATTCTTGACAAAGTTGTTCTTTATGCTCGAAAAGTGCATGTGATAATTTTACCACCGAGGGTACCAATATAGCCCCTATCAAAAGCAACGATAACACAGATGTAGCTAAATTCTTCACCACGTAAATTTATAAATTGAACTTGGTAACCATGTTAATTTAATGATAATTATTTTTCTCTTATCAGCTTACCAAGGCCTAAACGACCGAGCATTTTCTTTTCAAAAGCCCAGAAGAATTGAAATTGCCCAAATAGCCATCCGAAAGAAACCAAAAGAATCTGATAACATATGAGACAAATGGCAACAAATAAAATCCAATAAACGACTACATTCAGATTTTCCTTAGTGATACCTAAAAATGCAATGAGGGGTCTGCTCACAAGTAAACTTGAGCTGCCAGTAACGGCAAAGACTATAAAAATTCTAATGATTTCCCACCTATAATTAACAACCCATTTATTCTCCAATTTTTTAAAAAAAAATAGGCAAAGTTTAAGTAACAAATAGGTCAATACTAAGGTTATACTAGCAGTTAAGTAGATATTACTTTCTGCCAGGAAAATTTTCGACAATTTAAATGAACTGTAGACCAAACCAAGTATACCCATTAACGGGAATATTAGTTGCCAATTCTTTTGTATTTGCCAACGTTCTTTGAACTTCTGCATGCTTCAGTTATTTGTTTGGCAAATATACGTTGGAGTTTTAGATTCGAGGTGTAAACGGACCCAATCGTTGCCGATATTTACGTTGAAAATAGATGAAGTAATTGTAAAGCTTATAATTTACCTCGTATCCATAATCTATGCTCTGCTGGTAATCAATTTGCATTTCATATAAATTACCATCAAAACGTTGCGGCTGCAAGACTCTTTGATTCCAAGTAGTGACCATTAAGTAGTTGCGATTCTCAAGAAAAGATTGGGAATAATAGCCTTCAGGCTTAGCGATACTCAATAGCCAAGTATTGAAACCTGGTTCAATGATTATGATATCGTATTCGACTTCGGCATTTGCTATTTGTACCGTATCACCTTTGGTTTGATTAAAAACAGCTCTTTCTTCATCAGTAATATCAGGAAGCTTCGTAGTATTTTTTGTTCCTCCGCAACTAGTTATCAAAATAATAAGGGTAGAAATTAAAAGAAGTGTAAGTGTCTTTTTCATAGCAATAAGATACAAAAAAACCGAATGCCAAAAAGCAATCGGTTTTTGTAAAATATATTGTTAGAATTTTATTTTCCGAAAAGACCACTTAGAAGTCCACCAAGACCTCCGCTTTTCTTTCCACCACCCATAACCATTCCGGCTACATCGTCTAAAATACTTCCGTCACCGTCAGCATCTAACAAAGTAGTTATTAAACTCTGATTTTGCTGTGGTTGTCCACCAAGCAACCCTCCAAGTAAATTATTCATACCGCTTGCATCTTGAACGTTATTCTGCTTTGTTTGCTTTCCAATGAAGCCCATAACTATAGGAGCAGCGATTTTAAGGATGTTTGCGATCGACCCCGCATCCATTCCTGATTTTTGGCTCAGCGCGTTTTCAACGTTGCCTTGCTTTCCTCCGAAAAGATGTCCAAGTATACCGGCACCATCATTGGTCACAGCCTCATCAACTCCTCCTCCAAATAATCCGCCAAGATTGTCTAAAATACCACCATCGTGTTTGCTAGAAAGTGCACTCATTAAACCTTGAGCACCTTGAGGTGTAGAAACGTTCTTTTTCATGGCACCTAAAATAAGAGGCATCGCCATGCTAAGTACGTCTCCCGTTTTATTTTCTGGTTGACCTGTTTGACCAGCCACACCGCTTATTAATTGTTTGCCCATAGGGCTGTTAAGTAAATCTAATAATCCTGACATTTTAATTAGTGTTTTAATATTGAATGCGTAATGTACAAAAAAGCGTCAAAACTCTTTGAAAGTACTATCTAAAATTATTTTAGCAACGCAATTATTTGGGTTGCAAGTTCCGTGCCAATTCGATCTTGCGCTTCACCTGTAGCTGCACCTATATGTGGCGTTAAAGAAATGCTAGGGTGCATCAGTATTTTTATTTCAGGTTTCGGCTCAGATTCAAATACGTCTAAACCCGCAAACGCTAATTTTTTGCTTTCTAAAGCATCAATTAAAGCCACTTCATCAATAACACCACCGCGTGCTGCATTTACGATTGCTGCGCCTTCTTTCATTAGCGCAAACTCTGCATTGCCAATTATATACTCTTTCTGAGCAGGTACATGTACGGTAACAAAATCGGCCTCTTTTAATAGTTCATCTTTAGAAATACTATTAAAGCTAAATAAAACTGACTGCCCATCAAAAAAAGGAACGGTCACCGAAGCTTCATCCATAAATGGGTCTGAAAATAGTACTTTCATTCCTATACCTAAGGCGATTTTTGCTGTTGCTTGGCCGATTCTTCCAAAACCAATAATACCTAAAGTCTTACCTCGTAGCTCAGCCCCTTGTGCATAGGCCTTTTTTAGTGCTTTAAACTTACTATCACCATCTAATGGCATGTTGCGATTGGCGTCATACAAAAAACGAACGCCACCAAACAAGTGTGCAAAAACTAACTCTGCAACAGATTCTGAAGAGGCTGCTGGCGTATTAATTACATGCAATCCTTTTTCACGAGCGTAGGCCACATCAATATTATCCATACCTACACCGCCACGACCTATCAATTTAAGGCTGGGGCAGTTATCAATAATATCAGTCCGCACTTTAGTTGCACTACGTACCAAAAGACCTGTAATTTCATTTTCATTAATAAAATTCACTAATTGTTCTTGTGCTATGGTTGTTGTTAAGACTTCAAAACCTGCCTTTTCTAAGGCATCAATACCTGATTTTGATACCCCATCATTTGCTAAAATCTTCATATAGTTGTTGGTTGTCAGTTGTTGGTTGACGGTTTTGTTCACTATCAACGAACAACTGACAACCGACAACTAAATTATTATCCCTTTCTTTCCATTTCACTCATCACATCTACTAAAATGCCAACACTTTCTAAGGATAGCGCATTGTACATTGATGCTCTGTAACCGCCTACAGATCGATGTCCGTTCAGTCCATTAATACCAGCTTCTTTCAACATCGTATCAAAAGTCTCTTTCAACTTATCATTGGTTAAATTGAAGGTTGCATTCATGTTTGAACGATCTTCTTTATTGGCATAGCCCTCAAATACAGGACTTAACTCAATCTCTGAATATAACAGACCTGCTTTCTTATTATTGATTTTTTCAATCGCAGCGATGCCGCCCAAATCTTTTAACCATTGTAAGGTCAACATCGAAACATACACCGGAAAAACTGCAGGAGTATTGAACATACTGTCTTTAGAAATATGCACCTTGTAATCAAGCATTGACGGAATTTGACGAGACACTTTGCCTAAGATATCCTCTTTTACCACAATTAAGGTTGCACCTGCAGGACCCATATTTTTTTGAGCGCCTGCGTAAATCAAATCGAATTGTGAAAAATCAAGTTGTCTTGAAAAAATATCTGAACTCATGTCACAAACAAGTGGAGCATCTGATGTTGGGAATTTCTTGATCTGAGTTCCAAAAATCGTATTGTTTGAGGTGAGATGTAAATAATCTAAACCTGAAGGAATAGTATATCCCTTCGGAATGTACTTAAAGTCTTCATCTTTAGAAGAACCAACTTCTACAACTTCTCCAAAAAGTTTAGCTTCTTTGATTGCTTTATCACTCCAAGTTCCTGTATTTAAATACCCAGCTTTTGTTTCTAACAGATTATAGGCCACCCTTAAGAATTCCATACTGGCCCCTCCTTGTAAATATAAGGCTTGATAGCCTTTCCCCTCTAAGCCTAATAGCTCTAAAGCCAGCGAACGAGCGGTATCCATTACTGCTACAAAATCTTTGCTGCGGTGTGAAATTTCGATTAACGATAATCCCGAACCATTGAAATCTACTACAGCCTCTGAGGCTTTTAACAATACTTCTTGTGGCAAAATACTTGGCCCCGTACTA
>RCNE010003570.1_pt1 | contig 12178 bp, 8 predicted proteins | sample 2041361 | NCBI WGS metagenome assembly RCNE01 (sample SAMN09708229, study PRJNA481090) | Marine sediment metagenome, whole genome shotgun sequencing project.
ACAACACCTCAACCAACTTTCAATAAACAATTCAATTTATTAATTGACAACCTTAACGCGAATCACGATAAAGGTTACAAGAATTACATAGCTTGTGTAAGTGAGCAACAAGCCAAACGTTTTCACGATATTTTTGATGATTCTCATCTTGAGGTTAAAGAGTATAAAACTATAAACTTGTCATTGCATCAAGGATTTGTCGACCATGACAACAAAATAGTTTGTTATACAGATCATCAAATTTTTGAGCGTTATCACAAGTTCAATCTTAAAAGTGGTTATGCGAAAAAACAAGCCATTACTTTAAAGGAGTTAACTAAACTTGATATTGGAGATTATGTAACTCACATTGACCATGGAATAGGAAAATTTGGAGGTTTACAAAAAATAGATGTAGAAGGTAAAAAGCAGGAAGCCATTAAATTGGTCTATGGCGAAAGAGATATTTTATACTTAAGCATTCATTCTTTGCACAAAATAACCAAGTTCAATGGTAAAGATGGCAAGCCTCCAAAAATTTATAAGTTAGGAAGTAAAGCTTGGAAAACCCTAAAGCAAAAAACAAAATCCAGAGTAAAGGAAATTGCGTTTAACCTCATAAAATTGTATGCAAAACGCAAGATGGAAAAGGGTTTTCAATATAATCCTGATAGTTATTTACAGCTCGAGTTAGAATCTTCTTTCATTTACGAAGACACACCAGACCAAATCACGGCAACGGCTGATATTAAAGCAGATATGGAGAGCGAACAACCTATGGACAGACTTGTCTGTGGAGATGTAGGTTTTGGTAAAACGGAAGTCGCTATTCGTGCTGCATTTAAAGCAATTGATAATGGGAAACAAGTAGCGGTTTTAGTACCAACAACCATATTAGCTTTTCAGCATAACAAAACATTTAGTGAACGCTTAAAAGATTTTCCTGTAACTGTAGATTATTTAAACCGCTTCAGAACTGCAAAGCAAAGACGGGAAACACTTGAAAAATTGGAGAAAGGACATGTAGATATCATCATTGGCACACATCAATTAGTAAATAAAAACGTAAAATTCAAAGATTTAGGATTATTAATTGTTGACGAAGAACAAAAATTTGGTGTTGCTGTTAAAGAAAAATTAAAGACCCTAAAAGACAATGTTGATGTGCTTACGCTAACTGCAACTCCAATTCCGAGAACGCTTCAATTTAGTTTGATGGCAGCTCGTGATTTATCTGTTATTAATACGCCTCCACCAAATCGATATCCAATAGAAAGTAATGTTATTCGCTTTAGTGAGGAAACCATTCGAGATGCTATTAGTTATGAAATTCAACGTGGTGGACAAGTCTTCTTTATTCATAACAGAATTGAAAATATAAAAGAATTTGCCGGCATGATTCAGCGACTGGTTCCAGATGCCAAAATTGGTATTGGTCACGGACAAATGGAAGGTAAAAAGCTAGAGCAACTCATGTTAGCTTTTATGAATGGTGAATTTGATGTGTTGGTAAGCACAACCATCGTAGAAAGTGGATTGGATGTTCCAAATGCCAATACAATTTTCATCAATAATGCCAATAATTTTGGTTGAGTGATTTGCATCAAATGCGAGGTCGTGTTGGTAGAAGTAACAAAAAAGCATTCTGTTATTTCATCACGCCAGAATATTCTGCTATGACAGCAGACGCCAGAAAACGTATTACAGCTCTGGAACAATTTACAGAATTGGGAAGTGGTTTTAACATTGCAATGAAAGACCTTGAAATTCGTGGAGCTGGTGATTTACTTGGTGGTGAACAAAGTGGATTTATAAATGAAATTGGATTTGACACCTATCAAAAAATTCTAAATGAAGCCATTGATGAATTAAAAGAAACAGAGTTTAAAGACTTGTATAAAGAAGACGAATCCAAGTCAAAACAATATGTAAAAGATATTACTATTGATACTGATTTTGAACTCCTATTTCCAGATGATTATGTAAATAATATCGCCGAAAGATTGAATCTTTATACGCAACTAAACAATCTTAAATCTGAAGAAGAATTAGAGAAATATGAAGCAGAAATAATAGATAGATTTGGAGAATTGCCTACGCAAGTTGTTGACCTGTTGAACAGTGTTAGAATTAAATGGATTGCGACTAATCTTGGTTTAGAAAAAATCATAATGAAGCACCATAAACTTGTTGGTTATTTTATTGCAGACCAACAAAGTGCATTTTATCAAAGCACAAATTTCACCAAAGTATTACAGTATATCCAAAACAATCCTGTTGCTTGTAAAATGAAAGAAAAGCAAACCAGAAGCGGCTTAAGATTATTGCTTACTTTTGAAAACATAAACTCTGTAGATCAAGCCTTAAAAGCTTTAAAACCTATTTTTGCATAATTTTTTTTATCAAAAAAAAGCAAAAGAATGATTAAGAAATTACCTTTTTTATACATATTTTTTTTGGTATTAACTGAAGTTCAATCTCAAGAACACATAGTAAAAGTGTTTCCAAATAGATACCATTTGAGCTGGGAGACAATTGCTATGTCAGAAGAACCAGATTTGGGATTTATTGGTATTGGTTTCGATGTTTTTAACCTTCTTTCAGAATCCTCTAATGTTTATTTTGGAATCAACTCATACTCAGCAATGAGAGGTAATAGGCCTGGTTTAATTACTTTTGGAATATCTGGAGGATGGCAAACTCAACTTTTTATAAAGAATCTATATCTGGATTTAGGAGGATTCATTGGAGGTGGTGGCGGAAGTGGAGCAGCTGATGGCGGAGGACTCATACTGAGACCTCATATTTTTTTAGAAAAGAGGATTGGAAATATTGGGTTAAACGCAGGGCTGTCTAGTATAAATTTCCCTTCAGGAGAAATAACAGGGAATCAAATTAATTTTGGCGCTAGCTTATATGGCAACTCTAATTTTAAGGTTGAATCGATAGATGAAAACTTCAAAATTTGTTCGAATCCTATTAATAAAACGCTTAGAATTGCAGTTGTCAGTACAATTTATTCTAACAATGGAATAGGATCGATTTCGAATACTTCTAAAGAAAATTCTGGATTAATAGGAATCCAAATAGAACGAAAACTCTCTCCACATTGGTACGGTATTTTAAAAACTAGTGGTGCAGTACAAGGAAATATAGATGGCTATATGTCTATTCTGGCAGGAATAGGGAGATCATTCACTATCATACCTGCTAGAACGTATATTGAAACCAGATTTTTAATAGGACCAAGTGGTGGTGGTGGTATTAATTCAGGAGGAGGAGCTACGGCCCAAGCCGAATTTGGTCTAACTTTTCCAATTCAAAACGGTTACGACATTAAATTAATGACCGGAAAAACCTGGGCTCCTTGGGGAGATTTTGAAATTAATCATATAGAACTTAGTCTCGGAAAAACTTTAGAATTTCTATCAACCCCTAAAGTAAATCAAAAATTTAAAGTCCCTTTTAAAGATTACAGTTTAAATCATCTTGCATTTACAACCTATAACAGAACCTATTTTCCTTCAAAGGATCTTGATAAAAATGGACAATCCTACCTTAATTCGTTTCAACTTATTGGATTTGAAGCACAAATATATTTAGGCGATCATTTAAGAATACATGGTGGAACAGTATGGGCTTATCAAGGAGAATATGGCGCATATGCAGAAGGATTACTTGGTGCAACTTATGGTTTTTCTTTAAACTCTGATTGGGAAATTTTATTAAAAGGGAATTTTGGAGCAGGCGGAGGTGGTGGTATTAATCTTGGCAGTGGCCTTTTATTTCAAGGCGTTTTGGGACTTGAAAAATCAATAAATAACCGCTGGAGTACAAATATTCATTTTGGTAAATTAATTCCTTTGAATGGAAATTTTACACCATATAGTTTGGATATAGGGTTTAAACTTCATCTAAATCAACTTTTGAAAAATCAATAATTAATGATTATTTTTGGCCGCTTTATTAATGAATCCCTAAGTGCTTTTTATCAATGTATTAACTTTACAAAAGTTTTATCTTTATTTATAACAATCCAACATCCTTTAACATGAAAGAAAACCAAACAAGAAGCAGATTAATTTTTAATAACGTTTCAATCATTGAAAAAGCCTTAAATTCGCGACCGAAAATAAATTGTAATGGAATATTTTAGAATCATCGATAAACAGATTTCCCAAGAATTAATTCAGGATAGAATTAAACCTAAAAGTGTTGGTAATTTTACAGAAAGCATGATGTTTCTTGAGGACTTCAAAAACTATTTCAAGGGGTTAACACTTTGGGGAGAATTTGTAATTAGTTACGATAAAATTAATGGAGGCGTTCGTTTTACTTTAATAGATTGTCCCAACGCTTTATCTTGGACTATAACAACTGGCTTTCCACCAGAACGACAGAAAATAGTGATTCATGCAACCATCAACAGAACCCAAAAACCAGAAGAATTTGTAGAAGAAATTATCGATTTTTTAGACGAATGGGAAACTGGAATTAAATCAAACTTTTAATTACAATCTTTTTTAGAATATTGATTACTTTTGAAATTCTAAAAACAATAAAACCCGTTTGGCTTAATTATTGTTTTACGAAAGTAAATATCATAGAAATGACCAAAAAATTACTTTTTTTATTCGCTTTACTGCCTAGCATTTTATTGGCTCAACATAGCATAAAAGGAACATTCACTCCTCCTGAAGAATTCAAGTGGATTATACTATACAAAGTCACTCCAACAACCTCAATTTATGTTGAAAACGCCGAAATTGCAGAAGACGGAAGCTTTGAAATTGCTTTAGATTCTACAATTTCTAAAGGTGTATACAGAATTGTTTATGCAATGCCTCAAGAAGAGTTCAATTTCGATATTATCTACAATAAAGAGGAGGATATTAATCTTAGTTTTAGTGAAGAAAAAGGGGTTAAATTTAAACAGTCTTTCGAAAATAAACTCCTTACGTCTTATGCAAAAAGTATGATGATGGTAAATCAAACCATTAACAATTTCTACTCAAAAGGCAGTACGGATAAATTAGGATTTAATAAAATTTTTAAAACTTTAGATGAAGCCCAAAAAAGTTTTGAAGAAGCTTCTGAAGGAAAAATAGCTTCTCATTTTATCAAAGCTAATTCGCCATACATACCAAAAGACTTTGAAGATGTAAAAACCTATTCTAAAAATTTACGAACAAGTTATTTAAAGCATGTAGATTTCAATAATGCTACATTACAGAGCTCAGAGTTCTTAATTGAACGTATGTTGGGTTATGTATTTGGCATGACCTCCAATCCAGATAATGTTGATGGCTTTAAAGCTAATGTAGATGACATTGCTGAAGCTTTAAAAACAACGCATCCTTCTTATCAAAAAACGTTATTAAATATTCTTTGGAATCAGTTTGCAGACATTGAAAACGAAACCATGGCAAACTATGTTGCTACGGAATATTTATTACCAATAACTAAACAATTAAAAGATGATGAATTGACCAATCAATTAATCATTTATAAGAATACGTCTATTGAAGCTTCTGCTCCAAATTTTTATTTAGAAGTGATGAATGAGGAAGATGAAAAAGAAGAAACCAAGCTTTCTAAGTTGGATTCTCACGAACGTTATGTTATTCTGTTTTGGAGTAGTTCTTGTTCTCATTGTTTAGAGGAATTACCAGAGTTAAAAAAAGAGATAGACTCATTACAAGAAGGTAACACGAAAGTAATTGCGATTGGTTTAGAAGATGAGCCTTATAATTGGAATAACGAAATATCATACTACACAGATTTTATTCATGTGTATGGAGAAGGGAAATGGGATAATTCTATTGGGAATGATTATGGAGTCACTGCAACTCCAACTTATTTTGTGCTAAATAAAAAGAAACAAATCATTGCAAAACCATACGGTTTTGAGGCTTTAAAAGAGTACATGGATAAAAACATTATCAAGATTGAAAAGCCTAAAGAGGATAAATCAAAAGAAGATAAAAAAGATTCTGAAACTAAAGACGAATCTGATAAAGAGGAAATTAAAAAAGAGGATTAATTCTATTTGTCATTCCGCACTTGATGCGGAATCCATTAACCAATAAAAACAGATCCTGAAACAAGTTCAGGATGACATTATGCCTTTGTTGGTGTTTTCCGCTAACAAAATAAGATGACGCTTGATGATGAGATTCCTGCCTTCGCAGGAATTAGAAATGATAAAAAGCATCCTCTAAATGTTCAATATCATAAGTTTTTCCATTTTTTACAATTGCGATAATATCAAAGCGAACCTCAACATCTAATCCATTAACCGTTACATATTCATCAATTGCTTTAACCAAACGCTGAATCTGCTTGGGTTTTACAAAATCTTGTGGATTCCCAAAATCGATTGTCGAACGTGTTTTAACTTCAACAATAGCCAATGTGTCTTTTAGTGAAGCAATAATATCAACTTCAGCTTTATCAAACCTGTAGTTGCGCTCCACAATTTCATATCCTTTTTTTAAAAGATAATCGACTGCAAGCTGTTCGCCTTTTTTACCAAGTTCGTTGTGTTGTGCCATAATTCCTGCGAAGGCAGGAATCTCATCCTGTCTTCTTTTTTTTATTCGCCACTAATACACGAATGTTCTTTTTAAATTTCTATTTTCAAAAACCTGTTCCAAACGTATTATTTAATAAAATTGACTGTAGACTGCTTTCTGCCAATTGCCAACTGTACTTTTCTTCCCATTATCAAAGCTCTATTATCAACAACATGTCCTGCAGGAAAATCAAAATAAATAGGGAAATCATACTCTTTGCAAACATCAAAAATAATCTGTTTTGCAGTACTCCCAAACGGAATGGTGTTATCATTCATATTAGACATACTTCCAACAATTAAGCCTTTTAAATTATCTAAATAACCATTTCGTTTCAGGTTTTGCATCATTCTATCTACATGGTATAAATACTCATCTAAATCTTCAATAAACAGAATTTTTCCATCAGTATTAATAGCTGTTTCAGAACCTAACAAACTATATAACATGCTTAAATTCCCACCAACTAATTCGCCTGTTGCATCTCCAAATCTATTAAGTTTTTCAGATTTAGTTGAATACTTCAATGGCTTTCCAAAGAATGCATCTTTTAAACTATTTAACGCTTCAATAGAGTTTTTCGGAACATTAATTGGCATGGTTGCATGCAAAGTTTCAAAACCTAAATTATTAATGTAATTATGCAAAACAGTGACATCACTATAACCAACAATCCATTTAGATTGTTTTTTGAATTTAGTAAAATCTAATGCATCAATTATTCTAACGGTTCCATAACCACCACGAGCACACCAAATGGCTTTCACTTCGTCATCATCTAACATGTTTTGAAAGTCTTCAATTCTCTCTTCATCTGTTCCAGCAAACTGGTTGTCTTCCAATCCAATTGTTGTTCCAACTTTCACTTTTAAGTTCCAACTTTCCAATAGCTTTATTGCAGGTTGAATCTCTTCCAAAGAAATTTTTCTGGCTGTGGAAATAATAGCGACTGTATCTTTTTCCTTTAAATATTTAGGTAAAATCATCATAAACAATTCAAAAGATGAAAATACATATTTTCTCAATAGGTTTCTGTATTTTTGCTTCTTAATAATTTTGATAAATGAGTACGCCAAAACGATATACAATTACTGCTGCATTACCTTATACGAATGGTCCGATCCATATTGGACACTTGGCTGGAGTGTATGTGCCTGCAGATATTTATGCACGCTATTTACGATTAACAGGAAACGATGTTGCATTTATTTGTGGTAGTGACGAACATGGTGTCCCAATTACCATTAAAGCAAAAAAAGAAGGTGTATCACCTCAAGATATAGTCGATAAATATCATGCAATCATCAAACAATCCTTTGAAGATTTTGGAATTACTTTTGATAATTATTCGCGCACAACTGCAAAGATTCATCATGATACAGCATCTGAATTTTTTACAACCTTATATGATAAGAATGAATTTGTAGAAGAAGTTTCAGAACAGTTATATGATGCTGAAGCGGACCAGTTTTTAGCAGATAGATTTGTCCTGGGAACTTGTCCAAAATGTGGAAATGAAGAAAGTTATGGCGACCAATGCGAGAATTGCGGAACCAGTCACAATGCAACAGATTTGATTAATCCTAAATCTGCAATAACAGGAAACACACCAACTTTAAAACAAACAAAACACTGGTTTTTACCTTTAAATAAACACGAAGAGTTTTTAAAAGAATGGATACTTAATGGTCATAAAAAAGATTGGAAACCTAATGTGTATGGACAATGTAAATCATGGATTGACGATGGTTTACGTCCTCGAGCTGTAACCAGAGATCTAGATTGGGGAATTCCTGTTCCGCTTGAAGGTGCAGAAGGAAAAGTGCTTTATGTTTGGTTCGATGCTCCTATTGGTTATATCTCATCAACAAAAGAATGGGCAGAACGCGTTGGAAAAGATTGGGAACCTTACTGGAAAGATAAAGACACTAAATTGGTTCATTTTATTGGCAAGGACAACATTGTATTTCACTGCATTATTTTCCCAGCAATGTTAAAAGCTGAAGGTTCTTATATTTTACCAGATAATGTGCCTGCAAATGAATTCTTGAATTTAGAAAACAACAAATTATCGACTTCCAAAAACTGGGCTGTTTGGTTACCAGAATATTTAAAAGATTTCCCAGAAAAACAAGATGTCTTACGTTATGCATTAACTGCTAATGCTCCAGAAACAAAGGATAACGATTTTACGTGGAAAGATTTTCAAGCAAGAAACAATAACGAGTTAGTTGCTATTTATGGGAACTTTATTAATCGTGTGGTTGTACTAACTAATAAATATTACAACGGAATTGTACCAACTCCAAATGATTTCTCAGAAGTAGATAACGAAACATTGGCTGCCATAAAAGCATATCCAGCTGTTATTTCTAGTTCTATTGAACGATACAGATTTAGAGAAGCATTGGGAGAATTAATGAATTTGGCTCGTTTAGGAAATAAATATTTAGCAGATGAAGAGCCTTGGAAAGTCATTAAAGAAGATGAATCCCGAGTACAAACCATCATGTATGTTGCACTTCAAATTGCAAGTGCTTTAGCAACTCTTTGCGAACCGTTTTTACCATTTACATCAACTAAATTAAAAGGAATTCTAAATATCACGTCGAGCGCAGTCGAGACGTCTTGGGGTGAAGTAAACACAAAAGAAGTTCTACTACCAGCAGAACACCAAATAGGCAAGGCTGAATTGTTATTCAGTAAAATAGAAGATTCAGAAATTCAAGCGCAATTAGACAAACTGGAAGCTAGCAAAAAAGCAAATGAAGCTGCTAACAAAGTAGTTGAACCTCAAAAAGACACGATTACGTTTGACGATTTCACCAAATTAGATATTCGTGTTGGAACCGTTTTGGAGGCTGAAAAAATGCCAAAAACTAAAAAACTTTTAGTTTTAAAAGTAGATACAGGAATTGATGTTCGTACGATTGTCTCAGGAATTGCAGAAAGCTTTTCTCCAGAAGAAGTAGTTGGTAAACGAGTAACTGTTTTGGTAAATTTAGCGCCAAGAGCACTTCGAGGCGTTGAAAGCGAAGGTATGATTTTAATGACCGAAACACCAGAAGGTAAATTGGTGTTTGTTAATCCAGATGACACATCTATTGAAAACGGGCTATCTATAGTTATGAAAAAACTATTTTTATTGTTTACATTATTTTCAATTCTAAGCATTTCCGCTCAAAAAAATTGGGTATTAATCAATGTTGAATTAAAAAATGAAAATGATAAATTAAAAAATGTTATCCCAATTGTTAATAAGGAAAATGGAGATCTTGCAGTGTTTTTTAAAGGAAAAAAGAAACTCAAAGCTTTTCTTTATGATGAAAATCAAGACTTATTATTTAATCCTATTCACCTAGAAAAGCTATCAAAAAAATCGAACATCTTTCTCAACTATACTTTTTCAAAAAAAGAATACACTTTATTTTTTAAAAATAATTCTGGAAATAAATTTAGTAGCATTCATATTAATTTTGAAACTGGGGAACATCAAATAAATGATGACTTACAACTTAAAATAAAAAAAGAAAAAATAGTAGAAACTTTTCAAGATGGAAGTAAACTACATATTTTAAGTATAAAAAATAAATCCTCCAAATGTATATTATATACAATCGATTTAGAAAATACGATTTCCAAAAAAGAAATTGATCTCACATTAATTCCTTTTGAAGAATATAATGGCTATAAATTACATTTATCTGATTTTTTAACAAACACTTATGGAGGTAATGAAATAGGTAAAATAAATTATAATGAACCTAATTCTTTAGAATTAGCTTCATCATATAACAAACTATTTTTCAATGACGGAAAGATTACCATTTTAAATAATTTTTACGATGAACGTACTTATATCATTGATATACATGTGAATGATGGCACTTATAATTACAAAATAATTGAAAATAAAAACTTTGAAAAAGAAGCTTTTAAATTAGGATCAAATTCCTATATTTTTGAAGATTATTTTTTTAGTGTAAATTCTACTTCAAAGAAATTAAACTTTAGTATCTATAATTATAAAACCAAAGAAGTACTAAAAGAATATCAAATATTAAAAGATGAACCCATAACCTTTAAAAACACTCCTGTAATTCATGAAGGTGGTGATTTTGACAACTATAGAGAACTTGAAAAAACAGCCCAATTTTTAAGAAAAGTATCTAGTCTAAATTTAGGGGTTTCCACTTACCGAAATAAAAACAACTATGTGGTTACACTAGGGGCAAGTAAAGAATTTACTTCTGGAGGATTTCAACCATCTGCTTTTGGAGGCTTTATTGGTGGAGCAATTGGGAGTGCTTTATTTTCAATATTTGATTCGTATAATCAATCAAAATTTAAATCAACAAGAATTGAATGTCTTTTTGATGAAAATTTCAATCACATTCAAGGAGAAATTCCGAAAAATGGATTTGATAAAATAAATTCTTTTTTAGAAGAAAAAGATTTAAAAGGTATGCCTCTACAAACTGTCTTCAAATATAAAAATGATTATATTTGGGGCGCTTACAATAATGCATCTAAAATTTACAGATTCTATAAATTTTAATTTAAATAATTAGTTTCATATCCTGCTAAAACCAACTTCCATAAAACCATAAAAAAAAACTCTTGCTATATTAAATAATAATTTATTGTCAGAAACATCTGAACACATAATTACAGTCGTAGATATATAAATCTTAAACTAATAAATTCATGAAAAAACTACTCCTTTCTTTCGTTGTTATAACACTGTTATCCTGCGGAACATCAAAAACGGTTCGCCAGTCTAAAAAAGTTATTAAAGGCGATTGGACATTAAGCTCAATTTCTTACAATCAAACTGGTACATTTAATGTGTCACTATTAGGCGATGCCTCAAAAGCTTGTTTTGAAGGTAGTTCTTGGCAGTTTATCCCAAACAACAATACAGGAATCTATACTATTAATGATAGCAACTGCTCTACAGGAGAGCGTCATTTTATATTCACCATTCAGGAGGTTGATCCTGATACAGGTTTGTATGATTTCTTGTTAAAGCCAACTGATGAGAAAAAGAAATCTGAAACTAATTCTGGTTTTAGGTTAAAACTCTCGCAGTTATCAGACACAAATATGCAATGGCAACAAGCGGTTTCTCTTGAAGGCAAACCATTTACAATTAACATGAATTTTACTAAATAATAAAACATGAAAACAACAATAAAAACAATCGGAGTACTATTTTTTAGTCTCACAATGGTAATGAGCTTAACAAATTGTAAAGCCATTGAAAACGCCAATAACAAACAAAAAGGAGGCGTAATTGGTGCAACAGGAGGTGCTGTTATTGGTGCTATATTAGGAAATAATTTAGGCAAAGGTGGAAATGGAGAATTAGGAGCTGTTATTGGAGGTGTGATAGGCGGAGGTGCTGGAGTCTTAATTGGTAGTAAAATGGACAAGCAAGCTCAAGAAATTGAAAATGAGATTCCTGGTATAGAGGTTGAACGCGTTGATGATGCTATTGTTGTAACTTTTGAAGATGGTAGTGGTGTTTATTTTGACACTAACAAATACAATATTAATGTAGCATCACAAGAAACATTAAATAAGATATCTGGTATTTTCCAAGAATATGGTGACACAAATAT
>RCNE010001617.1_pt1 | contig 12174 bp, 10 predicted proteins | sample 2041361 | NCBI WGS metagenome assembly RCNE01 (sample SAMN09708229, study PRJNA481090) | Marine sediment metagenome, whole genome shotgun sequencing project.
CTTTGTATATCCAATCTTCTCCAGAGAATTTCGACCCTGGAAAACCAGATCTTTTCTCGGATGAAAACAATCCAAGATAAGAATAATAAATAGCCCTTTCATCAGAAATACCATCAAAAGCAATTTTCTTCACCATATCCTTATCAAGCTCGCCTTCAAAGGCTTGCCCGTATACAGAAGTAACTATTTTGCTGTCTCCAAAAAGAGGTTCATCAGCATAGAAGTTTTTCAGATACAATGGTAGAAGTGATGCCATCCATCCATGAACGTGAATTATGTCAGGTGACCAATTCAATTTCTTTACGGTCTCAATCACTCCCTTTGCAAAGAAAATCGCACGCTGATCATTATCAGGAAAGAGGTTTCCGTTTTCATCTGAAAAAGTCGACTTTCTTTTGAAGTATTCATCGTTATCAATAAAATATACCTGAATACGTTCACGAGGAATTGAAGCAACCTTAATAATCAAAGGCATATCCATATCATTGATTACCAAGTTCATACCTGATAATCTAATCACTTCGTGGAGTTGGTGTCTACGCTCGTTAATATTACCATACTTTGGCATGAAAATTCGAATCTGGCCTCCTTTACTGTTGACCATTCTCGGCGTTTCATACGACATAAGAGAGACTTCATTCTCTGGCAAGTAGGGTACTAATTCTGAAGATACAAATAATATCTTTTTACCGTTCATAAAAGCTTTGTTTGATTTAGTGTCCTTTTAAAATCTAAGCGTAGCTGCAAAATTACAAAAATTATGCAGATTAGCTGTAATTATAGTAAGTTTGCTCGCTTTTAAATTTATGATATGCTACTCGCAACGACCAAAAAAGAGCTGAAATCGCATCTTTCATCCGTACTTAGTAATGAGAGATTAGGTTTGGTACCCACAATGGGTGCGTTGCATACGGGTCATTTGTCTCTAGTTTCTAAGGCTATTTCTGAAAACAAAAAAGTGGTGGTAAGCATTTTTGTAAACCCTACGCAATTTGACAATTCAGAAGATTTAAAGAAATATCCGAAAACTTTGGAAGCCGACATGGCATTATTGGCTTCAATTTCTGAAGAACTTATTGTTTTTGCCCCAAGCATTGAAGAAATTTATGCTAAAGACGTGAAAACTAAATCGTATCAATTTCATGGCTTAGACAAAGTTATGGAAGGTGCATTCAGAGATGATCATTTCAATGGAGTAGGCACTATCGTTGAAGCGTTACTCAATCTGGTACAACCCGATTATGCCTATTTTGGAGAAAAAGATTTTCAGCAGTTACAGGTTATTAAAAAGATGGTCGAACTTCAAAAGATTTCTACGGAAATCATTGGCTGCCCAATTGTCAGAGAATCTAGTGGTTTAGCTATGAGTTCGCGCAATGAAAGGCTATCCAAATCAATGCGAAAAGAAGCTTCTTTTATCTACAAAACGCTAAAAACTGCCAAGAAAAAATTTGGCACGAATAGTGCCCAGTATATTAGAGACTGGGTTCAAAATGAATTTCAAGAACATCCGCATCTTGAGCTTGAATATATTGAGATCGCTGATATATATACGTTGACGCCAGCACAAAAAAAACAAAAAAATATAAAATATAGGGCCTTCATTGCCGTTTACGCGGAAGACATTCGACTAATAGATAACATTGCCCTTAATTAATTAACTTTGTCATATGCAGATTGAAGTTGTAAAATCGAAAATACACCGGGTAAAAGTTACTGGTGCTGATCTTGAATATATTGGGAGTATTACCATTGATGAAGATTTGATGGATGCTGCCAACATCATTCAAGGTGAAAAAGTTCAGATTGTTAACAATAACAATGGTGAACGATTAGAAACCTATGCCATTCCAGGCACAAGAGGTAGTGGTGAAATCACCTTGAACGGAGCTGCCTCAAGAAGGGTAGCTGTTGGTGATATTTTGATCTTAATAACTTATGCTAGAATGGATATTGAAGAAGCTAAGACCTTCAACCCTTCGCTAGTATTTCCGAATACTGAAAATAATTTATTAGTTTGATTTGAACGATACCTTAAAAAAAACTTTAAAAACAATACTCCCAATTGCTCTGGGAGTATTTTTAGTTTGGTACTGGTACAGTTCAACATCTCCTGACGATCGACAACTCATTCTTTTAAATATTAAAAAGGCAGACCCCTTTTGGGTCGGCGCTTCTATTTTCATTGGTCTTGTGGCTTATGTTTCTAGAGCCATTCGGTGGAAATACATGTTACAGCCTTTGGGCTACAATCCAAGACTTAGCAATAATATTTTAATCATCTTAATGTCTTATTTTGCCAATTTAGGGGTGCCTAGAATGGGCGAAATACTGCGCCCTACTGCCCTAGCTACCTATGAGGGAGTTCCTTTTGAAAAGGGTTTGGGTACTATTGTTACTGAAAGGGTGGTAGATGTGGTTATGCTATTATCTATAATTACAATTACCTTAGTACTTCAGACTGAAATTATATTATCTTTTTTGGATGGAAAAGGATTTCCTCTAGATAAGGTATTAGTGCTTCTTGGTGCTGGAATAATAGGTCTGCTTTTTTTCGTTCTTTTCATCAAAAAATCGAAGCATCAATTCGCTCTAAAAATAAAAGCTTTTGTAGAAGGTTTATTAACAGGAGTTTTGAGCGTCTTTAAGATGGATAAAAAATGGGAGTTTGTTTTTCATACGTTCATCATCTGGGCATGTTATGTGGGCATGTTTTGGGTAATTAAATACACAGTTGCTGAAACCGCAGATTTGTCATTGATGCAATTAATGGTAGCTTTTGTTGCAGGCGCACTTGCCATGATGTTTACCAATGGTGGCATTGGCCTCTACCCTATTGCCGTTAGTCAAGCTCTTGCTATATACGGTATCAGTAAGGTTTCTGGTGATGCCTTCGGATGGATTATGTGGATCTCACAAACCTTTGTTGTAGTTGTTTTTGGGGCAATATCTTTTCTGTTATTACCGTTATTGAACAGAAACCGATAGGCATTTATCTATCATAGCCAAGAAACATCATGCAACGTCTTTTTACCCTTTTCGCATTGTTATTATGCTTTAGCCTGAGCGCTCAAGTAACACAAGAAATATTTGAATCTTTCAAGTTACAAGAACGACGTGATGTTCAGTATTATATTCCTGAAGATTATGATAAAGAGAAGAAATATCCGTTGGTTTTAGTTTTAGACGGTGAATATCTTTTTGATCAAGTGGTTGCCAACGCCAAGTTTTATAGCAAATTTCATGGCATGCCACAGATGATAGTTGTCGGGGTAAATCAAAGTGAAAATAGCATCCGATTAGATGATTGCGCTTGGGAAGAAGAAAGTGGATTGCCTAACGAAAAGTCCAAAAAGTTTTTTGAATTTCTGGGGATGGAGCTCATACCATACTTAGATCTCAACTACAGCACCGCACCTTTTAAAATGATTTTAGGTTATGATATTACAGCCAACTTTCAAAACTATTGGCTATTCAAGGAGCGTTCGTTGTTCAATGCTTATATAAATATTTCTCCAAGGCTTGCTCCAGAAATGGAGACAAGAGTGCCTTCAAGACTTGGTTCTTTTGACAAGCAGATATTTTATCAATTAATTCTAGAAGGTGAAAAAAGCAAAAACACCCCAAGAATTATAGCGATGGATAAGGCTATCAAAGCCATTGAAAAAGAATCATTACATTATTACTTTGATCAATACGAAGGTGCAGATCACATTTCTATTGCAACGTACGGCATCGGAAAAGCATTTGATAATATTTTCGGAATGTTCAAGCCGATTAGTCCGAAAGAATATAAAACTCAAATCTTAACTTCAGAAGAACCTGTTTTTCAATATCTAACCAACAAGTATAAAGGCATAGAAGATCTCTTCGGGTTCACTAAAACTGTTGAGCTTAATGATGTCATGGCTATCTATGCAGGTGTAAGAAAAAAAGAAGATTTCGACTCGCTTAAACAACTATCTGATCTATGTAAGCGCGAATTTCCAGGTACGATGTTAGGCTTTTACTTTGAAGCGGAATACTACGAGTATATCGGTGAACCTAAAAAAGCACTCAAAACCTTCGAAAAGTCTTTTGGTATGGATGAGATCGATTTCTTAACCAAAGAAATGGCTTTAGAAAAAATTGATGCATTAAAAGCTGATTTTGGGTTCTAATAGCGTCCATTTTTTGATATAGATCCCTTTTATTCTAATTTTTATTGATGAAAGATAGTTTTAAGTTATATCTAATTTCTGGAGTTTTACTTACTTATTTCGGATTAAAAGGAGAATTCATTCTGCTCTACAATGGTTTCGCTTTGCTGGCATCTGCGGCGACTTTTTATTATGCTTTTCTTGAACATAAAAAGAAAAGTAGTTAATCTTTTTAAAGCTACTTTTTTGACCTAAACAAATCTTACAAATTTTCAAAGTTCTTGTTACCTTTAGTGCCAAACCTCAAAAGAGCAAATGGCCAAAACAAAAACAACATTTTTCTGCCAAAACTGTGGTACACAATATGCCAAATGGGTGGGCCAATGCTCTGCCTGTAAAGAATGGAATACTGTTGTAGAAGAGGTAGTTCAAAAAGAAGAAAAACAAAGCTGGAAATCTCCTTCTAGCACCAAACGCAAAATTTCAAAACCACTTCGCGTTAATGAGATTAGCATTGACAAAGAAATTCGCCTAAACACTTTTGACCTTGAATTCAATCGCGTTTTAGGCGGCGGACTCGTACCCGGTGCGTTAGTACTTTTAGGTGGTGAACCCGGTGTAGGTAAAAGTACCTTGCTTCTTCAAATTGCTCTAAAACTCCCGTATAAAACCTTGTATGTTTCAGGGGAAGAAAGTCAAAAACAAATTAAAATGCGAGCTGATCGTATTCACCCGAATAGCGAAACTTGCTTTATCCTAACTGAAACCAAAACCCAAAATATCTTTCAGCAAATTGAAGCCACCGAACCTGATATTGTGGTAATAGATTCGATTCAAACCTTACATTCCGATTATATAGAATCAGCAGCCGGAAGCATTTCACAAGTACGTGAATGTACTGCTGAACTTATCAAATTTGCTAAAGAAACGAATACTCCAGTAATACTAATTGGCCATATCACCAAAGACGGCTCTATTGCAGGACCAAAAATCTTGGAGCATATGGTCGATACCGTTTTGCAATTTGAAGGTGATCGAAACTATGTATATCGCATTTTACGAGCCCTAAAAAATCGTTTTGGCTCAACAGCAGAATTAGGTATTTATGAAATGCAAGGAGGCGGATTGCGACAGGTAAACAATCCTTCAGAAATATTAATCTCTAAAAACGATGAGGGACTAAGTGGTACCGCTATTGCATCGACAGTTGAAGGTATGCGACCTTTAATGATTGAGATTCAAGCATTAGTTAGTACAGCTGTTTATGGCACTCCGCAAAGATCTACAACGGGATACAATGCCAAAAGGCTTAACATGCTTTTAGCGGTACTAGAAAAACGGGCAGGTTTTAAATTAGGCGCCAAAGATGTATTCTTAAATATTACTGGCGGCATTTCTGTTGATGACCCTGCAATTGATTTAGCAGTTATTGCTGCGATATTATCTAGTAACGAAGACATTCCTATTGAAAAAGGCGTTTGTTTTGCGGCCGAAGTCGGCCTTGCTGGAGAAATAAGATCTGTTCAACGTATAGAACAACGTATTTTAGAGGCTGAAAAATTAGGGTTCACCACCATTTATGTATCGAAGAATAATAAAATAAGTTTAAAAAATCAGAAGATAGCCATCGAACTAGTTTCTAAAATCGAAGATGTAGTAAGCGGTTTATTCGGCTAGCGTTTGTCTCTCATAATTCTCGCTAAAACCATAAAAATTACAATCACTACGAGTATCAAAGCAATTTGATAAATGCCTATTTTAAGGAAATACATATGCTAATTTTAAGGTGCTGGGTTTGGTATTTCGTTATGAATTGCTTCAATACCTTTTAAAACTTCTTCGCTCAATTCAACTTCAATACTAGCAATATTCTCTTTAAGTTGTTTCATTGTAGTTGCTCCAATAATATTACTGGTCAAGAATGGTCTCGTATTTACAAAAGCAAGTGACATTTGTGCTAAAGACAAATCATTTGATTGTGCTAAGTCATAATACTTCTGAGTGGCGATTTCTGAATTGCCCTTGATGTAACGATCATAAGCTGGAAAAAGAGCCAGGCGAGATTTATCAGGTAATCTACCCCCTAAATATTTACCACTTAAAGCTCCGAAACCTAAGGGCGAGTATGCCAAAAGCTTAATGTCTTCGCGCATAGCAATCTCTGAAGAACCAATCTCAAATTGACGGTTTAATAAGCTATACGGGTTCTGTACTGTAATCATTCTAGGTAAACTAGCATGTACCTTACTTTCTTCAAGGTAGCGCATGATTCCCCATGGGTTTTCATTGCTTATTCCTACTTGGCGAATTTTACCTTCTCGAATCAAATCTCTTAGGGTTTCTAAAACCTGATGAATATTGTCTTGCCAATGATCTGAAATATCATGCTTGTAGCTCCGTTTACCAAAATAGTTCGTATTTCGTTCAGGCCAATGTAATTGGTACAAATCAATATAATCCGTTTGAAGTCTTCTCAAACTTCCTTCAACGGCCTCAATTATTGATTGTCGACTAAATCCTGTAGTACGAATAAACTTTGTGAAATCAGCCTTACCTGCTATTTTAGAAGCCAAAACAACCTTATCCCTGTTTCCTGTTTTTTTGAACCAAGTTCCGATGATTTTTTCGGTATTTGAAAGGCGATCTGGGTGCGCAGGAATAGAATATAACTCAGCAGTATCAATAAAATTAACACCTTTGTCTAAGGCGAAATCTATCTGCTCATGTCCTTCGGATTCGGTATTTTGATTTCCCCAGGTCATCGTGCCTAAGCAAATCTTACTAACTTCAATATCAGTATGAGGTAGGTTGGTATATTTCATTCGTTTTTTAGGAGGCTTAACTTCTGAGCAAATTTACAAATTATATAATTCAAGGATTTCCTTAGGATTCTTTAATTTTCGATTTCCACCAAAATGGGGCAATGATCACTATGTTTTGCTTCTGATAATATTACAGCGCGTTTTAATCGATCTTTCAATGGCTCAGCAACCATAGCGTAATCTAAACGCCAGCCTTTATTATTATTTCTGGCATTTGCACGGTAGCTCCACCAGGTATAATTGTCGGGCTCTTCGTTAAAATGACGGAAACTATCTATAAAACCACTTTTTTGCAAATTACCAATCCATTCCCGCTCGATGGGTAAAAAACCTGAAACGTTCTTAAGTCCTTTCGGGTTATGAATGTCTATGGCTTCATGACAAATATTATAATCCCCAAGCACAACAAGATTTGGTTTTTCTTTTTTTAATTCATTGAAATACTCTTGAATTTCTGCCATGTAATTGAGCTTGAAATCAAGGCGTGCCATGTTACTTCCTGAGGGTAAATACATACTCATGATAGAAATATCTCCAAAATCCGCTCTTAGATTTCTTCCTTCGAAATCCATAGTTTCGATTCCGGTTCCAAATTCAATATGATCAGGTTTGGTTTTTGATAAAATGGCTACGCCACTATAGCCCTTCTTTTGAGCACTATACCAATAGTTATGGCCGTAACCAGCTTCTTCAAAAATCGATAAGTCAAGTTGATCTTCTTGCGCCTTAATTTCTTGCAAACAGATCACATCAGGGTCAACAGATTGTAGCCATTCAATAAAGCCTTTTTTAAGCGCAGCACGAATTCCATTTACATTATAGGAGACGATTTTCATATTTCAAATTTTACTCGAAAATAAAGAATGTTTTAGGGACTAAAAAAGTTTGGAACGCAAATTGATTCTCTATTACCAAGAAAACAATATCAAATGAAAAATTTAAGTTATATTTTTTTATTCTTGGCAGGAGGACTACTAATGAACGCCCAAGCTTATCGCGATGGCTTTAACGACCATGAAATTCGATTTAATATGGGTCGATTTATAGCTACCACGACCATTGAAGGCTCTTACGAATATTATTTTACACCAGACACTAGTATTGGCGGCACCATGTTTTTTAACGGCGATGGATTAGGAAGAACCGGCAATTTTGGTATTGGACCAAATTTAAGAGCCTACTTCGGCTATAATCCGAAAAGTGGCATTTTCGCTGAGGCCTTCGGAGTCTTTTATACTGGCGAAACCGATAATACCAATAATCTTGGTACTCGAAATAGCGACTACAGTACTACCGCATTAGGTTTAGGGCTGGGTAGAAAATGGTCAACTTTTGGTCAAAAACTGACTATGGAAATCTATGCAGGTTTAGGTCGCAATATAAATCAACAAGAATTTCAAGATGCCATTTTGTTTCGTGCAGGTTTGTCTCTCGGTTTTCGTTTTTAAATAGTATTTTTAAGGCTTGATTTAAAACTACATGAGGCCACTACTTTTGATTTTCCTGTTTTGTGCTGCGATGGCCCAAGGTCAAAACCCTACTGACAATGACAGTATTACCCAATTAGATGAAGTCATTCTTTTAGATGCCCTAAAGAAAAAAAACGCAACGGGTATAGTTCCTTCAGAAGTTATTTCGGCAAAGGTCTTTCAAAACTATAGCCCTGTGTCGATGGTTAACGTCATGAACCAAATCCCAGGGGTATATGTTTTTTCAGGTGCGCTAAACACGAATCGTATTACCATTCGTGGCATTGGCGCCAGAACACTTTTCGGAACGGATAAGCTACGTATGTATTATGAAGATATTCCCGTGACCGATGGTTCAGGGTTTTCAACAATAGAAGCGTACGACTTAGAAAACCTAAGCCAAATAGAAGTGATTAAAGGTCCTAAAGGAACATCTTATGGAGCCAATTTGGGCGGAGCGATTATTTTAAGTCCGAAAGAAGCTTTGGGCAGATCTACCAACTTTTCGAACAATCTTACAGTAGGCTCATTTGGCCTCATCAAAAATAATCTTTCGTTCAATCATTTTGATGGCAAGCTGCGACTCGGCCTTCAATATGGACATTTGGAAACTGACGGGTATCGGCAGAACAGCAATTTTGAACGTGATGGGTTTTTATTGAATACCTCCTATCAAATTAACGCGAAGAATAAAATATCTCTTCTAGTAAACCATATTGATTTTACCGCTCAAATTCCAAGTTCGCTAGGGGCAACTGCTTTTGCCGAAGACCCACAGCAGGCTACTTTTACTTGGCGGGCTTCCGAAGGATTTGAGGCGAACAACTATACCTTGGTCGGACTCAATTATTCACATCAGTTTAGCGATAAACTGCAAAACTCTACAAGTATTTTTTATAACTATTTGGATAAAGATGAAACAAGACCTTTTGGAATATTGGATGAAATCACGAAAGGATTCGGATTTCGTACACGGTTTTCGGGGAAATTTAATTTCTTAGAACGAGATGCTAAATATTCCTTTGGAGGAGAGCTTTTCAAAGATGAATATGATTGGGATGAATTTCGAAACTTATGGGAAGACAATAACGGTAACGGTAGTCTAAAAGGAGAACAATTTGCCCGTAACAAAGAATTCAGAAGTCAATGGAACGCATTCGGAACTTTACTGCTTCCAATGTCGGATGCCTTTTCTGCACAACTGGGGTTAAACTTGAATAAAACCAACTACGATTATCGCGATCTATTCCGCACAGGAACTGAAAATAAAAGTGCCAAACGTGAATTTAAAACCATTGTGCTTCCTAGTCTGAATCTTGAGTATGTTTTTTCAGAAAGTCAGAAGATATACGCAAACATTAGTCGAGGGTTTTCGAACCCAACTTTAGAGGAAACATTAACTCCTGACGGAGTCATCAACCCTGATATAGCTCAAGAAACGGGAACCAACTATGAGCTAGGCGCTAATTTATTCTTAGATGAGAGACGGTTTCAACTCAACATAGCCATCTACCAAATGAATATTAAAAACCTTTTGGTAGGAGAACGAATAAGTGAAGATCGCCTTGTTGGGAAAAATGCTGGAAAAACTACACATCGCGGATTGGAAATCGGACTATCTTACAACTGGAATATCTCAAAAAATCTACAACTCTCTCCTTTTGTAAATTACACTTTGACAGATCATAGTTTTGCTGAGTTCATTGACGAAGGAGAAGATTTCTCAGGAAACCCACTTACTGGTGTGCCTAAACAACGAAGAACTGCAGGAATTCAGGCACGTCTCTTTGAAAATTTTTATTGGAATACAACCCATCAGCATGTTAGTGAAATTCCGTTGACTAATTCTGCAGACTTGTATAGTGAACCTTTTACCGTTTTCAATACTCGAATGGGATATCTAAAAAAACTATCAGATCATTTCACCTTAGGGTTTGATTTCGGCATCAACAACCTTTTTGATAAAGTTTATGCACAGTCGGTATTAATCAATACTTCTGGTTTTGGAGGTCGAGAACCTCGCTACTTTTACCCGGGCGATGAACGGAATTTTTACGGGAGTTTGAGGTTGGGGTATCAACTTCCGCCAATTGCAACTGAATAGCGCTAGCTATTTTTCCATCTTCATCAACCAAGATTTCATATCCACTTCTTTGTGAATAATCGCCTTAACCTCTGAAATAGCAACCCGTTGTTGCTCCATGGTATCCCTATGACGAATGGTAACCGTTTGGTCTTCTAGCGACTGGTGATCTACTGTGATACAAAATGGGGTTCCGTTTGCATCTTGTCTTCTATAACGACGCCCTACGGCATCCTTCTGATCATAAAGCACATTAAAGTCCCATTTCAAATCTTCAATAATTTCTTTTGCTAATTCAGGTAAGCCATCTTTTTTGACCAATGGAAAAACAGCTGCCTTTGTTGGTGCCAATACAGCAGGTAATTTCAAGACCGTTCTTGTAGAACCGTTCTCTAATTCTTCTTCTTTGAGCGAATTTGAGAAAACAGCCAAGAACATGCGATCTAAACCAATGGAAGTTTCTACCACATAGGGGATATAATTTTTATTTTCCTCCGTATCAAAATATTGCAGTTTTTTACCTGAGAATTCTTGATGTTTTGAAAGGTCAAAATCAGTTCTAGAATGTATACCCTCTAACTCTTTGAATCCGAAAGGAAAACGGAATTCTATATCAGCTGCAGCATCAGCGTAATGCGCTAATTTCTCATGATCGTGAAAACGGTAATTCTCTTCGCCTAGCCCTAAAGACAAGTGCCACTTCATTCTATTTTCTTTCCACTTTTCGTACCATTCTTTCTGCGTGCCCGGTTTGATGAAAAATTGCATTTCCATCTGTTCGAACTCTCGCATTCTAAAAATAAACTGTCGCGCAACGATTTCATTTCTGAAAGCCTTACCCGTCTGTGCGATTCCAAAAGGAATCTTCATGCGACTGGTTTTTTGTACGTTTAGAAAGTTGACAAAAATACCCTGTGCTGTTTCAGGTCTTAGGTATAAATCCATCGCCGTTTCGGCTGAAGCACCTAACTTGGTGCCAAACATTAAATTAAACTGCTTAACATCCGTCCAATTTTTAGAACCCGACATCGGGCAAGCGATTTCAAGCTCTTCAATTAGTTTTTTGACATCGGCTAGATCTTCGTTTTCTAGTGATTTTCCAAGTCGCTTTAAAATTGTGGTTGCTTTTTCTTGATAATCAACAACACGTTGATTTGTTGTTAAAAACTCTGACTTATCAAATGCATCCCCAAAACGTTTTTGAGCTTTTTTGACTTCTTTTTCAATTTTACCTTCAATTTTAAGAACGTGGTCTTCAACCAAAACATCAGCACGGTATCTTTTTTTTGAATCTTTATTATCTATTAAGGGGTCATTAAAGGCATCAACATGGCCTGAAGCCTTCCAAGTTGTCGGGTGCATGAAAATCGCAGCATCTAAGCCTACAATGTTATCATTTAATTGTACCATTGCCCGCCACCAGTACTCTCGTATATTTTTTTTGAGTTCAGCCCCGTTCTGTGCGTAGTCATAAACTGCACTCAAGCCATCATATATTTCGCTAGATTGAAATACATAACCATACTCTTTTGCATGAGAAATTACTTTCTTGAAATTGTCTTCTTGATTTGCCATTCGGCAAAAATAGAATATTATCCGATTTTAAGGCCTATTAATATATCCTTTTGAAGAATAAAAAGACTTGAATTGCTTGAAGTAGC
>RCNE010001619.1_pt1 | contig 12167 bp, 10 predicted proteins | sample 2041361 | NCBI WGS metagenome assembly RCNE01 (sample SAMN09708229, study PRJNA481090) | Marine sediment metagenome, whole genome shotgun sequencing project.
ATGTTGTGCCGAACAAAGTTACCATAAAAGGTGATACACGCTCTTTCTTGCCAGAAGTTCAGCAACAAATTAAAAGCAATATGCAAATGATGGCAGAGTCTATTTGCACTGCTAATGGAATTAGCTGTGAGTTTACTTATACGAGCGTTTTTGATTCAACCATCAATACCGTGCAGGAGGCCAACAAAGCCGCTGCAGTCGCACGAAAATTAGTGGGGGAAGAACAGGTTTCTACAGCTTTTGAGCCGCCAATGACCTCAGAGGATTTTGCTTTTATGTTGCAGGCTAAACCCGGTTGTTATGTACTATTGGGAAATGATGGAGATGGCCCGGGGGGCTGTGGCTTACATAATCCTAATTATGATTTTAATGATGGAATATTGACGACTGGTGCTGACTTTTGGGTGAAATTGGTGGAGAGTGAATTGGTGACAGATTATTAACTAATAATCACTTTTAACATAATTCACAAATTATGTTAAAAGTTACATTACCCCATTTTTATGGGCAGTTTAAGAGCAGATAGATAATCGTAAATTTTCTTACGCTAAGATTTTGGCCACCTGAAGTATCCTATCAAAATTATGTGTTCCCAGTCTAACGAAAATAAAAACAACGGTATGGCTAATTAACCCAATCCGATGTTCACAAGTGTCTCGTATATTATAAGTTTTGAGACACCCCACCTTTTTGGCTGTTTAAATGACACCCCACACCTTTTTGCTGGTTTTCCCGTTAGGATATAATTTGCTAAGGTATAACTAGATCGAATATGAGCTTGAGTCTATATCACCCAACCATGCCCACATTGCCAACAGCGGCTCATTATTTGTTTTCATTTGATGTGGCTGGTTTGCAGCATGATGAATTAATTCACCAACAGCACGAATCGACATATCATTATCATCCACCGACCAAGCAGCCTCTCCATTTAAAACCAAATACAACTCTTCAGCTGCATGTTGATGTTTGGCGTAAAACACCTGTGGATCTTGTAATAATAAGCCAAGGCGAAAACGTTGATCTTCTATCATTCCAGATGGACCGACAATTTCAACCACAGCGACGTGATTGGTAATTGCAGCAGGGAGCCTGCCAAAGCCCGATGGTCGCCAGTCTAAAGAATCATAACAATCAAGTATGCTTGAAAGTAAAGGATGAGATTTAGACTCTACAATATCTTGTAAAAGAACATGTGAAGCTATTGTAAATGCACGTTTTATTTTTGAACTTTGCGTTTTTACATTAGATGAATTTGTGGTATCTATACTTGAAAGTAAATCACACATCTTTTGTGCCATAGCACTTGGATGTTCCTTATAATGCAATGCTGCCGTATTAATAAATTTTTGATAAGCTTTTTTATCTATCATAGTTTTACAAGAACATTTTTAATTTGCTTTCGTTATTTTTTATTCTGCATTTTATCTTCAACTAGAAAAGACTCTTTTCCTAATGCTTTACACAGTCGATTATGTATTTCCTGGGCTGCTTGCCCTAAGGGCTGATCACTTGAGGTCACCATAGCAATTTCATTGCTAATTTTAGGACTATATGGGCGCCACTCTACATCATCCTTAAGATCTGCTTTGCCGTTAAAACAATCCACAATTGCAATTTTATCTCCTTGAGACACCATATTTCTAGCAATCGCAAAATAGTAGCTAGAAAAATTACGAATTATAGAAATATTTTTTTCAGATAGATGTTTTTCTAGCTGCCGATCAACCAAATGATCACCCGTGATTGAGATTACAGAACGATTCTCTAAATCTTTGGGTTCTATCACTTTGAGCTTTGAGAGAGGGTCGTCTTTATGCATAATGCAGACACATTCGCTGTAAAAGAGCTTTGCATTCAGTCCTACTACAGGAATTGGCGCATCAATAATTCCAATATCAATTTGCTGACTACTCACCCAAGAGGCGATTCGTCTAGAACTATGAATTCGCATCTCAACATTGACATTGGGATACTCTAACTGAAATTCAGCAATCAATTGAGGCATAACGTTCACTGCTAGAACCCCATTTAAAGCGATGCTGACACCGCCTGTTGTGCCAGAACGAATATCTTTAACGCGCTGTTCGATTCGAGATACGGCAAATAAGCCCTGCTCCACCTCCGCATGTAAAAGCAAAGCTTCGCTAGTAGGAACAAAGAATCCTTTAGATCGATGAAACAAACGAAAATCCATCTCAGCTTCCATATTGCTTAAGGCAATACTGACCGCTGGTTGAGTCAAATTGAGTTTTTGTGCCGCACGCGAGACTGATCCCGCCTCAATTAAAGCTACAAAAACTTCCAAATGCCTTATTTTTAAATGGATACGTAATTTCCTCTTGAGCTAATATTTTGACCATGAAGCCTAAATCTACTCTTAATTTAAAAAGTCTATTGAGGTTTTATATAAAAAGATCGAATATTACAATAACTTGTATTCAATTGCTTTATTTTTATATGATTACTATTATGAAATTTATAGTAATAACCTTCTTTAATTGATTGAGGAATCAAAATGTCATTGAAAATAATTAATTTCGCAGATAACGATGGTGAGTTTTTTGATGTGCGTTTAAAAGACAACCCAGAAAGATTAATAGAAGGCGACCCGAGACATCAAACGACTGTTCATTTCAGTAATTCCGAAGCAAATGTTGTTGCAGGAACTTGGACAGCCACCCCTGGAAAATTTAAAGTCGCTGCGGAACGTGATGAGTTTTGTTACATCGTTTCAGGTAAAGCCGAGCTGGTTGATCAAGATGGTCATGGTATTACATTTGTAACTGGTGATGCTTTTATCATCCCTAATGGGTTTGATGGACATTGGAATGTTATTGATACCACCACTAAGCATTTTATGATTTATAAATATGATGCTTAGACCTTTATAAAAGATTCTATAGTTTGTTTTTCGATAATAGTTAATAACTAGTCCTCGAATATAAAACTATTGAGTATAAGCTCAACGAAGGAAAGTAGTGAGGACAACCGCAGGACGAATGAATTGCTCAATAAGTGGAGAGGTATCTTTTAGAGGTCTTCAAATGATCAAAACTCAACGTATTGTATACATAAATATCATATAAATAAATCGAATATTATTATAATTTATATTCAATTGATTTAAGTGAATTGAACTTCTATGCTTATTAATAACTATTCTCTAAGAATAAAATTCTCCTATAACCATTTAAAAGAGTATTTTCTATAACACATGGGCAGTATCGTTAAATCATCATTTGAAGATTCAGTACATACTTCTGATTACATAGAAACTCCTCTATGGTTAGACGATATAGATTCACCTCCTAAATTATCAGACGTTCCATTAAAAACAGTTGATGTTGCGATTGTAGGCTCGGGTTATACAGGCCTCAATGCCGCACTCGAAACGGTAAGAGGTGGCTTAAGTACTTTAGTTCTAGAGTCAGAAAGTATTGGTTGGGGATGCAGTACCCGCAATGGTGGTCAGATTAGTACCAGCGTAAAACCAAACTTTCAAAAGTTGAGTGCTCGCTATGATATGAAAACGGCTCACGCAATTCGAGCCGAAGGTGAAACAGCACTTGAATGGATTGGTGATTTAATCAAACAAGAGGCTATAGATTGTGATTTTGTGCGCTCAGGACGTTTTCATGCAGCACATACCCCCAGACATTTTAAAAACTTAATTAAAGAAACGGATCAATTAAGAAAAGACGAGGGTATTGAGTCATTTCAAGTCACACGACAAGAGCAATTTAAAGAGCTAGGTTCTGATAGTTACTATGGTGGCGTAGTATTTACACGCCATGCCTCTTTACAACCTGCAAAGTATCACCGAGGTTTATTACATAGTGCAATTGATGCAGGGGCTCATATCACAGAGAATTGTGCAGTATTAAATATTGAAGAACAAAAACATAAACAAGGATATTTATTATCAACGCCTAAAGGACCGATCAAAGCTAACAAAGTAATTATTGCAACTAACGGTTATACCTCGAACTTAACGCCGTGGTTACAACGCCGAGTCATTCCAGTTGGAAGTTACGTTATCGCCACAGAACCATTACCTGCTGCACTCGTAGATAAACTATTTCCTACCAACCGTATTGCAAGTGACACCTGTAAGGTTGTTTATTATTACCGACCCTCACCAGATAGAAAGCGCATCGTATTCGGTGGTCGAGTATCAGCCACAGAAACCGACCCAAAAGTCAGTGGCCCTAAGCTTTACAAGGAGATGTGTAGAATTTTTCCAGAACTGAAAAAATATAGAATAACTCATTCTTGGTCAGGAACTGTCGCTTATACCTTTGATGAAACGGCACACACAGGAACTCATAACGGTATCCACTATGCAATGGGTTATTGCGGTTCTGGCGTTTCAATGTCGAGTTATTTGGGCATGCGCTTAGGTCAGAAAGTGTTAGGGAAAGCAGAAGGTAAAACGGCATTTGATAATTTACCTTTCCCTACGAGACCTTTTTACACTGGTAATCCGTGGTTTTTACCTGCAGCAGTAAAAATGTATCAATGGCGAGATAAATTACAACGTCAATATGCCAAAACATTTACGGCTTAAGAAACATTCAAAGAATTATCAATAATCCAAAAAGTAGCGTCTACTGAATGGAATGCAATAAAGACGCAAATTCAACTTAAATGAGAGAATCTACATTCAGAAAAATTTAACTTATTAATATTTAAAAGGAGAACGAATATGAAAGCACAATTACTAACAACTTTATTAACGACTAGTTTGCTATCCACCGCAGTAATGGCAGAAACCGTAACCATTGCATCGTGGGGTGGCTCATATCAAGAAGCTCAAAGCAAAGCGTTGTTTATTCCCGCTGCAAAAAAGACAGGTATTGAAGTAAAAGAACAAACGTATGGTGGTATGTCAGATGTAAGGCTACAAGTTTCAACTGGTGCTGTTACTTTGGATATCGTTGCCAGTGGATCTGGTGGTGCTGCCAGAGCAGCTGCCGAAGGTTTATTAGAAGAATTAGATTACAACATGATTGATGTATCTACTTTCTTACCCACTGCGTATTCAAAATATTGTGTTGGTGGAGATATTTTCTCAACAGTATATGCATGGAACACAGATAAGTACGGAGATAACGGCCCACAAAACTGGGCTGATTTTTTCGATGTGAAGAAATTTCCTGGAAACCGTGCTTATCGCGGTAAAGTAGATGGTGCTCTTGAGCCTGCACTTATGGCTGATGGTGTTGCTCCGAAAGATGTATATAAGGTACTAAGTTCTGAAGAAGGTATCGAGAGAGCCATTAACAAAATTCGCTCTATCAAAGATGACATCTCTGTATTTTGGAGTTCTGGTGCACAACATGCACAATTGATGAAAGATGCTGAAGTTGATATGACAACTGGTTGGAATGGTCGTTTTGATAATGCTAAAAAGGATGGTGCAAAAGTAACCTACAGCTACAATCAGGCATTATTAGATTATGACTGTTTTGCAATTCCAAAAGGTGCGCCAAATAAAGCGACAGCGATGAAATTCTTAGCAGAAATTTCTAAACCTGAGTATCAGGCGAACTTACCTGAATACATCACTTACGGCCCGACTAACACAGCCGCTTATGACACAGGGAAGATTGATGATGCCACAGCTAAATTATTACCTTCATATCCTGCCAATGCCGCGCTGCAACTGCCTATATCACTAGAATGGTATGGTAAATGGAAAACAGTTGCCTCTGAAATGTATCAAGAAATGCTAACAGAGTGATTTAGTTTTTCTCAATGTTGGGCTGCACTTGTTGTAGCCAAGAGTTTGCAGCCCAACAATTTACAGTCACAACCAACACCATACATTGTTAAATATTTCTATTAACATCATTTAAAAAGGATTATCTTTTGAGTAAAGACCAAATAGCACTTCCAATTTCAGTAACTAACGTTACTAAAACCTATGGACCAGTTTATGCCTTAAATGATGTGTCTATAAATGTTAAAAGTGGAGAATTTTTAACTTTATTAGGTCCGTCTGGATCTGGTAAAACGACACTATTAATGGTTTTAGCAGGATTTACTCGTCCTGATCGAGGGAGTTTAACGTTCGGCGACACAGAGGTGATTCGAACGCCTCCTCACTTAAGAGATGTCGGTATGGTTTTTCAGAACTATGCCCTATTTCCGCATATGACCGTGGCAGGCAATGTGGGATATCCTTTACGTCTTCGTAAAGTACCTAAACAAGAAGCAGATGAAAGAATAGAAAAAGCTTTAGAGACAGTTCAACTAGGTGGCTATGGTAAACGTGGCATCGAACAGCTTTCTGGTGGTCAAAGACAGCGCGTAGCTCTAGCCCGAGCAATCGTCTTTGAACCTCGAATCATGTTAATGGATGAACCATTATCAGCGCTGGATAAGAAATTACGCGATAGAATGCAAATTGAGCTACGCCATCTTCATGAGAAATTAGGTATGACTACGGTTTATGTTACCCACGATCAGCGTGAAGCGCTAACGATGTCAGATAGAATTGCCGTTATTAACCAAGGTAAAGTCATGCAATTAGCCACTCCTGAACAGTTATACGACAAACCAGAAAACCGCTTTATTGCAGACTTTATTGGTGACTCTTCATTTATACCGGTTACTCGCGAAGGCGATAAAATTCTATTTGATGGAACCGTTTTACAAACAAAACAAGCGCTTCCAGATTCTAGCAATTTAGTATTAATGGTTCGCCCCGAACGCATTCGCTTAGTTGAAGCTACGAATGCTAATGAGAATGAGATAAATTTATTTAAAGCGACTGTCACCGAAGTTGTGTATCAAGGTGAAAGCTATCTACTCTATGCCAAACTTACAGGGGACGTAGAAATAGCAGTTAGAGGCGCCATTCGTGATGGAACTGTGAAAAATTTGCCTAAAAACGGTGATAACGTGACTTTAGGACTAGAAGCTGGCGATACCGTTGTGATTTCAGATGACGAAGGAAATAACTGATGTCTGTTGTTTTGAATGATACCGATCTCAATTCAAAAGGTTTACGTGCTGATGAACGCAGAGAAAGATTCCAACTGTTCGGGCTAAGCCTACCTGCCTTATTACTGGTGATAATTGTTTTGATTATCCCTATTGCTTGGCTATTTTATGTATCTTTTATAGGTGCTGATGGTAATTTCTCACTAGAGAATTATGAGCGCATGATCAAACGAAAATCATACGCTAGAATTTTCCAGCGCACCTTTGAAGTTAGTCTCATTACCACAGGTTTGTGTATTTTAATCGGATATCCGCTCGCGTATTTCATGTCGCAATTACCCACTAAAATTGCCAATATATGTCTGATAACCGTACTACTTCCTTTTTGGACATCACTACTAGTGAGAACCTATGCATGGTTAGTACTGTTACAAAAGAACGGCCTTATAAACAACTGGGCAATCAATATGGGACTGTGGGATGAGCCGATAAAGATGGTGCACAATATGACAGGCACGATTATTGGCATGGTGCACATCATGTTGCCCTTTTTGATTTTACCCGTTTATGGCGCTATGAAATCCATTGACAAGGGATACTTAAAAGCCGCATCAAATCTTGGAGCAAGTCCATCAAAAGCTTTTTGGACCGTGTTCTTTCCATTATCTGCTCCAGGCTTAGTCGCGGGTTCCCTGATTGTATTCGTATTGTGCTTAGGCTTTTATGTTACTCCCGCAGTTTTAGGCGGAGGTAAAGTTATTTTAGTATCAATGAAGATAGCGTCTAATATTGAAATCTTTGTCAATTGGGGTGCAGCCAGCGCCATGGGCGTGGTGCTATTAGTCCTTACCGTATTTGTCTTATGGATAGCTTCACGCTTTATGAGATTAGAACAAATGGTAGGAGGTAAATAATAATGTTTAATTGGTTAAGGCGCCCTGCTTCAGATACACAGATAACTCATGGACAACGTTTGTGGTTATACATTTTTTGTATCATCGTAATGATCTTGTTGGTTGCTCCAACCATGATTGTTATTCCCATGTCTTTTTCTGATTCTCAGTATCTGGAATTTCCACCTAAGACATGGTCACTGCGTTGGTATGAACATTATTTCAATTCCAATGCATGGATGTCTGCAACCTTCACATCGCTTAAAGCTGCAACCTTAACCATGATAGTTGCCACGCCCATTGGGATATTAGCAGCTTATGGATTACATGCATCAAACCTTAAATATGCACGTGTTGCCTTTGTGATATTGATAACTCCAATGATGATCCCTGTGATATTGATTGCGATTGGATCTTTCTATACTTTTGTAAAGCTAAAAATATTGTATACGATGGCAGGTTTAGTCATGGCTCACTCAGTATTAGCCATTCCGTTAGTGATGATTGTTACTGCGTCTGCCTTAAAGGGTTACGACATGAATCAAGAACTCGCAGCACGAAATCTTGGAGCGCCGCGTTGGAAAGCATTTTTGCATATCACCTTACCGCAGATTCGATTTACCGTTATTACCTGCGCCCTACTATCATTCTTAACCTCATTTGATGAAGTTGTAATCGCGATGTTTATCTCTGGTGGCGACAACTCGACTTTAACAAGAAACATGTTTAATGCACTTCGTGATCAAATTGATCCAACCATTGCCTCTATTTCAACCATCTTAATTTTGATCACCACCGTATTGATGCTGCTAGCTCAATGGCTGGGTAAAGATAATACACCGAAGTAGCTAATTGAAGTAATACAAATCTAACGTAAATATAACGCACAAAATTAAAATATTATGAATAAACAAACCATACAAGAACCTGCTCGCGAAATTGAAGTTATTCACGAAACCGATGTTTTAGTCGTAGGCTCAGGCCCTGGTGGATTACCTGCTGCATTAGCGGCCGCTCGTGCAGGAGCAGAAGTAACCCTAGTAGAACGATTCGGCTGCTTTGGTGGCAATCTTACCGTTGTGGGAGTTGAAGGCATGCATTGGTATCGACACGAAGAAACGGTTGAATCTGATGGAATCGTGCGTGAGTTTGAAGAAAAAGCTAAAGAGATGGGAGCTGCGGCACCCGAATCACAATCACTTTCTTATGAAATAGATTCTGAAGGATTTAAATTAGTTGCCGATCAGCTAGTGCTAAACGAACCAAATATTCGCCCTATGCTTCACCGACAATTCGTTGCGCCAATTATGGATGGAAACAAGATTACTGGGATTATTGTAGAGTCAAAAGCAGGCCGCGAAGCAATACTTGCAAAGCGTGTCATTGACGCTACAGGTGATGCTGATGTTGCCGAACGCGCCGGTGCCGAAACTTTTCTCACACCAAAAGAAAAAATGATGGCCGCTTCCGTTATGTTTCATGTGGCAGGCGTGGATAAAACCAAATTCATGAATGGCATTAAAGAAGACCCTCAAACATACAAAGACTGGGCCGGTGGTGGCGAGTGGAATATTGAAACTTCAGGTAAAGAGGATGATATGTTCTCCCCTTTTCTCAAAAAACCCTTTGAACAAGCGATTAAAGATGGCCACATCCCCGCTAACCTAACCACCATTGCTGGCACATGGGGAGTTATGCACGACACAGGTGAGCTCACCTATATGAACCTAGTCCAAATGGATGATTGCGACGGCACTGACCCAGACTCACTGACCACTTTCGAAATTGAAGGTCGACGCCAAGCCATGATGGCGATTGAAGCATTGCGTCGTTACACCCCAGGTTGCGATGGTATACGTCTGCGTAACTTTGGCATGACTCTTGGTATTCGCGATACTCGTAAAGTTAATTGTCACTACAATATGACGGCATTAGATGTGCGTGAACAGGGCCGTTTTGAAGACAGTATCGGTATTTTTCCAGAATTTATAGATGGCTATGGAATATTGATTTTGCCTACGACTGGACGTTATTTCCAAGTCCCTTATCGTAATATTTTACCTCAAGGGATAGATAATCTATTAGTTTCTGGTCGTTCAACTGGCGGTGATAGAGATAGTCATGCAGCAACCAGAAATATGGCCTGTTGTGCGGTAATAGGCCAAGGTGCAGGAATTGCTGCTGCACTATCAATTAAGTCTGGTAAGTCATTAAAAGAGATGAATGTGGGTGATATTCAAAAAGAATTAGAACGTCAGGGGGCTAGACATCATTAACTGATGTGTTTTCATTTTTTAATTGTTATGAATGACACCCTCCCTTATTGACTGTTTTCCATTTTTTGGTTACAAAAATGAATCTAAATCACAGACACAAAAAAGCCCGAATTCATCAGGCTTTTTCCATAAAAATCCTAAGTTATTAGCATAATTTAGAATTATGTAAATATTTTACTTATATTATTCTACTTTGAAACACCTGCTATCGTATCTAGAACCCATTGTTACAGAGTCATAGATTATATTTAACTAAGCACTATCTTCACTAAGATCGATCCAAATGGTTTTCGTTTCAGTATATTGATCATGTGCCGAAAAAGCATTATCGCGTCCACCAAAGCCAGAAAGTTTGTAGCCACCAAATGGCGTAGTAATATCTCCTTCCCCATAACAATTAACTGATACGGTACCTGCTTGAAGTGCGCGAGCATAGCGATGTGCGTTGGTAACATTAGAGGTAAACAATGAAGTTTGCAGGCCGAAGCAAGTATCGTTAGCTAGTGCAATGGCTTCTTCATCAGAATCAACTGACATAATCCCTAGAACAGGGCCGAATATTTCATCGTTTGCGATCGTCATTTCAGGTGTCACATTATCGAAAATAGTAGGTTCAATGAAAAGGCCGTTACCATTTTCTATTGCTTTACCACCGTAGATTAAATCAGCTCCTTCTTTAGAAGCAATATCAATATAGCCTAGTATTTTATCATATTGCTCGCGTGAAATTATTGCACTGAGTTGGTTACTAGGGTCCAGTGGGTCACCTGTTTTCCAGTTATCAAATTCTTTTAGGACTTTTTCTAACAGTGGTTGCTTTAAATCTTTGTGGACGATTAAACGTGCATTTGCGGTACAGTTTTGTCCCATATTCCATAAGGCTGAAAACACCACGTGTTGAGCGATATTATCTAGATTTTTTGCATCAGAAAGTACCACCGCAGGGTTTTTACCACCACATTCAAGGGTGATTTTTTTCAGGTTGCTTTGTGCTGAAAACTCTAAGAAAAGGCGACCAATTTCGGTCGAGCCTGTGAAAGATATAACGCCAATTCCATGGTGACGTCCCATCGGCTCTCCTACATCAGGACCTAAACCCGGTAGAACATTCAACACTCCAGCAGGTATACCTGCTTCATGAGCAAGTTCCGCTACACGCAAGGCGGTCATTGACGTTTGTTCTGCAGGTTTAACTATGACACTGTTTCCCGTAGCTAACGCTGGGCCAATTTTCCAAGCAAGCATCATTAATGGAAAATTCCATGGGAGCACAGCACCTACTACACCTATAGGTTCGCGAACAATCATGCCAATTCCACCTTCATTAGCTGGTGAGATTTGATCGTAAATTTTATCTGATGCTTCAGCATGCCATTTCAAAGTATCGACTGTTTCAGGTAAGTCAGTCATTTGACATTCACTGATAGGTTTACCACTTTCAAGACTTTCCAATACAGCTAGCTCATGTTGATTTTCTTCAATCAAATCTGCTAATTTTATGATGATTGCTTTACGTTCATTAGGATGTTTTCGTGACCATTCACCATCGTCAAAAGCTTTTTGTGCAATGATTACTGCTGCATCAACATCTTCGGAATTACATGCAGCCACATTGGCAAATACTTCGCCAGTCGCTGGATTTATAGTTTCCATGGTTTTGCCAGAGTGTGGCTTTGCAAATTTTCCATTAACGAATGGATCTACTGGAAAGGTAATTTTTTCTGCAATAGCTTTATATTCGTCGTGCGTTAAAAGTGTGGACATCAGTCATTCCTGTTCGTTAAATAGTGTTAATAATTTTTAGTTAAGTTTTAATTAATTTTCAATTTTCGGGCAAAAGTTCGAATGTCTTCTACCAATAATTCGGGTTCTTCCAAAGCACCAAAGTGTCCTCCTCGAGGCATTTCAGTCCACTGTTGTACATTGCACATGCGTTCAACATAACTCCGTGGAGGCCATGCTGACATCTCTTTTGGAAATAGAGAACAGGCTGTTGGGACTGTAATCGAATCGCCTTTCTTGGATAAAATTCTTCCGCCTTCTTCAC
>RCNE010001620.1_pt1 | contig 12165 bp, 7 predicted proteins | sample 2041361 | NCBI WGS metagenome assembly RCNE01 (sample SAMN09708229, study PRJNA481090) | Marine sediment metagenome, whole genome shotgun sequencing project.
CGGAGGCTTTTATACAAGGAATCATCACAAACAGTGGACTTTGACGAATTTAGTGAAATGGGGTTTCAACGTCCTTTGGAAGTTTTAAGGGGAAGAGTACCTGGACTTTCAGTAGCAGGGGATAGAATATATTTAAGAGGTGTTAACTCTTTAAGCGTTTCTAATAGTGAAGCTCTAGTGCTTCTGGATGGAATGCCAGTAAAAAGTGATGCAATCGATTTAATGTTATCTTCAGAAATAGATTTTATCGATATCCTTAAAGGTCCAAGGGCTGCAATATACGGATCTAGGGCAGCCAACGGCGTAATAGCAGTGTATACAAAAACCAGAAAAAAGACAGCCAACACATCGAAAAATTCAAACCAAAATTCAAATTTAAAATTCAACCACACTGGATTCGTAAAACCACAAGAGTTTCATTTGGCCGCAAATAGTAAAACCAAATATTTAAGTAGTACTAGTTCAACAACATTTTTATGGAAACCAACGCTACTATTTAGGAATACCGCTGAAAGTGAAATCTTATTCGACAGTCAAAAAGAATCTGGAAGATATAAAATAACAGTCCAAGGAATAAGCTCCGATGGAATTCCAATTTATACTGACGAATTTTTCAATATGAAATAAAAAATTCGTCAGAAAATTATAAATAAAACACACTTTTGCAAGAGCTATTGTAAGGATTCTAAGGGGCTAGAGGTACTCTATGTTTAGCTAAGTTTAAAACTAAACGCTATGTACCTATATAAACTGATTTACAATATTCTCAAACAATTCCTGCTTACCACTTTGCAATTCCAATTCGCCGTTTGATACTGCAATATTATAAAGCTCAGTAAGGTCTAATTTGCCTTCCTCAAATGCCTTACCTTTTCCAGAATCAAAAGAACTATATCGTTTTTCTCTAAGGCTCGTATAGGCAGAAGAAGTAATAATTTTATCCGCTGTTAATAAGGCTCTAGCAAAATTATCTGCACCACCAATATGGGCATGGAACACATCATCCATATCTGTAGAGTTTCTTCTAATTTTCGCGTCAAAATTAACACCACCACCTTGCAGTCCGCCGGCTTCTAAGAAAACCAACATCGCTTCCGTTGTTTCTAATATATTGTTAGGGAATTGGTCTGTGTCCCAACCGTTTTGATAATCTCCACGGTTAGCATCTAAACTACCCAGCATACCTGCTTTTGCGGCGACCGCAATTTCATGCTGAAAAGTATGTTGGGCCAATGTTGCATGATTTACCTCTATATTAATCTTAAAATCTTTGTCCAGACCGTACTCTTTTAAGAAGCCAATTGCTGTGGCTGTATCAAAATCATACTGATGCTTGCTAGGTTCCATAGGTTTTGGTTCAATAAAGAAATTTCCTTTAAATCCTTGACCTCTTGCATAATCACGTGCCATGGCCAAAAATTGCCCCATATGGTCTAGCTCTCTACCCATATCTGTATTCAAAAGGGACATATATCCTTCCCGTCCACCCCAAAAAACATAATTCTCTCCATTCAAAGCAATCGTAGCATCCAACGCTAATTTTATCTGTCCGCCTGCTCTAGCAAGTACATTAAAATCTGGATTGGTCGCGGCACCATTCATATACCGTGGATTGGAAAAACAATTGGCCGTACCCCAAAGCAAATTAATCCCCGAAGCCTTTTTCTTTTCTTTAATGTAATCCGTAATAGTAGCCAATCGCTTTTCTGATTCTGCAAACGTTCCTGCCTCTTGAATAAGATCAAAATCGTGAAAACAGAAATAATCGAAACCCATTTTGCTTATAAACTCGAAAGCGGCATCTGCCTTATCCTTTGCAGCTTGGACAGGGTCCAATGACTGGTCCCATTCAAAATTTTGCGTTCCAGGCCCAAAAGGATCTGAGCCTTGTCCACAGAAGGTATGCCAATAAGCCACGGCAAATTTAAAATGATCACGCATGGTCTTGCCTGCAACTACCTGGTCTGGATTATAATATTTAAAAGCCAAGGGATTGTCCGATTCCTTCCCTTCATACTTAATTTCGCCAATGCCTTTGAAGTATTCCTTATCTCCTACTAGTGCCATCTTATTTTTGGTTTAAAAGTATTTCTAATTCGTTTTTCCAAATTTCATATGCTTGCCGATACGGAGCTTCGTCTTTGGCGGGTTCATAGGTCATCACATAATCGTTCTCCATAATTCTTTTCCCGAACGCCGCAAAATCTCCCTTGTAAAGGTCGGCTGCCCTAGCCGCGCCAATAGCACCAGTGGTATTATATAGTTCAATATCATGCGAAATAAGCGTAGCCACAGTATTTGAAAATATCTCGGACCGGAAAAGATTATCGTTCCCAGTTCGTATCACGCTAATTTTAATACCGTCAGATTTCAAAATATCCATGCCATATACAAAGGAAAAGGCGATACCTTCTAACGACGCCCTACATAAATGAGCTTTATCGTGGTTGTTCAAATTCAAATTGACTATGCTCGTACCTATATCCCTATTATTCAGCATCCGTTCCGCTCCGTTCCCAAATGGAATAACGCACACGCCGTCTGAACCTACTTGGACCGTGGCGGCCAAATCATTCATTTCTTTATAAGATGCCACCTCCAAGTTATTCAACAACCAACGATACTGAATCCCAGCACCATTAATACAGAGCAATTTTCCTATTCTCGGATCCTTACCAGGTCCATAGTTTACATGAGCAAAATTATTCACCCTAGAACTCTCCTTAACGGAAAGGCTATCCGTAACGGCATAAATAACCCCAGAGGTACCGCCTGTTGCCGCTACTTCTCCCGGATTAAAAACATTTAACGATAGTGCATTATTGGGTTGATCACCTGCTCTATACAAAATAGGTGTCCCTGGGTACAGTCCACTTTCTAAAGCCCCTTTAGTATTTACACAACTTTGTTCCGAAAACGTAGGCACAATATCTGGCACCTTAGCGTTGTCAATACCGTAATGATCTAAGAGTATCTGAGCTATGGAATCTTGCTTAAAATCCCAGAATACACCTTCTGAAAGTCCAGAAACAGTGGTATTCATGCTTCCTGACAAGCGATACGCAATATAATCGCCGGGTAGCATAAATTTATAGACACTTTCGTATAGCTCTGGTTCGTTTTCCTTTACCCATTTAAGTTTGGAAGCTGTAAAATTAGAAGGAGAATTTAGCAAATGATCGTTACATTTGTCCTGCCCAATTTCCATAAAAGCCTGTTGCCCAATTCCTACTGCCCTACTATCGCACCAAATAATGGAATTTCGCAAGACATTACCGTCAGCATCTACCAAAACTAAACCGTGCATTTGATAAGAAATACCGATACCAATAATGGCATCATCCTGAACGTGATGTTCCTTTTTAATTCTTTTTATTCCAGCACATACATGTGTCCACCAATCTTCTGGGTTTTGTTCTGCCCAGCCATTTTTAATGGCCAACATAGACATTTCCGTTTCTGGTTCTTGTACTACCCCTAAACTTTTACCTGTTACTGCATTAACCAGGGCTACTTTTATCGAAGAACTTCCTATATCCAGACCTAAATAATACATATACGTGTTTTAAATTTTTACCAAAACAGTATCGGTTCTTTAAAAATAAAGGAAAAGGACTGTACATGAAACTATCTAAGCTATATTTCCAAAGTTTAGATTTTCAGACAAAGAACATAAAACTATGTAACATGCTAATTTTCATTTATTTAACTTCATGATTATAAGTGAAAAATACTGCCGAAAACGCTTTCGCATATATTCATATGTAAAAATTAATTTACGCCAAAAACCGGTTTCACATCCGTTCCAACTTAGTCAACGCTTCAGATTTTGAATTTACATCCAACTTTAAATAAATATTCTGAATATGAAAATTGACTGTGCTAGTGGTTACAAAAAGCTTGTCTGCAATAATTTTATATGTAGCACCCTTGAATAGGTAATCTACAATCTGATTTTCACGTTCCGAAAAGAAATTAAAGGACTTTTTATGAAAGTTGGCTACTACTTTCTTTACAATATCTGTACTCATAGCCGCTCCTTCCCTTCTTATATTGTTAAGGGCATGATATAATTTATCTGCACTCATAGGCTTTGTTAAGTAGCCGTTCGCTCCTTGTTTAAAAGATTTTTTAATGATATCAAAATCATTAAGGGTACTAATCATAATAATCTGAACATTTCTATCCTTTTTTCTAAATAAACGTATGGCATCTATACCATTTATACCTTTAAGCGCTACCTCGGAAACTATAATATCTGGCTTTGTTTTTCTAAAATCTTTCAAGGCCTTGTGAATATCCGTGTAGGTTCCTGCTAAAATATAGTTGCTAAAACCAGTAAAATATTCTTCATACGCGCTACTTAAAACTTCATCTTTCTCGATAACAATAATTCTTAAATTTTGAGTATTCATAACATAAGGTTAGCATGCATCCCATTCAAAATGAATACGATAGCATTGGTTAGTAGTAATTTGGGTTTAGATACTTACTTTTTCTTGATACCAGCAACCAAATAGATACTCCAGAGACGTGACATTTTTAAAAAATGACACATGCCTATACCCCTAGCTAAACATCTATAAAAATGTTCCTAGAAAAAATGCTCAAATACTAAATTTGAACGGATGTTAATTTGCTGAAATCAAGAAAAAAAACTCCTTATCCTAGTGGAATTTGGGGACTGGGAGCAAATAGGGAGCGATAGGCATTTAAAACAGATTTCTGTTTATTTCCGAACGCCGAAAGCGTGATTTTGAACAGGTCATCTCCTGTATTATTTTTAAAGGGTAATCGTAGGTAAAAATTTTCCATGTTCTTGGGGGGATTTGGGGTTAAACAATTATTTCACAATCTTTTCTGAAATGAAATATAGATAATAACAAAATATCTTGGTTGAATTTGTAGCTATTTTCGTTCAAATACATAGATTCGATACCGTTTATCGATTATTTAGACTAGATTCTTCTTTTTACAAATAGCAAATTATCAACTGTTTGTAAAGAAAAAAGGAGGGTCTGGCTATCCCCCCGGATACCTTCCCTCCTCTTATCGACAATTAACTAAAACATAGAAGTACTAAAAAACCAAATACAAATTCATATACTATATATTATTCCTCTCTACTATAATAAGCCTCATCGTCTTCATATACATTTGATGCGGTTGCAGTAGAACGATCTACCTGCATAATCCATTTTTCGTCCATGTACTTACCACCCAAGTCAGAGACCGAAGCAACCTGCGCCTCCTGCTTTGCCTCATAATCGGCTAAATAGACATAGTGCAAACCATTTTCTTTATTGTAAAACTGCTTTGGTTGCAATCCCTTTTTCTCCAAGCTCGCAACAAAAGCATTTAAATACTTTTTATTCTTGTATACATTAGCTATTACATAATATCCTGATTTAACCCCAATAGCATCAGCATCTCCTAAAATCTTTACGGGTAATTTGGAATACTCTTTTCTTTCAAAATCTTGGTACTTATGCTCTGTGTCGGTACTAAGGTTATTAGTAGCCAAATATGTTTCTTTTTCTGTGCTAAAATCTTGTAGACTAGATTTTATATTGTCTTTGATATCGTTGCGCAAAAGCCTCACTATAGTTTCAAAACGTTCCTCAAAGGCATCAATACGCGAAGCTTCTAGGGAATCTTGACGCATCATCAATTCATCCAAAATAAGTTTGTTTTGGTAAGCCAGGCTATTTTCGTCCATAGTTCCTGTCGCCAAATTTTCCTTATACTTCTTCTTTTTTTGCTCCTTGTCCCGTTCTGCCAACAAATCAGATATTTGCTCTTCATAGTTGCGTACAATTCTGTCTATCTTACTGTCATTGGAACTATCCACATAACTATTCTTCATGCTATCATCATCCTTAAAAGTATAGGCGAGTGACAGTTCATGGTTCCAACCCAAATTGGCATCTTGCTGTGTTAGGTCTTTTTCCATCAAATATCCTAAGGACATTTTTTCACTCAAATTAAACCCAATCCCAGCGGATACACCATATTCTTGATCTATGGTTGTCTGTAGCCAACCATATTTAGGTAAATCCAAAACCAAGGAGCCTAAGTAATATAAGCTTCCGTCAATATTCTTTCCTATCTGTGCCAAAGGCATCAATCGTGCTTCGTTAAAGAGTCCTCTCCCAGATTGGAATTCATGTGTGTATTGCACAGAACCCTTTACACTACGCACCGATAAATTTGTAATAAATTCGTCCGTGGTCTGGTTGTATCGGAACAAATCTTGTGCATAAAGTCCAAAATCAAAATTACCTAGAGAAAGGTTAATTCCGGGTTGTATAGCAATCTTACTTTCTTTTCGGGCATCGGCAATCTCCGGATCTTGTTCCGATATTACTACTCTATTCCTATCCACACCTTGATTAACATATGTAATGTTGGTTCCAAAGGCTAGTTTACTATTGGCACCCAAGTTTACCGAAGTAGCATAATTGGCATTAAAACCGAATTCCTGAATTACGCCAGACCATTGGCTATACACCCCAATTCCAACAGCCGTATTCTCATTTAGTTTGTTACTGAAACCTAGAAAATAGTTCTGACTGTTATCATCAAATGTGGCGTATTGGTTACGGTGTAAAATATTAAGATAGGATTTGTTTTCCCGTACCAAAGAAAAGGTAGGGTTGATCAAAAACCGATTAAAGAATAGTTGGTTGTGGTACGCGCCAGTATTCCCAACTTCTGTTTTAGTTTCTTGAGCTTGCGCGGTTATGCTTCCTAGAACTATAGCGAGAACAAGGTAAATACCTATCCTTCCAGCTATTTTATTTGTATAGTCCATTTGAGTTTTTTTTTATGTTTTAGATAAAATAATGTCTTACAAAAGTCTTCCTAGTCCCTAACGAGATAGTAACACTTGTGTTAATGGTACAATTGCATCCGCACTTTCAAGGTTGGGTATTCCTCATGCGAAAATCAATATTTAGCCCTACTCGTCTTCGAATAAAGATGATGAGTATTGCTCCTGACCAGAAGTGTTTAAAGCTTCTAATAAGCGAAAATCGGTCTCACTAGAACTCCCTTTTTCTCCCACAAAGGTGTATGCAATCTTATGAGCAGATTTTGTTTTACTACCGCGATTAGAGACTACGTAGGCCATTCCCTTTTGTGGTGCTAATTGTAGCGTAAACTCGTCTTCCTTACTATTAATAGAATTACCCATATTAATAGCCAAACCAACACTTTTTTGGGATACCTCAACCGTATAGACGTCTAGACCACCATAGCCTTTATGCCCTTCGGAGGCAAAGACCAAGGTATTGCCTTCCATTACCTTAGGGTACATATCGTTACGTTCGGTATTTACTTTTTCTCCTAGGTTTTTCGCGGTGCCTATAGTACCATTACTCCCAATGTTGGATGCGTAGATATCAAAATCACCAAATGTACCAGGCATATTGGAAGCGAAGAAAAGACGCTTTCCGTCTGGCGAAACAGCCGGATGTACAGCAGAAAATTCTTTAGGACACAAAACAAGTTCCCGAATAGTTTTCCATTCGCCCTTTACCTTATCCGCACGGTAAATTTTATGTACCGGTTCTTTTTTGGAAAAAATTCCAGTGGTAGGCTTCACGTACACCGTTTTACTATAATAGGCAGTTTTTCCATCTCTAGTCAATGAAACTGGTGTTTCATAGTCTAACTTACTTTTACCTAGAACAACGTTATTTTGAAGCTGGCGGTCTTTAACGTTTTCCTTTAAAGCCAGTTCCTCATTGTCTAGTACCAGATTCAAAGGCTTGAATCTATCTCTAAAGGAAACACTACTTTTTTTAGGGGATGCTTCGGTCATCTGATAATCTGACCTTACCAGCTCTGTCCAGTTTTCGTCCGTTTCCTCTTCTACAGTTTTGGTCTTACCGATTTTGGAAAGGGCATGGTCATAGCGCTTCTGATAAGAGTTTTCCAACAGCCCATCGTCGCTCAAATCAATTAATCTATCATACCAAAAAAGTGCGTTCTCATAATTTTTGGATAAAAAATGCGCGTTACCTAAGTCTTGGTAGATTTCCTTTTCCGTATATCCCATGGATTTCATTTCCTTGAAATTTTCCATTCGTTTTACGGTAGCATCCATTTTATGTTTATCAATAGATACAAAAGCAGTACGCTGCGCGTTCATTGCCATACTGCATAGAACTGCAGCACATCCAACAGCTACTTTTCGATGTAAAATATTCCTCATGATATTAAGATTTTGGGGTTATTCCTCAAAGTTGCGAAAAGGAATTAGTCCAATACTTAACAAAAATTCATAGGTTTTTGATGTTTTTACCGATTATCGATAAAAACTGAGGGATTTTATGAGAATAAAAATATGAGGAAGATAATACGCACCGAAGTGTAAGGATTCAGTGATGACAAGGAACGGAAACCTTACACATTAATTGTGCTTTATTGGACAAGCGGCACTTATTTTGGGATAAAACGTAACATTATGGAAGAAAGGACTTACCACAAACTAGGATGATAAGTAATTTATACAAACTACTACTTCAGGATTTCTAAAGTCTTGTGGGTATACGGTCGCATACATTCCATAAAAGTACTTTGGTGGTTCAAGTTTCTTAGGCTACTGTCAGTTTCCTAAGCGCCACAACTACCACCGTCATTTTTTACTCCCAACTTTTTCAAAATATCTTCCATCAAACACCATTTGGTAAATGAAGATTGTAGCAAGTTGGCACCGACAAAAACGGTAAACCATAGCCAATTAATGTTTACGTACATAGCAAGAAGTACACTAATGATGATGAATGCGCCAGCAATGGCACGGATATATCTGTTAATCATAATACTTTGTTTTATATGTTATTATTCTATTTGATAGTTATTTTAGCCAAAAATCTTTATTCCTATTTTAAAAGTACAATGGCTATATGCCCCCATTGGGTCCTATTTATTATTATATCGATTTTTCAATGGGAACCACAACCGCCTTAATGGGATTGTTGGTTTCCAAATTGTTATTGAACGCTTTTATCAGTTTAAAAAGCCCGTCTATATTTTCGTCTTCTGTAAAGGAAAAGAACAAGTTGGATTCAACTCCACTTTTTTCACTTGGGAACCAACTTGATGTTCGTACCATGGAAGTGGGGTTTTTATACCCGTCAAAATCCGAGCCACTAAAACTTTCAATATTCGCCTCTTTAAAAAGTCGTAGTATGTCTTGCTCAAACTCCTCCACGACGGTTACCATTAGTAGTTTCATTGTTTTCTATTTTATTTTTTAAATTGTCCTAGATTTTCAAGTGCACGTATCAAGTATAAATTCAAGTTCTGAAACACTTTCCGCTTTTCCAGTTTACTGCTATTGCAAACTGTTTGCTTTCTACTTCTCCATATCCACTTCTTTCTCAGGATATTTCTTACGTTCAATCATATAATACACCAATGGCACTACCAAAAGGGTCAATACCGTCGATACAATGGTACCGCCCATCAAGGAGATAGCCAAGCCTTGGAAAATAGGATCAAAAAGAATAACGAATGCGCCAATGACCACCGTACCTGCTGTTAAAAGAATCGGGGTTGTTCTCACAGCACCCGCTTCAATGGCCGCTTGTTTCAACGGTACACCATCCGCCAATCGTAAATTGATAAAGTCGATTAGCAGTACTGAGTTCCGCACCATGATACCGGCCAAAGCAATCATACCTATAAATGAAGTAGCGGTAAAAAAAGCGCCCATAAGCCAATGCCCTAAAATGATACCGATCAAGGATAGCGGTATGGCCACCATCATAACAATAGGAGCCTTAAAGTTTTGAAACCATCCCACAATCAAGATATAAATCAGGATGATGGCTCCCAAAAATGCTATTCCCAAGTCACGGAAAACTTCCAGTGTTATCTGCCATTCCCCATCCCATTTTACGGTATAGTCATCCTCAAAATCAGGCTGACCTAAATACATTTCGTGCATCTCATATCCTTTGGGTAATGGAATTTTTTTTAGTTTCTCCTCCATACCCAATATAGCATATGCCGGACTCTCCAATTCACCAGCCATGTCCGCCAACACATAGACCACTCGTTTTTGGTTCTTTCTATAGATGCTCTTAGCACTGGTCGTCTCTTTAATGTCCACTAAGTCAGCTATAGGAACCATGTTGCCCATTTTAGAGGCTATTTTTAGTTGGGCAATATCGCCAACAGTAGATTTCTCCTTTTCGTCCAAAGCCAAGACCAATCCTATCTGTTGGGTAGCATCCTCGTCGTATAAATTAGTAATGGCTCGATTGGACAATGCCATGTTCATTGTATGCACAATTTGTAGGGGCGCCACACCATAACGCATTGCTTTTTCCTTATCAATCGTAAACTTATATTCTTTTTGATCAGCCTCCACCATCCAATCAATGTCCACAACATCTTCTGTATTCTTTAGGATGTCTTGAATGTGGTTAGCAATCTTAATCTGCTCTTCGTAGTCAGGACCATATACCTCTGCTACAATGGTAGACAAAACGGGTGGTCCTGGTGGTACTTCCACTAATTTTACATTAGCGTTGTATTTAGCTGCGATACGTTGTATTTCGGGTCGTAAAAGTTTTGCAATATCATGGCTTTGGGCGCTGCGTTCACCCTTATCTATCAAATTCACCTGAATATCAGCCATATTACTACCCCCACGCAAGTCATAATGCCGTACCAAACCATTAAATGTAATGGGCGCAGACGTCCCTACGTAGTTTTGATAATTGACCACTTCGGGTCGGGTTGCTAAGTATTGGGCAATTTCCTTGGCAACAACCCCCGTTCGTTCTAAGGTAGTACCTTCAGGCATATCAATCACCACTTGGAATTCGTTCTTATTATCAAACGGCAACATTTTTACAGCGACTGATTTCGTAAAGAACAACACCATGGATGCCATCAGCAAAAGAAAGGTACCTCCTAAGAATAACCAACGTTTGCTACTGTTTTCAATCAACGGCCTTTCAAACTTATCGTACATCCTATAAATGAAAGTGTCTTCCAAAGGTTTCTCTACTTTTGCAGGTTGCCCTTTTTTATTCTTTTCCCTTAAGAAAATATATCCCAAATAAGGTGTAATAGTCAAGGCAACAAACAAGGACAAAATCATGGCAATAGATGCCCCAATAGGCATGGGCGCCATATAAGGTCCCATCAGTCCCGACACGAAAGCCATGGGCAATACTGATGCAATTACAGTGAAAGTTGCCAAAATAGTGGGGTTGCCTACTTCATTAATGGCGTAAAGGGCTGCCTGCTTAAAAGGCAAGCGTTTCATCTTAAAATGCCGGTGCATGTTCTCTGCTATAATAATGGAGTCATCCACCACGATGCCCGTAACAAATACCAAAGCAAAAAGGGTAATCCTATTTAATGTATAATCTAGCATGTAATAGCTCAACAAGGTCAGTGCAAACGTAATCGGTACCGATAAAAAAACCACCAAACCACCACGCCAGCCCATCGCCAACATCACCACAAAAGTCACGGCTATGATTGACCCAATAAGGTGCAACAACAGTTCAGATACTTTGTGCGAAGCTGTTTCCCCATAGTTCCGGGTCACCTCCACATGCACGTCATCAGGAATCAAAGTAGTTCGCAGATGGCCTACCTTATCAATAATCAATTCGGCAACCTTCATGGCATCTGCACCCTTTCTTTTAGCAACGGAGAGCGTCACCGCTGGATACTCCGATCGGTATTCGGAAGCCTTTTCACTTGCCTGACCAAAACCTAGGCTAACATAGTCGCGAGGTACTTCCGGGCCATCAACTATCTGTGCTACTTGTTTCAGATAAATAGGCCGGTTTTGCTGCACACCCACCACTAAGTTTTCGACATCAGAAACCGATTCTAAAAAACTTCCTGTATTCACAAGGAATTCTGTATCATTTTTATCAAAACTACCCGAGCTCATCTGTGCATTGTTTGCTTGAATCATTTCGGCCACCTTCAAAAAGTCCAGTCCGCTCGCAGCTAGTTTATCCTTGTCCAGAACCACACGTAATTGGCGGTCCTGCCCGCCTATTTTATGGGTTATGGCCACATCGTTTACCTTTTTGATCTCGCTCTCAAGCTCTTGTGCCATCTGACCCAACTGGTAGCTATCATAATTTTTACTCCAAAGGGTAAGCCCCAACATAGGTACAT
>RCNE010001621.1_pt1 | contig 12163 bp, 7 predicted proteins | sample 2041361 | NCBI WGS metagenome assembly RCNE01 (sample SAMN09708229, study PRJNA481090) | Marine sediment metagenome, whole genome shotgun sequencing project.
TATGCCTTTTATAGAATCTATTTGTTTCTGTAACTTATCAATTTCGAGTGTTTTGGAATCTACCTTAGAAATTGATTTGACAGAATCTAAAAACTGTTGAGCTGTTTCTAAAGTCAAAGGATCTTCTTTGTAATAATAATCAATATTTTCGCTGGCACGCCATGCTTCGTTTAATTGGTCATATATTAATTTGTCCCATTGACTGGGATGTTTGGCATCAATCCAAACTACATCTCTATATTCACTATCTATCAATGCCAAATCTGGTGTTGCTGCCCCATCAAACTTATCAGAACCCTCACGGATTGCAGATATAGTACCTAGGAAAAACATTCGTTTTCTACCTGCAATATCTTTAATATAAGGTCTAAATTCTACCGGTTTATTCACAGACCAATCAAACTCCTTGCGTGATTCAATGACTTTTAATGGCATAGCCGACACACCAGCATAACCTTCTTTTTTAGAGGCATGATCATAGTAAAATAACTTGTCTGTTCCGTCAGCAGGAACGAACACACTATAGGTTAAACTTGTTCGCTCATCTCCTACCGGCTCTAAACCAAACCAGTGATACAAACCATTATAAGCATCAACATTTGCATCATCAAAATCAAAATCGGTTACAAAAGGCTGTTCATTCTGATCATCCGGTAAATCAGGAATCTTTACCGCCGTTTCCATATTCCATGGTAAAGGATCACTAAAACCTCCTAAAAATTTTAAAGATTCAGCTTGTAAACGTGAAACTTTTTCTGATAACGTGTTTTGTCTTGTTAAATACGGATGGTTGTACATCTCATCTGGTGAAATATAGGTTCCTTTTCCTATAAAAATACGTTCAACATAATCATTAAAATCATGCTTTCCATTGTCTACAACCATAACACCTCCAAATGTTGGATACGGAAACCAAAAGCCTTTCCACTTGATAAGACTTACTACTTGAACCCATTGCCCCGAATCGTTTTTCATATAAAAAACATCACCTGGTTCCATTGTGAACAACTGTAAAATATTGAAGCGTTGTACTACAGCATTGTACGTATTTCTGCTAAACTTTAAAGTCTCTCCAATAGAAAAAGTTACAGGAATACGATTTTCACTCGAAAACCTTGGAAAAGGAGTCGTACTTGAAACAGCAAATACTTCTTCGGTATTATCATTGATTCGTTGCCATATATATTTTTCTGTTGGTTGAATGGCCATAGTCCATTTATTTTCATCGTCAACACGTACCAAATGTGGTAATGAGACATCTTTTGTTTCACCTACCGACTCATTTGCCATTGAGAAAATATTGCGTAAAGGTTGGATTCGCTCGTTTTGGGTTAGTGGTAATTCGTTTATCTCAATCTTATTTAAATTTTTGAAAACGTTATAGGTTTTCATATAATCATACATACTATAATGCGAACCAACTACATACAAGATTCCAAAAAAGAACAATAAAATTCCTAAAATACCCAAACGTCTTCCAGTACTTGGTGACCTTCTAAAGCTACGCAATCCAAAAAATAAAACAATGACACTTAATAATATGATAAAAATGAATTTTCGTATAAAAAGGATAGCTGGCTGATAATCATCTCTTAAAATAATTAATGTAACAACTAGAAATAGTGCTACTAGTATTGTTATTACTTTTTGTTTAGTTCCTTTTTGCCAGTATTTTTTTATCATTTTTTAAAATTTTAGTTTTGGCTTCCTGAATGAAATGAAGAATCTAAAAAAGATGCTTCGGCAAGCTCAACATGACATTACCATTACAACAATCCCTTATCTTTTAATCGTTCACGAGCACTTTTTTCTTCTACTTTAGGTGTTTCTTTTTGTGGCTCTTCTTTCAACTCTGTTACAGGTTCTTCTTTTCCTTTAATATCTTCAATGAAACCTTTTCCTTTCTCGATTGTATGGTGTACCATATCTTCTAAAGAATCACTTTTTTCGTCTATTACTTTAGAAGATTTAAATATAAAATTGGCTAAATAAGTGCCCAATACAGTCCCTACAATCATGGATGTAAAAACAGAAATAGTAGCTAGGTCTATTGGAATTAAAAAACGGGTAACAACAATCCCTATTAAAAAAAGAAACGAAATAAATACCAAACGTAACAAGAACGATTGCTGATATACAAAACCTGTTTTATCTTCAGGTTTCATTTGTAATTCTTTTGAATTCACAATCTTATTAAAAAATCGATATAAACCATTTCCATTAGATTCTCTCCAATACAAAAGGGCACCGAATAATATGGTTGCAATAAATACTATTAGTTCTAGTGTCATAGTTTGATGTTATTTTTAGATTCCGCATCAAGTGCGGAATGACAAGGATATTCAATTAAGGTTCTTACTAAATTAGTCTATAATTTTCAAATATTGTTACGAATGGTTTCGATAACCCAATCTTTCATAGATTCATCCCATGTTTTAAATTGCTTGTAAAACTCCTCTTTATCATACCAATACAAAAACAATACATCTTTTGGAGATACATTTACCAATAGTTTCCATACTAAATCTTGATGTTTAGGTTCTAAGGATGTATGTGGACTATGCAAAGCATGAAACATTTTTTCGTCAATGATATCAGCAATTTTATATTCATTACTAATTTCTGACTTCTCGAGATAGCGCTCAACGCTCATTACTCTTTTTCTATTTTTTAAATCGATTTTATTCAAGTAGCTTTTAAAAAGTAACGTATCGCTTAAAATATCTTTGATTGGATGCTGTGTTTTCTTCAAATATTGTGAAAAAATATATTTTTTAATTCGCTCATAACGTTTGGTTTTCACATCAGCATCTAAATCATAATCTATAATAACATGATCTCGTAATTGACCCATCAATTCATGTTGGTCTATATGATAAATCATTACATCATGCACTGTATCTTTAATTGCTTCTTTATAAAATTTCTCTTGCTCGAAAACTAGAATAGGGGCAATAAAATCACGAAGTACATAAATTCCTCCAAAAGCTTTGGTATAAAAAGAGTCTGCCACAAATTGTATTTCATTTAATACTAAATCTCTCTTTCTTAAATCACCGTACTTCTTTGCAGATTCTAATAATTGGTGATGTAGGCTTTCATCTATGAAATTATTGCCTTGTTTAAAGGTTTCAACTAATTGCAACTGTTCTTTCTGAGCTTTATCGAGATTATTTATTAAATGGAATCTAATTAATATCTTATGATATTTTAGAATATCTAAAGGTTCATAGAAAGCATCTATATCCTGATCGAAATCTAAACAAATCGCAGAATCTCGAGTAATATCATTAATCTTCTTTCCATGTATTTTAAAAACTTCGAGCATCATCGCTCTATCAAAAGAATGAAATGGAAGATAGACAGGTTTTCCTTTTTGTAAAGGAGAAATAATTATTCCATGCGGATTTGCTTCGCCATTATTTAGATAATGCAAATTATCTTTTTCATCAGCTATTTCGGGGCTCCACCCTATACCATCAATAGAGAAATTTTTCAATTTGGTTTTAGTAAATCCCAATTTAACCAAACAAGCATTATAGCGCTCCACCAATTTTCCGCTTATCGGAATCAGTTCACTTCTATATAAATTTGCCGCTTTTAATTTTTGCATAGTTCTATTTCAAATCCTTTCTTTTGGAAAGAGCTTTAAATTCTTGATTCTTTTTATCTTTACTCTCTTTTATCAAATTGCGCTCTAGCCTCTACATCAATATTTAATTGATTCACACGAGCATCCACTTTACGTTTAAAGTCTGTATCAGCAATAGTTGCCACATTATCTAAATAACGAACTACTTCTTGTCTTCTAACATCAGAAAAATTTAAGCCTTTCATGTTTGCCTTCATTAATTCTTGTAGCATATTAAATTTAGTTTGATATTCTTGTTTAAAATAAATTTCAGGGTTTTCAAACCAGTCCTCTTCAAGGTTAAAATCTGTTAAACGTAAAGAGATTGCAGATTGAATGTTTCGTACATCACGCGAAGAGAAAAATGGAAATATTTTCTGAATTTCTTTATACAAACTTGCATAAAAAATATGGTCATTAGCCTTATGAGATTTTTCTATATTTTCATACGTTTCCAATACACGTTCTTCCGTTGGTTTTTCCGTTAAATTTAGAATTTCACCCATATTCTTTGCTAGACCTTGATCACTTAAGTATTTATAGTTTTCTGGGTTATCCATATTCACAAAATCAGGCATGGTCTCTTGTAATTTGCGCCACCACAAATGATCTTGGTCTAGAAAATCATGTTCAGTACGAGCTCCATCTATTTTAAAACGACCTTGTACACGAGAAATCACAGCTTTATCTAGCATTTCTGGTAAATTAGTGAACAATCCTATTGAACTATTACCATAATTTACAGCATAAGCACCTTCAGTATATCTTAAAAATACACCTATAACTTCTTTCACACCAGCTGAAACGCCTTGCGCAGTTCGTTCTTGCAAATTATTTTCGGCATCATCAATCGGTGCAAAAATCAATTTTGTTGGATCTTGCAAAGGTTTCATCCATTCCACCATTTTCTCAGCCGAACCACCTTGAAACGTACTTATCAAAGTATCTGGCATTGGATGGAATAAAAATGGCAACTCTAAAGTATCACAATGTTCTTTCAATCGAGTAGCAATTGCTGCAATCAACATACTTTTACCTGTTCCTGGAATTCCATAACCCATAAAAACAGGCATAAATCCACCTAACTCTTGAAAAGGATTCTTCTTCGCCTTAAAATCATAGCTCAACATTCTTTCCGTTAAACGACGAGCAAAATGCTTCGCATCTCTATTACCTACAATTTGTTCAAATTGAATTTTATTGAATTCAATACTTTTTGCTGCGCCTGCAAATACATTATCCCATCCAGAAACAGCAAAATCTGATTTTTCGAGCTTATAAGTTCTATCAACAATCGTTTCTGTATATTCTAAAGTACTCTTACGTAGCTGAATTTCATCTATTAGCGCTTCAAAATAAACAACTGTAAAATCAACTACATCTTTATCACTCTTTATAATATCTGGATGACCTAAATACTTATCATAATAAAATAAGCTACATGCAATTCCTTTTAAAGGAGATAGTAAAGAAACTTCTGGAATACCAGCAAACTTTTGCTTCATTACACTCAAATCGTCTGAAGCTGCTTCTTTTAAATTATGTAATATGTTATATGCCGTAGCAAATAACATAAAAGCTGTAGCAGTGTGCATTTTACTTTCAAACTCTCTTTTACCCGCGTTATCCAACCCTGATTTATTTTCGCTTAAACTAGATAATCCTGAAGCGTCGTAATAGCTATCCTTAATCCAGATACCTAAAGTAATACCTTCTTGTACCGCATATAGTGTTTGATTTAAATACAAAGGAATAGCAACAGAATCAGGTAATAATCGTTTTTTTAAGGCTAAAATAGTTTTAGATACCGAAGTTAATGCTGCTGCATTGCTACCATTAGTTGCTCTGGATAAATAAAGTAAAATTGAATCGTCTTTAGCATCTTTATTTTTTGCTCGTTGACCCTGTTCCCATTGTACACTTTTTAAATAAGAGGTAGCCTCATCTCGAAGCATATCTAATTCACTTTGTTTTATAGGAAAGGTTGAGTTATGTTCCATATTTTATATGTTCGGTTAACTTAATTAGTTAGCTAATTTTATCAATTTTTAAATCTGCAACTTGAATTGGCGGTTTCGCCAACCTATTCATAATTTCCGGATTCTTATCGTACAATAATTGTATCACACGATGCGGCGCAAAAACATAATTTTGCTCAATCACATCACTCCATTTTTGCAGTACTTGCTTAGAAAAAAACCCTCCTTCCTCGAAAGTATCTCCGCTATAAACTTCATCCATTTTCAATGATAAAGCATACGATTCAAGTGGAATTTCTTTTTTGGTTATACTTTCTAAAATGGTATGCGTTAATATATTTTCATCTTTTGCAAAAACATTATGAAATGGACCAAGGTCAATCCTTTTTATATGCTTCGGAATCAAATCGGGTAACTTTCTATCAATAGTATATGCCATTGTATCGAGAGCCATTTCCCTATCGGCATTTGTTTTTAAAACTTCATAAATATCTGCCTTATACTTCTCAATATCTCGACCTTCATAATCAAAATACATAAAACACATAAATGGTCTATTGTTCGAGACATCATAAAAACTCCAACTTGTCATATACTGTTCCTTTGCATCTTCTGGAGCCTCAATAATCTTACCTTGAATAAATCGATTAAAAATATATTTTTTTTCAACCGAGGTATAATATACAATAGATGCTGCCTGAAAGAGTCTATCCTTTTTAATTGGTTTCTTTTTGTGAAGTAATTGATCTAAAAATTCATCTTGAAGAACATTAATATCAGTTAATTTTTTGATATAATTATCGCGCAGCGATAGATCGTTATACAAATAGCGAAGTTCTAAATAATTAGGAAAACCAGAATCTGTTAAATCTACTTTCATGTTGTCTTCTTCATCATACATATATTTTATACGCATGGCTTCGATGGAGTACAACAATACATCTGTATACTGTTTAAAAAAAATAATTTCTTGCTGAGTACATAGTTTATTTTGCTGCACTCTTACAATCAATTCTTTAAGAGCAAAATCAACCTTTCTATGATAAAAAATATACTGCTCTTTAGAATCGAGAACAGAAGAGTCTAAAGGTGTGACTATGTGATTTAAAGACATTTTTACTTTTAAATTTTATAATGAACTACGCATAACCAAAAGTTATAACTAATACTGAAGAGAAGCGCTTCTCTTCAGAAGCGCTATTGTAATTAATTTATGATAACAGATCGTCGTTGGCTTCTGGTTCAGGTTTTTCAGAAGGCTCTCCGTCTCCAGACGGTGCATTAGCATCAGCTGCATAATAATCTTCGAAAATCTCTTTCATATCGATACCATAACGTTCAGCAAAATTCTTCTGAATTTCTGAATCTTTAGCCCGAATTTCTTGTAAAGCTTCTGCATAACTACCATAGACACCTTGCATTACTTTTTCATGGACCGGAATATTCTCCATCATTTCTTGACGAGCTTTAGCACTAGCTGTATGCATAGAAGCTAACGTTTCACCAATATGTTCATCCGTTTTTACTCCTAAATGCTCTAATATTGCCGCAAATTCTTGATCAGTTCTAGCTTTTAAAGCAACAACATAACCATCATAATATTTCAAACGTTCTTCTGTATCACTTTTTAATTTGGCACGATGTGTTTGTAAATTGCTACGCAAAGAAGTCAACACTTTAATTGTTAAATTATGTTTATGAACAAAACTATCCTTACTTGCAGCCAACGTAGTATATGCATTTTTAAGTCCTTCTAACTCTTCAACTTTTTGTTCGATGGTAGTAACTTTACCAATAGTCTCAGAATACGCTGTTGACTGTTTATCTACAATTTCTTCCAGTTCTTGTCTAGCTTGTTTTAATAAAGCATACTGCTCTTCAAGGCTAGCTTCTACTTCTTTTTTCTTTTCAAGAGCTTTTGTATGGTTTTTTGTAGCTTCAACAATTGCATCTTTTAATTTTTCTTCTACTTCTTTAATCTCAACTTCTCTATTCTTTAAGCGCGTTACTGCTGCCTGACTTTTATAAGACAACTCGCTTAGTAGTGTTTGAACGTCAGCACTCTCTATACGCTCTTGAAACATTGCTTTTGCTTTATTATCTGCTCCAGCACGCGTTTTTTGTGATTCTAGTAACTCTGCTTGCGCTTTTTTGATCTTGCTTTTTCTTCCCCAAAGATTATTCCACCAAGTATCTGCTTTATTTTCAGCATCTTCCAATTTAATTTTAGCACGCTCTAATTCCTTTTGGGCATCGTCGATTACTTTTTGTTCATTTGGATTAAGTGCAGAAAATTTTTCAAAAATAATACCCACTTCATCTTGATAATCTGTTAAATCTTTAATTGCATCTAACAAAGTAGTCCTATCCTTCTCTGCCATGTGTACAACATCATCTAATGTGGCATTCAGTATTTTTTGACGTGATTGAGGGTCATCTTCTTGAGCAAGCTTAGACTTCATGGTGTCTATAGCTTTTCCCCAGTTAACATCTACTTTTTCGGTTTTATCGTTAGAACTAGTTTCTAATAAATCAAAATCATCAGACATATGGTATATTATTTTTAAGGTTGAACAAAAATATATTTTGGCTAAGCAATTTCGTTAAAAAAATCTAAATAAAAAACAGAAACTCCTCAAATATATGTATCAATTAATAACAATTCGTTACATAAAATTTTTTAGGCTATGATTATCATTTATTTAAGATATCCTAAAAGCCTAGAAAATTTAATGCATTTTTGTATTTTAGCTCGCTAGTCAACAATAGTAAATTGCATGGATATAAACTTCAACAAAAACGAAGATCATAATAAACTTTTAGTATCAGATTTACGGAAGCGTTTTGCTAAAGTAAAATTAGGTGGTGGTCAAAAACGAATTGACAAACATCATTCAAAGGGAAAGATGACCGCTAGAGAGCGTATTGATTTTCTTTTAGATACCAAAAAACCCGCTATAGAAATTGCAGCTTTCGCCGGAGAAGGTATGTATGAAGATCATGGAGGCTGTCCTAGTGGTGGTGTTGTAATTAAAATAGGATATATAAAAGGCAAGCAATGTATTGTTGTTGCAAATGATGCCACCGTAAAAGCTGGAGCATGGTTTCCGATTACAGGAAAAAAGAATTTAAGAGCCCAAGAAATAGCTATTGAAAATAGATTGCCTATTATTTATTTGGTTGATTCTGCTGGTGTGTATTTACCTATGCAGGATGAAATTTTTCCTGATAAAGAGCATTTTGGACGCATTTTTAGAAATAATGCTGTGATGAGTAGTATGGGAATTACTCAAATTGCTGCTGTGATGGGTAGTTGTGTTGCGGGTGGCGCTTATTTACCCATAATGAGTGATGAAGCCTTGATAGTTGATAAAACAGGAAGTATTTTCCTTGCCGGAAGTTATTTGGTAAAAGCAGCTATAGGCGAGACTATCGATAATGAAACTCTTGGAGGAGCAACTACACATTGCGAAATTTCTGGTGTAATCGACTATAAAGCTAAGGATGATGCAGCTGCTTTAACAACTATTCAAAATATAGTTGGTAAGATTGGTGATTTCGATAAAGCTGGGTATAATAGAACTGAATCTAAAACTCCAAAAGACTCACCAAAAGATATTTATGGAATATTACCTAAAGCTAGAAATGAACAGTATAATATGTACGAGATCATTAAACGCTTAGTAGATAATTCTGAATTTGATGAATACAAAGCCGGATACGGCAAAACATTGATAACAGCTTATGCTCGTATCGATGGTTGGGCTATTGGTATTGTTGCGAATCAGCGAAAAATTGTAAAGACAAAGAAAGGTGAAATGCAATTTGGTGGAGTGATTTATTCAGATTCTGCTGATAAAGCCACACGTTTTATTGCTAATTGTAATCAAAAGAAAATTCCATTAGTTTTTTTGCAAGATGTTACAGGTTTTATGGTAGGGAGTAAATCAGAACATGGTGGCATCATCAAAGATGGAGCAAAAATGGTAAATGCAGTAAGTAATTCTGTTGTGCCAAAATTTACGGTTATTATCGGAAACTCATATGGTGCAGGTAATTACGCCATGTGCGGAAAAGCCTATGATCCAAGACTCATTGTTGCTTGGCCTAGTGCTGAATTAGCAGTTATGAGTGGTAATTCTGCTGCAAAAGTATTACTCCAAATAGAGAAAGCTTCATTGCTAAAAAAAGGAGAAAAAATTACCAAAGAGAAAGAGGATGAACTCTTTAATAAAATAAAAGACAGATATGACTCGCAAGTATCACCTTATTATGCAGCTGCCCGCATCTGGACAGATGGAGTCATAGACCCTCTTGAAAGTAGGACTTGGATTTCAATGGGTATAGAGGCCGCTAACCATGCTCCTATTGAGAAAAAGTTTAACTTAGGTGTGTTACAAGTCTAAAAATCAAATTTATTTTGGCATTATTTCTATATAGAAAAATAACTCTCACTTTATTTTTATGCACCTCTCTTGTGTTTGGTCAAATTTCTGATTCAACAGAAATTGCTAATATATTTTTTAAAAAAGGTAATGAATATAATAATTCGCAAAATTATGAGAAAGCTATTATCGAATATCTTAAAGCGGTAACAATATTAGAAAAACAAAAAGATAGTTCTAAACTAGTCCCAATTTACACTAACATTGGTGTTGTCAACGCTCGCATACAAAACCTTGATAAAGCGATTTTTTATTTAGAAAAATCACTTTTGTATATTAGAAATAATGAAAATTTAAAACTTCAAGTACTGAGTAATATATCGGGATTATACAATGATAAAAAAGATACTCAAGCATCGTTAGAAAAGAACATAGAAGCAGAGAATCTCGCTAAAAAATTGAATAATGAAGCTGTTTTAAGTAATATTTATAGTAATTATTGTAACCTATATAGAGATTTGAACGACTACCGTAAATCAATTAGTTATGGTATTAAAAGTATAGAATTAAAGGAAAAACTAAAACTTAATCCAGATATATCTATTAATAATGTAGGATACAGTTTGTTACTTGATAAACAATATGATAAAGCAATTCTATACTTTAATAAAATTGAATTTACTGATATTAAAGCTTTAGAAGTATTAGTATTAAATAATTTTAAAAGTGCTTATCAAAAAAAAGGTGATGAAAGAAAAGCACTGATATATGCTGACAAACTTTTAACATTAAAAGATTCGCTGGTAAAAGCACAACAAAAGGTAAAAGTTGCTTCACTAATCGAAAAATTTGAATCAGAAAAAAAACAGCAACAAATAGATGTTTTAAATATTAACAACGAACTCCAACAAAGTAAATTAACTAGTCAACGTAATTTATTTATAGGCCTTGGAATTTTTACCTTTTTATCTTTACTTTTAGTTTATTTATGGTTTAAAAATCAGAAAACCAAACAATCTTTAAAACAAGCCGCCCTACAGCATAAATTGTTACAAACACAGTTGAATCCTCATTTTTTATTTCATTCACTAAATAGTATTCAATCATTTATTCATCAGAATAAAAAAGAAGAATCATCATCGTATTTGGTAAGCTATAGCAAATTAATGCGTTCTATTTTAGAAAGTTCGGATCAAGATTTTATCTCTGTAGAAGATGATCTAAATGCCATTAAAGACTATGTAAAATTACAACGGTTAAATCTTCCTGAAAATGTACAAATTAATATAGAATGTGAAGATGAATTGACAACATATAAGATACCACCAATGTTTGTACAGCCTTATGTTGAAAATGCTTTGATTCATGGCATAAACGAAATAGAAAATGGGAAAGTATCTGTATTCTATAAAAAGGAAGCATCAAAAATACAAGTTATAATTACTGACAATGGCAAAGGCTTGATTTCTAAGAAAAGTAACAATGAATTACATCGTTCAATGAGTTCAGATATTATAGATCAACGAATTCAAAACTTAAAACAAATACATAACTATCATATTAACATAATCAATGAATCGAGTAAAAATGGCACCCGAATTACCTTAGAATTTCCAAAAAGAATGTAAATTATTTATATGAGTTCTTATATAATTATAGAAGATAATAAGCATACAGTGGCTATGCTAAAAGATATAGTATCCAGTAACTTTAAGGATATAAATTTCTTAGGAGAAGCTTCAACTATTGTTGGTGGTATTGAGCTCATTAAAACTAAACATCCAAATTTTATCTTTTTAGATGTAAATTTAGAAGATGGTAAAAGTTTTAATATTTTAAACCAATTTCAAAATCCAAATTTCAAAGTAATATTTGTAACATCTTATAGTAAATATGCTGTAGATGCTTTTAAATTTAGTGCATTAGACTTTGTTTTAAAACCATTTACTGCTAATGAAATTCTTACAACTGTTGAAAAAGTTATAAAAGAATATGATAAAGAAAACTACACTAAATTAGTAGATGCTTTTTTTTATAATTATAATTCAGTAGAAAATAAAAAGCTAGTTTTAAAAAATTTAGATCAAATTCATGTAGTGAATATCGATGATATTATATTCATAAAATCAGATAATAACTACTCAATTTTTCATCTAAAAAATGATAAA
>RCNE010001622.1_pt1 | contig 12158 bp, 12 predicted proteins | sample 2041361 | NCBI WGS metagenome assembly RCNE01 (sample SAMN09708229, study PRJNA481090) | Marine sediment metagenome, whole genome shotgun sequencing project.
ACAGGTGGAACAACAACGGGTGCTCATATTGCTAGAGTAGCCGCTCCTATGTTTAAAAAATTATCATTAGAATTGGGAGGCAAAAACCCTAACATCATTTTTGCAGATTGTGATTATAAGGATATGCTGGATACAACGGTGCGCTCATCTTTTGCAAATCAGGGTCAGATTTGCCTTTGTGGGAGTCGCATTTTCGTAGAGCAATCCATTTATGAACAATTTAAAACTGATTTCGTAGCTAAAGTAACGGCTTTAAAAGTTGGTCATCCTTCAGAAGCAGATACTAATATTGGAGCATTAGTTTCTAAACCACATTTAGAAAAAGTGATAGAATTTATTGAGATTGCAAAAGCAGAAAACGGAACGGTTCTTTGTGGAGAAAATGAAGTCATTGTTAAGGGTTTTGAAAACGGTTATTATTTAGAGCCAACCGTTATTGAAGTTGATTCTGATGAATGTAGAGTTAACCAAGAAGAAATTTTTGGACCTGTTGTGACTATCATGCCTTTTTCATCCGAAAAAGAGGTATTAGCAATGGCTAACAAAGTTAAATATGGTCTGTCGGCTACACTTTGGACGAATAATTTAAAACGAACCATGCGAATGACAAACGAATTACAAGCCGGAATTGTTTGGGTAAACACCTGGATGATGCGCGATTTACGTACTCCTTTTGGTGGTGTAAAAGAATCAGGTGTAGGTCGTGAGGGCGGATTTGAAGCCTTACGGTTTTTTACAGAGGCTAAAAATGTCTGTATAAAATATTAATATGGTTGAAGTTAAAAACGGGATTTTGTTTTCTTCAGATAAAGAAGATATGGATTTTGAAATGATCTATTCTTTTATAAAAGCTTCTTATTGGGGAAATTTACGAACAAGAGAAGAACAAAGAATCGCTAATGATAATAGCATAAATTTTGGCTTATTTCACAATAAAAAACAGTTTGCTTATGCACGTGTAATGACTGACAAAGTATTCTTTGCGTATTTATTAGATGTTTTTGTGATCGAAGAATATCAAGGTAAGGGGTATTCAAAATTATTAATGGCCAACATATTAAATTTTGATGAATTAAAAAATATTGATAGATGGATGTTAGCGACTAAAGATGCACATTCACTTTATGAAAAATTTGGTTTCGAGCTTGTAAAAAGCCCAGAAAAATTAATGGATAAACTAAGCGAACGCGCTAAAAAAATATACGAATAAAATGAATTTAAACTTAAAAAATAAAAACGCCTTAGTATGCGGAAGTACACAAGGAATTGGTAGAGCATCAGCATTTGCCTTAGCAGAACTAGGTGCTAACGTAACCTTGGTCGCCAGAAATGAAGGAAAACTAAAAGAAGTAGTTTTAGAGTTACCAAATACATATCAAAATCACAATTATATAGTTGCAGATTTTAGTAATCCGAAAGATTTAGGTAAAAAAGTAGCCGAACGATTACAAACTGTTGGTACCTATCATATTTTAGTAAATAATACTGGTGGTCCAGCTTCAGGGCCAATTTTTACTGCTGAAATACAGTCTTTTGAAGATGCTTTTACACAGCATTTAAAATGTAATCATGTATTAGCACAAGAAGTTGTTCCAGGTATGAAAGAAGCTGATTTTGGACGTATTATTAATATTATTTCTACATCGGTAAAACAACCACTTGATGGTTTAGGAGTTTCAAACACTATTCGTGGTGCTGTAGCTAACTGGAGTAAAACATTGGCAAATGAATTGGCAGAATTTGGTATTACCGTCAATAATGTTTTGCCTGGTGCTACTTCAACTGAACGATTAGCAGAAATTATAAAAGATAAAGCGGCTAAAACGGGTAAGTCTACCGAAGAAATTTCCAGAGCTATGAAAAATAGTATTCCGGCGAAAAGATTTGCACAACCAGGAGAAATAGCAAATGCAGTAGCCTTTTTAGCCAGTGAAGCTGCCGCTTATATTAACGGTATTAATGTTCCTGTTGATGGCGGGCGTACAAAAAGTCTTTAGTGTCAAACTTGATTTGACATCTCATAAATTGAAAAGTAATTATTAACTTTAGATTTTGCAAATTATAAAATAACTTGTCATCCTGAACTTGATTCAGGATCCATTTGTATTTGGATTCAGTATCGAGTGCGGAATGACACTAAAAAATTTAGTATGAGTTTAGTATCACCCATAAATTTCAAAGCATGGATCGAAGAAAATCGTCATTTGTTAAAGCCACCAGTTGGAAATAAAGTAGTTTGGAAAGATGGTGATTTTATTGTGATGGTTGTCGGTGGACCAAATAGTCGAAAAGATTATCATTATAACGAAACGCCTGAATTTTTCTATCAAGTTGAAGGTGATATTGTATTAAAAGTGATTGACAAAGGCACACCTAAAGATATTCATATTAGAGAAGGTGAAATATTCTTACTCCCACCAAAAGTACCACATTCTCCTCAACGTGGAGCCGATACTATTGGTTTGGTAATAGAATACCCAAGAGAAAAAGGCGTGCAAGACGCATTACTTTGGTTCTGTGAAAACTGTACTACAAAATTGTACGAAGAAGATTTTACGTTAGATAATATTGAAACTGATATGCCTAAAATATTTGACAAGTATTATGGGGATATGGAAAAACGATCTTGTCCCAACTGTGGTGCAGTAATGGAGCCACCTAAAAAAGTAAAAATTGAATAAATAAATCTGTCATTCTGAACACTACTGAAATAAAAATAATTTTTTATTGAAAGTGTAAAGCGAAGCTTAAAGAATCTATAAGATGCTTCGACTGCCCTCAGCATGACATCATAACCTATAAATGAGACGAAAACTAAGAATAAACGGTCATTCACACTTGCTGCCTTATCCTGAGGAGATTCCCCAGTTTATGAAAGACAAAGGTATTTTTTGGGTAGATAAAGATCGGAAATTTATGCTGCAGAAAGATTGGAGTCGCCCTGTGACCGATTCAAGTTTTTTCTTAGATGAAAAATTGGAATGGATGGAACGTTTCAATATTGATCATGCTGTAGTTCTTAATTTATCGCAATTGTATGGTAACGGTTTACGGGTTGAAGAAATGAAACAAGCGCTACGGTTTCAAAATGATTTTAATGCAAAAGTACAACATGAAAACCCTAGTAAATTTACCTGTGGCTTTGTTGTACATCCGGGATTTGTAAAGGGAGCTTGTTGGGAAATTGAACGTTGTGTTGAACAATTAGATATGCGATTGTTATGCCTACCAACTCATTATATGGATACCATAGGTACTTGGCGCTGTATTTTTGATGAAGAAAATGAACCTATTTTTGAATTGGCTAGTAAATATAATTTAGCCGTAGAAATTCATCCTTATGACGGTGAAAAATTTATCAAACTTGAAAATACATCTTGGCGTTTTCATTTAATTTGGATGCTTGCCCAATGTGCCGATGCCTATCATTTTTTAACCTTAAACGGATTTCAAGACAAGTATCCAAATATGCGTACTTGTTTCGCTCATGGCGGACAATTAGCCCAAATGAATTTAGGACGACGAATTCAAGGTTTTGATGGAAGACCAGATCTATTTGAAGGCAAAAGCCATCCGCGTAAAGCCGTTGGGCACAAGAATATCTTTTTTGACACCTTAGTACATGATACAGGCGGATTACAATTATTGATAAAAAATCAAGGTTCTAAGCAAGTATTGATGGGTTTAGATGATCCCTATCCTCTTGGAGAAATGGAAAGTGAAAAGCAGTCATCTTATCCGGGAAAAATCTTAGACTTGGCTATAGAACAGAGCATTATTACCGAAAACGAACGCGACGAAATTTGGGAGGATAATGTATTACAATGGCTCTATGGAGAAGATGAAATTGGAAAACAACAATTAATTGATAAAATATTAAAATAAATTATAGAACCAAGAATCTAAATTCTTGGTTCTATAATTTATAAGCCTTACAGTGTTCCTCTACTTGCTTGTTCCCGTTCTATCGCTTCGAACAGGGCTTTAAAATTACCAACACCAAAAGATTGGGCTCCTTTACGTTGTATTACTTCAAAGAACATTGTGGGTCTATCAACTATAGTTTTTGTGAATATTTGTAATAAATAACCCTCTTCATCTCTATCTATTAAAATTCCGTGTTTCTTCAAAACCTCAACATCTTCATCTATCTTCCCAACTCGTTCTAATAAATCATCATAGTATTCCTCTGGCACATATAGAAACTCAACACCTCTATCTCTCATTGCAGAAACTGTCTCTACTATATTATCTGTTGCCACGGCAATATGTTGTACTCCTGGTCCATTATAAAAATCGAGATATTCTTCTATTTGTGATTTTTTCTTTCCTTTTGCAGGCTCATTAATAGGGAATTTTATTCTACCATTACCGTTAGACATCACTTTACTCATCAGTGCTGTAAATTCAGTCGAGATGTCATCATCTGTAAAAGAAATAATTTGAGCAAATCCCATTACTTTAGCATAGAACTCACACCATTCTTTCATTTCACCCCAGCCTACATTACCAACCATATGGTCTATAAATTTTAAACCTACTGGTTCTGGATTATAATGAGATTCCCATTTACGATAACCGGGTAAGAAAAGACCGTTATAATTTTTACGCTCTACAAAAATATGAACCGTTTCTCCATATGTATATATCCCTGAACGAATTACATAGCCTTTTTCATCTTCTTCTTTTACAGGTTCTAGATAAGGCTTTGCTCCTCTTTTTGTTGTTTCTTCAAAAGCCTTCGTTGCATCTTCAACCCATAAAGCCACAACTTTCACTCCATCGCCATGCTCATCAATATGTTTGTTAATCTCTCCACCTTTGCCTAATGGAGTCGTTAATACCAAGCGTATCTTATCTTGTTTTAAAACATAAGAAACTCTGTCTTTAACTCCAGTTTCTAATCCCGCATAAGCTTCTGATTGAAATCCGAACGCCGTTTTATAGAAGTGTGCTGACTGCTTTGCATTACCAACATATAGTTCTACATAATCAGTACCTAATAAGGGCAAAAAATCTTCTGCATCTTCAAATATTTTTTTTAATCCGTATTCGGTATTTTGTAAATCTTTTAAATTTTTTATTTCTGCCATGAGCCTTATTCTTTATGTCATGTTGAGCGTAGTCGAAACATCTATGAAAAGATTCTTCACTTTGTTCAGAATGACAGTTAGTTATTTTTTGGATTCCGCATCAAGTGCGGAATGACAAGTTAATTAATGATCTAACCACGATGTGTGATAATCACCTGTATCTATTTTTATAGCTTCTTCTGTTATCATTAATGGTTTAAATGTATCAACCATTACTGCTAGTTCTGCTGTTTCGGTTTGACCAATGCTACGTTCCATTGCACCTGGATGTGGTCCGTGTGGAATACCTGCAGGATGCAATGTTACCTGACCCAAACCGATATTATTTCTACTCATAAAATCTCCATCAACGTAATACAACACCTCATCAGAATCTATGTTACTATGATTGTATGGAGCTGGTATCGCTTGCGGATGATAATCATACAATCTAGGCACAAACGAGCATATTACAAACGCACTTGTTTCAAATGTTTGATGTACTGGTGGTGGTTGATGTACACGCCCAGTAATCGGTTCGAAATCGTGAATAGAGAATTTATATGGATAATTATAACCGTCCCACCCGACTACACTAAAAGGGTGATAGGCATATATATACTCATGAATCATATCTTGCTTTTTTACTTTCAAAATAAAATCTCCTTCATCTGTAAAAGTTTCAAGTTCACTTGGCGGATGCATATCACGTTCACAAAATGGTGAATGCTCTAAATGCTGCCCGAACCAGTTACGATATCTTTTCGGTGTATATATTGGGAGTTTCGACTCTACAATAAATAAGCGATTATCTTCGGTATCAAAATCAATTTGATAGATCATTCCACGTGGAATCACCAAATAATCACCATATTCAAAATCAATATTCCCTAAAAAAGTTCTTAGTTTTCCTGTTCCTTTATGGATAAACAAGACCTCATCAGAATCAGTATTTTTATAAAAATAAGTAGTTAACGATTTTTTTGGAGCAGCCAAAGCAATATAACAATCGCTATTAGCTAGTATAATTTTTCTACTCTTTAAATAGTCATCGGTTGCAGCAACATCAAAGCCATTTAAGCTTATTGATTTCATGTTTTTGTCAACTGCAATTTTTGGAGACACATCATACGATTTCAACACTTCTTTTACCTGTGTTGGTCGATGAGTATGGTATAATAATGAAGACATTCCGTCAAAACCAATGGTTCCGAATAACTCTTCGTAATAGAATTTACCCTCGGGGCTTTTAAAAATGGTATGTCTTTTAGGAGGTATATTACCTAATTTATGATATCTAGGCATAATTAAATGTATTAATGAATTTATAAATAATGCGACAATAGTTCTAAGACGATTGATACATTTTAGCGTTTTTCAATTGATACATTAATCAATTCATTCCGGATTTCTCTTCATCAAGAACTTAAGGAGTAATAATAATTCTTTAAAAGAGGTACTCATCGTTTTTAAAATATTATTTGTCAACCAAAGGTAAGTAATATATTTTAAGATTCTGGAGCCAACTTAATTTCTAAACCTTCTAATTTAGGCGTAATTGCAATTTGGCAACCTAAGCGACTATTATCTTCAACATAAAAAGCTTCTGCAAGCATCATATCTTCATCTACTCCCATTTCTGGAAGCTCATGATCTGATAGAATGTAACATTGACAAGATGCACACATCGCCATCCCGCCGCAAACACCAATAGTACCTTCTGGTGCCAATTCATACGAACGGACTATTTCCATAACATTCATGGTCATATCGGTAGGAGCAACAATTTGATGTATATCTCCTTCTCTATCAGTTATTTTTATATTTATGTCACTCATTAATTAATTGCTTTTACTACTACTTTAGGGGCTTCTTTTTTAGAACCGTCAAAACCTTCTACACCTCCAACAGTAGTATACTTCATTACATATTTCTTATCAGGAAAAATACGTTTATATGCGCTTTGACACATTAAAGTTGCTTCATGAAATCCGCAAAGGATTAATTTCAATTTACCTGGATAGGTGTTTACATCGCCTATAGCATAAATACCTGGTATATTTGTTTGATAATCTAAGGCATTGTTCACTTTAATTGCATTTTTCTCTATTTCTAATCCCCAATCGGCAATTGGACCTAATTTAGGAGACAAACCAAACAATGGAATAAAATGATCGGTTTCTAAGGTGAAGCTTTCATTATTTTGGGTAACACTTAATCCTGTAATAGTACTATCGCCAAGAATTCCTGTTACTTCAGCTGGCGTTATTAGTGTGATTTTACCACTATTTTTTAATTCTTGTACTTTATCTACAGAATCTAATGCACCTCTAAATTCATTACGACGATGTATTAAGGTAACATCGGAAGCTATATCTGTTAAAAAGATTGCCCAATCTAATGCCGAATCACCGCCACCTGCAATCACAACTCTTTTATTACGATACAGTTCTGGCTCTTGTATCATATACTCAACACCTTTATCTTCAAAATTTGCAATAGTGGGAATCGGCGGTTTTCGAGGTTCGAAACTACCTAAACCTCCTGCAATTGCTACAATTGGCGCCTGATGTTGTGTTCCTTTATTTGTAGTTACTATGAACGTATTATTTTCTAACTTTTCAATAGTTTCTGCGCGTTCACCCAACGTAAAACTGGGCTCAAATGGTTTTATCTGCTCTAGTAGGTTATTTACTAAATCACCAGCCAATACTTCCGGAAAGGCAGGAATATCATATATAGGTTTTTTTGGATAAATCTCAGAACATTGCCCGCCAGCTTGCGGTAAAGCATCAATTAAATGACATTTTAATTTTAGCAGTCCTGCTTCAAAAACAGTAAAAAGGCCTATAGGTCCTGCGCCTATAATAAGTATATCAGTTTTAATCATATAAAACTTATTCTACGCTAATTACTTCTAGAATTTGTGGCGCAAATTTTTTGATGGTAGCTTCGACACCATTTTTTAAGGTCATTTGATTCACAGAGCAACTAATACAAGCACCTTCTAACTGAACTTTTACAATATTATCATCAACAGAAACGAGTGATATATTACCTCCATCTGCTTCTAAAAAAGGCCTTATCTCTGTCAAAGCCTTTTCAATATTCAATATTAATTCTTGCGTTCCCATTGTTTATTTTTTTATTGCACTACAACCTGCCATTGTTGTAATTTTAACAACTTCGGTTGGTGGTAAATCTGTATTTCGTTTTACCAATTCAGTAATCATATTTCTTGTAATATCCGTGAAGGCCTCCTCTAAAGGTGTATTTGTTTGTAAAGCTACCGGGTGACCTACGTCACCTGCCTCTCGAATACTTTGCACCAAAGGTATTTCACCTAAAAACGCTGTATTTATATCTTGAGCCAAATCTTTTGCGCCATCTTTACCAAAAATATAATATTTATTTTCTGGTAATTCTTCTGGAGTAAAATAACTCATATTTTCTACTAAGCCCAATACAGGTACTTGAATATTATCTTGTGCGAACATTGCTACACCTTTTCTAGCATCGGCTAAGGCAATATTCTGTGGTGTACTAACAATCACTGCACCTGTAATTGGCACAGCTTGTACAATCGATAAATGTATGTCACCTGTACCTGGTGGTAAATCGATTAGCATAAAATCTAACTCACCCCAATCGGAATCAAAAATCATTTGATTTAATGCTTTAGAAGCCATAGCTCCTCGCCAAATAACAGCTTGATTAGGTTGTGTAAAAAAACCAAGGGATAATAATTTAACCCCATAACTTTCGATAGGTTTCATTTTTGAACGTCCATCGATATTGACTGCTGTTGGCTTTTCTTCAGCTACATCAAACATAATAGGCATTGATGGACCATAAACATCAGCATCTAAAATACCAACTTTGAAGCCCATTTTTGATAATGTAATGGCTAAATTAGCTGTAATAGTAGATTTACCTACACCTCCTTTACCAGAAGCAACGGCAATAATATTTTGTACTCCTTCAATTTTTTTACCTCGTATCGGAGCATTCTCTTCTTTCTTTGGAGCATTTACTGTTACATTCACTTTTACATCAGCTTTTTGATGTACTTGTTCATGTATAGCTTTCATTATCTCAACTTCAACCTTCTTTTTTGCTTGTAAAGACGGATTTGAAATAACAACGTCAACAATAACTTCTCTATCAAAGGTCACAACATTTGTAACCGCATTACTTTCTATTAGGCTTTTCCCTTCACCTGGAGCTGTAATTGTCTCTAAAGACTTATATATTTCTTGCTTATCTAATTTCATTCTTTATATTGATTCTAAATTACAAATATAGTAGTTATCCTTTAGATAATGAAGTAATTCAATAAGGATGATTGATAGTGTAATAATCCCTTTCTATTATTTCAAAATAAAAGTTTCTCTTGGGTCCCAGTTTGCTCTAATGTTTATTTCATTTGGATAGTAAATTACGGTCTCTGGCTGTAGTTTTTGCAGATAATCTCCAGTATCCCATTTTCCATTTAAATTTGTATCATAAATTACCCTCATTTTATATTTCGCAGGCCTTAAATTTACAAATGGAAATTCTTGCGCTTCTTTTGCATAAATACTTTCTATAACAGCTCCTTTAGCATCTAATAACTCTACCATAACTGGATATGATTTCACATTTTGTAAGATAAAATATACACTTCCGTAATCAGATGGTTGTTTTGTTTTGAATCGGATACTAAGGCTATCATTAGAATGACCAAGAAAGTCTTTTATACCTTCTGGCAAAATTTCGATTATATAGTTGTCATTGTATGTTTTATCAAAATCGAATACTATTTCTTTTAACGATGTCGCTATTTTTGCACTGTAAGGTACATTGACAGAATCTTTATTTATAAAGCTAACTTTAGAAGTATCTATACGTTCTAATGGTATATTACTAATGAGTTTATATTGATCTCTTAATAATAATACTCCTTTTGTAGAATTAGTAAAACTCAAAGAATCTATGTTTTTTGATATTAGCCTAATGTTTAGCGTATCTTGTCTTTTTTGATTTCCAACAATAAATTGTAAAGAGTCCGGCTTAATACCCTTGTACCAATAATTCAATGTATCGGTATCTTTTTCGAAAATAGCTATTGATTTTAGTTCAGGGTTTTCAACCAAAGGTTTTACTTTTATACTATCTCCTATACCTTCATAACCAAAAATAATATGTGACTTAGATGCTACAAATGGTCGAACTAATTTATATGGTAAAATTTCTTCAAAAAGCGTTAATTCGTAGGCTTCTTCAGTCGGGATTTTAATTTCTTTATTAAAAAATCCTATTTTATCCTCTTTAGGATTGAAAATATAATTTTTACTGGCATCATTCAGTGCTACTAATAAATAGTTGCCTTCTTTTATATTTGTGATTTCCCAACTAGTGGTATCTAATGTATTCGCTACATATAAAGGTTTCTCTTTATAGATAGTAGAATCGTTAAATTGTTCATTTATCTCATATAATAATATTGAAACATTTTTATCTGCTTCTTCATTAAAAGCATCTTTTATAGTTCCTTTAATTGATAAAGAATCGATAACATCACCTGTAGAGAACACATACTTAAAATTGTTTAAGATATTACCTTCGGTATTGTCTATAATACTTTGTCCGAAATTAAATGTATACGTGGTATTTTGTTTTAAGGTATCTAATATTTTAATTTTTATATACTTACTTGGTGTGCCTAACGGGCTTATAACTGGTGGATATTTTAAAGGTGGCGATACTATTAATTGTGTATTTACATCTTTTAGCTTTATATATTCATTAAAAGATATCTTTATTTCGTCTGATTTAAAATTAGTAGTTTCATTTAATGGTGCATATTTTTCGGCAACAGGCGGGTCTTTATCTTCTGGTCCGCCAGTAGGCCTACCAGTTTTAGCACAACTAAAAAAGCTAACTACTAATAGTATTACTGCGAAAAAAACCACATAAACACTTCTCATCTTGTTGAAATTTTAGCGCAAATTAACACTTTTTTTCTCTCAAAATAGATCATTCTGTATAAGCAATTGTTGCTACACTCACTTTTACACCATTAATTTCTTTCAACTTAATAACACAAGCTTCAATAGTCGCTCCAGTCGTTACAACATCATCAACTAATAGAATATGCTTGTTTTTAAACTGACTAGTATCTAAAACAAAGAATTTTTCTCTTAAATCGTTAAATCGTTCTATACGCAACTTAAAAGTTTGGGTTTTAGAATCTATTTTTCTTTGCAAAATTGAATCATTATAAGGTACCGACAAAATGGTTGAAAGTTCTTTGCCAAATTTAGCAACCTGATTATAGCCTCTTGCTTCTAATTTTGAAGCGTGTAATGGCACAGGCACAATATAATCGAATTGAGGACAACGCTCGCACTCTAGTAATTCATTTGCTAACCATTTACCAAAAAATGAGCCTATTTCTTCTTTACCCTTATATTTTAACTGATGAATTAAATTTTGTGTAATCCCTTTTCGCTGGTATATTAAAAGTGCAGTAGCAAATTCTATGTCTATTCTACCATAAAAAGCCTGTTCTAAATTGTTTGCTTTATGATTCGAAAAATTTGCTAAAGGCAATTCAAATCTACAATGTAAACATATCAATTCTTCATTTTCATGTAATTGCTCTTCACAATTTAAACATAACTTAGGAAAGAATAACTCAAAAATGTCTCTAGAAAAACCCATAATTTATACTAAAATTGAAATAATTTGTACTAAAAAGGTACTGTTCTTTAAATCTTTAGAATCTCTTTAGAATTGTCATCTAAATTTGCCTCGTTTATATGAACAAGCCATATATTATGTTATTAACTAATTATAGAATTCTAGAAAACGAATACAATTTTTCTCTAATTTCGCGTTTTAACATAATAATAAAAACTCTAAATTAAAAAAATAAATTATGGAAGAACAAAAAAAATCTTCAAACAACAAAATTCTATTAGGTCTTTTATTAGCCTTATTAGTAGGTTTAGGTGTTTATACCTATACTAGTAATAGTAAGCATGTAGAAGCTGAAAATTTCTTAAAAGAAGAAAAACAACAGATTCTTGGTAATCTTACTAC
>RCNE010001624.1_pt1 | contig 12151 bp, 12 predicted proteins | sample 2041361 | NCBI WGS metagenome assembly RCNE01 (sample SAMN09708229, study PRJNA481090) | Marine sediment metagenome, whole genome shotgun sequencing project.
CATGCGCTCGCCGAGCGACTGAAAAAGCTGCGCGCCAAACAGCAGCGCGAGCAGTCCGAGCAGGACCGAAACCGTCACGTGGCCAAGTCCGCAGAGAAACGCGACCCGCGCCGCGCGCCCTCTCGACCAGCCGCGCGCCCGCGCGACCGCCGCGATGGGTACCCAGTGGTCAGGCGCCAATGAATGCAGGGAACCTATCGTGACCGCTGCGACCGCAAGTGATGCAAAAAGGCTAGTGGTGGTCATTCTGGTGCTCGTGTGAGTGCTCATGATGCGCATGGGCTTGCGGCGGCCTCTCCACGGCTGCAGGCCGGCGCTCCTCCAACCAGTGCAGCCAAGCGTCGATTCCCTCGCCCGTTTTCGCCGAGACCTTCAGCATCTTGGCCCCGGGCATCACGCGGGCGAGCCCATCTTCGACCGCGTTCAAGTCGAAATCCAAATGCGGAATCAAATCGACCTTGGTCAGCAAAACCAGATCTGCCTTTTGAAACATGACCGGGTACTTCAGCGGCTTGTCTTCGCCTTCGGTCACCGAGAGCGTCACCACGTTGGCGGCTTGGCCGAGATCGTAGATCGCGGGGCACACCAAGTTGCCGACGTTCTCGATGAAAAAGATATCGCGGTCGCTCGACGGGAAGTGGTGCAGGGCGTTGTGCACGAGCCTCGCATCGAGATGGCATGCGGACCCCGTGGTGATGGTCGACGAGACGATGCCCGCGGCGTTGAGGCGATCGGCGTCGCGCTCGGTTGCAAGGTCACCGCTGACCGCGCCGAGCTTGAGGCGCCCCGCTGCCGCCTTGGAAGTCGCCTCTAGAACGGCGGTTTTCCCGGCTCCGGGTGAGCCCATCAGATTGATTGCTAGAACCCCTAAGCCCTCGAAATGAATACGATTATGCCCTGCCTGGGCGTCATTGTCCGAGAGGATTCGCTCCCGCACCTCGATCGGTACGATTTCCGGGTCACCGCATCCGCAGGTTTCACACATCGGGGGCCTCCATTTCAATCCGTTCCAAGATGATCTCGTCGCCCTGCACCATCCGCGCTGGCTTGCCGCAATCGTCGCACCGCAAGATCGCACCAGGTGCGAGGCTCCGGTCGCATGATGGACAGGCCCAAGCCGGGGCGACCGTGTCGATCGCAAGCTCAGCGCCATCACAAATTGTTCGCTCGCGGAATGTATCGAACGCGGTCTTCAACAGGTCGACTTCCACGCCCGACAGCTCACCGATCTTCACATGCAATCGATGCACCCGAGTACCGCCGTGCACGGTGGCTTCGTGCTGCACGCGATCGATCAGAGAAGCGACGATGGAATACTCGTGCACGCGCTACTCGCTTTCAAACTCTGGTGAACGTTTGTCGAAGAAAGCCGCGAGACCTTCCGCGAAGTTGGGGCCGTTAGCGATACGCGCGAGCTCGGTGAGCTCTGCGTCGAGGTGAACGTCGAGACGATCCATGCCGGCAGCCTGATTGAGCAGGCCCTTTGCCACACCCACCGCCGCCGTTGGTGACTCCGCCAGCTCGGCAGCGATTCGGGAGGCTTCCGAATCAAGTGAACCATCCGAAACCACTCGGTTAATCAGGCCCCAGTCGAGCGCCTCGCGAGCGCTCAAACGCGGGTTCAGAAGCACGAGCTCGAGCGCCTTCCGAAGCCCGACGAGGCGAGGCAAAAAGAACGTCGAGCTCTCCGCGCCGGTCAGCCCCGTCTTGAGGTACGCCCACTCGAACCAAGCGCGCTCGGAGGCAATGACCAGGTCGCAGCTCATCGCGATTCCAAAACCTCCGGCGGCGGCAGGGCCATCGACCGCAGCGATGAACGGTTTCGGTGCACGCCGTATCTCCGAGATCGTGCTGTGGATGTACTCGAGAATTTGTTTGAAAATCTCTCCGTAGCCTTCGTCTGGTTTGCGGGTCTCTGGTTGCAGGTAACCGAGGTCATCGCGATCGCCGCCGTCGCGGATGTACTTCAAGTCGGCGCCGCTGCAGAACACGCCGCCCTCGCCTCGGATGACCACCGCGCGAACGTCGCGATCGCGCGCGAGCTGCAGGCCTGCTCTTCGGAAGTCCTGCGCGGTTTCCACATCGAGGGAGTTCAAACGTTCACGGCGCGCGATCGTCAAGATCCCAACCGCCCCGTCCCGCTCCACCCGGATATGCTTCATGTCGCCCATTGCTCAGCAAATCCTCGGGAGGAGCTCGCCCTCCGCTTCCGCCAACAAACGGCTCCCAAACCCGGTGTCGAGAATCACGAATCCAGGCCGCTCAGCAACGCATTCGCCCACAATTGCGGCGTTCCGCCCCAGCGGGTGCGAGCGGATCGCATCGAGCACTCCCGCTGCGGCCGCGGGCCGAAGACCAAAGACCGCCTTGCCCTCGTTCGCGGAGACGAGGGGGTCGATTCCGAGCAGCTCGCCGACGGCGCGAACCTCGTCCCGCAGCGGTACGGCGGTCTCGTCTACGATGATTCCGACGCCGCTCTTCTCTGCCATTTCGTGGAGCGCGCTCGACAGCCCACCGCGCGTCGGATCCTTGAGGGCGACGACGCCCTCCCCGCCGACGTCCAACGCTCGGCGGACTAGCGTGTGTATCGGGGCGACGTCGGACTCTAGCGTCGTCTCCAGTGCGAGCTCGTTGCGCGTCGCCATGATCGCAAGCCCGTGATCGCCCATCGTTCCGGTGACCAAGATCCGATCGCCCGGGCGCAGGCCTGAATCAGAAACCAAGCGCGACGTCAGCGCGACGCCTGTCGTGTTCAGCACCAGGCCATCGAGCTCACCGTGGCCCATCACCTTCGTGTCGCCGGTGACGATCGTCGTTCCTGCCTCTTCACAGGTTGCGCGGATCGACGCCCATATCCGAATCAGATCATCTCTTGGGAAGCCGTCTTCGATGATCGCCGCGCAGGTCAACGCCAAGGGCTCGGTTGCTCCCATCATCGCGAGATCATTGACCGTTCCAGAAATCGCCAGGCGTCCAATGTCGCCGCCAGGAAACTCGATTGGCTGCACGACGTGCGAGTCGGTCGCGATCACGAGGTACTGGTCGCCGATGCGAATCGCCGCCCCGTCGTCCATGGCACCGAGGCCGATGCCGTCTTCAACCTCGCCGAGGCCCTTTGCAAATACCTGCTCGATCAGCGCACGCATCGCGCCACCGCCCGTCCCGTACTTGAGCGTGATGCGTTCGTCGACGAAGCGGGCGTTGCGCGTCATGCGGCCCCTCGCTTGATCGAACGAAGATCGGGTCGACCGCCGTACTGATGCCAGATCCTACAGGTGCCTTCCGCGCTCACCATGCAGGCGCCCACCGGCGTGTCGGGCGTACATTCCTTCCCAAACAGCGGACAGTCGGCTGGCGATGCGATGCCCGCCATGATGTCACCACACTGACACTGCTGAACCAGCTTCGGCGGTGCGTAACTCCAGAGCGCCGACGCGTCGATGGTGAAGCGCTTCCTCGTGTCGTACTGCGCGAACTCATCGCGGAGACGAAGGTTCCCGTTCGGCACATGGGCGATGCCACGCCAGCGCCCTCCGGTCGCCCGGAACACCCTCCACAGGAGCTTCTGTGCGTGAACGTTCCCTTCGCGTGATACGCAGCGCGGAAAGGCGTTTTCCACCCTTGGCCTGCCGCTGTTGATGACCTCCATGAGCTTCACCAGGCCTGCCATGACGTCGAGTGGCTCGAAGCCTGCGATCACCACGGGCAAGCGATGCCGTTCGACGAACTTCTCGAACACGGCCGAGCCCGTAATCGTCGCGGCGTGCCCGGCTGCAAGGAAGCCTTCGATCTTGGTCTCCGGCATCTCGGCGACGATCTCCATCACCGGGGGAATGTACTTGTGCGCGGAGAGCACCGAAAAGTTGTCGGGCGGATCGTCGACCAACACGGCCGCCGTTGCGACCGCCGTCGTTTCAAATCCAGACGCAAAAAAGACGATCTCCTCGTCGTGATCCCGGGCGAGCTCCACGGCCTGCGTCACGCTGTACACCACGTCCACGTTCGCGCCCTCGGCTTTGGCGTCCGCAAGCGACTGCGAGGTGCCAGGCACCCGCAGCATGTCGCCGTATGAAGCGATTCGAACACCCTGTTTTGCAAGCGCGACGGCCTCGTCCACCTCGGGCACGTCCGTCACACACACCGGGCACCCAGGACCCATAATCACATTCAAATCCAGGGGAAATGCAGCTCGCAGACCAAACTTTGCGATCGCCTGCTCATGGCTTCCGCACACGTGCATCACCGACACCGGTGCGTGGTCGGCTTGGTCGACTAGGCGATCGAGCGCGTCGCGGAGGCCTCGCGCCCGCTCCGGATCGCGAAACTTCAACTGAGCCAATGAGTCACTGGGATTCATTGGACGTTCTCTTGGAGCGATCCGTTGCATCGGGCGCTGCCGCGATCTCGGCGCGCACATCGGCTGCCATCAGGTCCTGCTCGTCGGCAAGCCGAAGAAGCTCGTCGTACAAGGCCAAGGTCTCGGCGGCCTCCTCGGGTGGAATTCGCCGGATCGCAAAGCCAACGTGATTCAAGATGAAGTCGCCTGGAGCGACCGGCGCATCACAGACTTCGAGGCGCACCTGTTTCTTCACGCCCCAAAAATCGACGGTCGCGATCTGGTTTTCGTGGTCGACTTCGACCACCTTGCCGGGAACACCTAGGCACATGGAAAAGCTCCTTGGGGCATCAACCTTTGTCTCCCAGAATGGCGTCCGCGATCAAGGCCTGACCGAGGGCGATTCCACCGTCGCCTGGCGGAACGTTGCGATGACGCAAGACCTTGTTTTTATTGGATATCTTTCTCTCGATTCCGCCCGCCAACCAGGCGTTTTGGAAAACCCCGCCCGTCAACGCGACGGGCAAGTCGCCGTGGTCTGCCCAAAGCGTCTCGAGCAGCCCTACCGTGACCGCCACGAGCGCGTTGTGGAAACGCGCCGAAACGTCCCCGGCAGGCACTGCCGCCCCGAGGTCATGGACCGCTGCGCGCACCGCCGGCCGAAGGTCCACCTCCCAGGGCGTGCGCGTGCAGTCAATCTCGAAGGGGTACGCGTCCAACACCGATTCGTTTGCGACCTGGTCCCATGCAATCGCCACCTGGCCTTCGTAGGTGGAACGCGCTCTACCTAGCGCCAGGGCGCCAAAGGCATCGAAGTAACGTCCGACACCTCGCGCTTGCGGCGCGTTGAGCCCGCGCTCGATCATCTGCTTGACCAGCCGAATGGACTCCGAGGGCACATCGCCCAAGAGCGCAATCGAATCCCGTGGCGGCGCGCCGTCGTACGCGTCGTGCAAGAGCGCGTAGCCGATTCTCCAAACCTCGCGCATTGCAAGATCGCCTCCGGCCAGACGGAGCGGCCGAAACGTCGCCAAGCGCTCGTATCGCTCCGCAAAAGAAAGCAGAAACTCTCCGCCCCAGGACGTTCCATCCTCGCCAAAACCGGTGCCATCGTACGCGACGCCCAGCACGGGGCCCTCCATTCCGTGCTCCGCCATCAGGCTCACGACGTGTGCGTGGTGATGCTGAACGCCGACCAGGGTGACATCGTCGCGCGTGTTCGCGTAGCGCGTCGACAAGTACCCGGGGTGCAAATCATGTGCCACGATATCTGGACGAACCGAGAGGATCGTTTGCATCCGCTCGATTGCCTCTTCGAAAAAATCGAGTGCCGCAACGGTTTCGAGGTCCCCGATGTGCGGACCAAAATAGGCGGTGTCGCCCATCGCAATGCAGAACGTGTTTTTCAAATGCGCACCGCAAGCGAGGACGGGACGCGCCACCGGACGCGACAAATAGAACGGACGTGGCACGAAGCCGCGCGACCGGCGCATGATGGTAGGTATCCCAGCGATGACTCGGCCCACGGAGTCGTCGCAGCGCATCGAAATTTCACGATCGTGGAGCAAGATCGCATCCGCAATCCCCTCCAGACGATGCCGGGCTTCGTCGTTGTCGCAGCAGATCGGCTCTTCGGATACGTTGGCCGAAGTCATGACGAGAGGTCGTTGAACCGCCTCGAGAAGAAGGTGGTGGAGCGGCGTATACGGCAAGAACAGGCCCAAAAGCGTGGTGTCAGGGCTGACTTCGACCGCGAGACCCGCGTCTTGGCGCCCGCGCAGAAGGACCACCGGACGCTCGGCCGCCGTGAGAAGCGCCTCTTCCTCGGCACTGATCTCCGCGAGTGCCCGTGCGGCAGCGAGGCTCCCTACCATGATGGCGAATGGCTTTTCGTCTCGATGCTTACGTTCCCGCAGGCGACCAACGGCCGCTCCATCGGTTGCATCACATGCGAGATGAAACCCCCCCAAGCCCTTGACCGCAACCACTTCGCCGCGCGACAAGAGCGCCGCCGCGTCCGCGAGCGCATTGAGCTCGGTCGCCCCTCGACCATCGAGTCGATCCAAGCTGAGCGCCGGTCCGCATTCCGGACAGGCATTGGGCTGTGCATGAAAGCGCCGGTCTTCGACGTCGTCGTATTCCGCCTTGCATGCCGCGCACATCACGAACGGCGACATGGTCGTGGTCGCGCGATCGTACGGAATGTCGGTGGCGATCGTGAAGCGAGGCCCGCACGCCGTGCAGTTGGTGAAGGCATATCCGAATCGCCGGTCATGACGATTGAACACCTCTTTTTTGCAGTCCCCACAGGTCGCGAGGTCCGGCGGAATCGACAGCGCCCTGTGGCCGTTCGCATCGCTCGGCTCGATCACGAAGGCATCGAGCTCCTCGTCCGGAATCGTCGTCTCGCGGAGCTCTGCGATCTGTGCCGCAGGCAACGTATCTCTTCGTAATTCCTGCTTAAATTGCACAAGGGTCGCCTTGCTTCCGAAGGCTTCAATCGTCACACCCCGTGGGTCGTTGCGCACTCTTCCGACGACCCCAGCACGGCGCGCCAGCCGGTACACCCATGGCCGAAAACCGACCCCTTGCACGGTCCCTCGAATCTCGATGCGATGCCCTGCCATCACGGTCCATCTTCAGCGACGCTGAGAACATAAGCGACGAGGTCCCACTTCTGCCAGTCACTCAGCGTCGGCCAGGCGGGCATCGAAGTACCGCGATTGCCTTCGCTCAGAACTTCAAACACCGCGATTGCGCTCGTGTTTGATCGCCAGTTGCTGTTGCCGAAATTCACAGCTTTCCCAGACAGCCCTTTGCTCCGCACTCCGTTACCGTCTGCCCGATCGCCATGGCACAACGCGCACTTCTCTTCGAACAGATCCCTTCCGCGTGCACGCGCTTCGTCAGACGAAAGTTGGGCAATGGGGACCTCGACTTTGGCGTAGTCGACCGCCGACGACTCGACTTTGGCGCTACACCCCAAGAGTGCGAGCGACATGAGCAGTACTCCCATGGCCTTCATCGCGGCTCTCCGTAGATGGGACCGGTGGATACCCGAGTGACCTGAGCTCTTCGACCACGCGCTCAGCGAGCTCAGGGATGCTTGCCTGGACGGCAGGCGTCCGTTCGAGGCCGAGCTCGATCGAGTCGGGAACCACGCCGAGAATCACCACCCTGTCCGGATATCGATCGAGCAGGCTTGCCCCTGCCAAGAGGTCCGCAACGCCAATTTGGTGGGGCGAAAGTCGCTCGTAGACCGCGGGTGCCACCTCCTCGCCTTCGATCCGAACCTGTGTCCCAGGCGGTCCGTCGGCCCCGATGGCGTCGACGAGGATCACCTGATCGGCGCTGTCGACCAAAGGCAAGAGCGAGAGACCGAGCGTGCCGCCGTCCACGACCCTGACACCTTCTGGGAAATCGTACTCCCGGATGAGCTTGTGTACGGCGGCAATCCCCGCCCCGTCGTCCGTACAGACAACGTTGCCGAGCCCCAGAACGAGGACCGGCGTGCGGTCAGTCATCCCGGTTGCGCCAGCTCTTGGGTAGGAACTTGTAACCGCTGAACAACGAGTCGATGAGGCCCATCCCTTCTACGCGAGACACCAGCATCGCGCTCCAGATGTGGTGCGCAACGAAGCCGAGTAGGAACCACATCGTCAGGTGATGGATCCAACGTGCCATCTGCGCACCACCGAAGATTGGAAGCAGAAATTCCCAAAACTCCATGTAGCCCGTTGCGCTCACCGAATAGAGCGCAAACCCGGTCAGAATCAGCGTGATGTACAGCGCGAACACCGCGAGGTAGGTCATGCCGGCGAGAGGGTTGTGACCGACGTTGAGCGGTGGTTCTTTGCTCACGAACGAATAGAACTTCAACATCTTGAAGACGTCGCCGCGTCGTCGCTTGCCCACGGGCACGAACTGGTGCCAGCGCGCGTAGTACGAGCCCACGAACATCCAGAGGATGCGTGACAACACCGCGAGCGCAAAGATGATGGCCGTGTAGAAGTGCACGACCTTCACCGTTGCCATCACGAAGTGCTCGCCTCCCGGCTGGGCTGGGATCAAGTAGGGCGTGCCGATGTAGATTCCGGTAATCGCCAGGATGAACACCGAGACCATGATGAGCCAATGGGTCGTGCGGACCAGGAGGTCCCAGACGTAAACCCGCTCGATGCCGTGTACATCGTGCCGACGAGGGCTCACCTGGGGGCGAGCACCTCCCTTGACTGCGGTCGCCGTCGGCGGGGGAGTCATCGCACCTTCACGCGAGTGATTTCGCGCCCTCCAGGTTCGACGACGTGCACGCCGCACGCCATGCACGGGTCGAACGAATGAACCGTCCTCAGGATTTCAATCGGCTGCTCCGGGTCGGCGACGGGGGTCCCGACCAAGGCTGCCTCGTAAGGACCAGGCACGTCGCCCGAATCTCGCGGACCGGCGTTCCAGGTGCTCGGAACGACGCACTGGTAGCGCGCGATCTTCCCGTCTTTCACGTGGACCCAGTGCCCAAGCGAGCCGCGCGGTGCTTCATGGAAGCCCGCCCCCATGCAGTCGGCGGGCCAGGTCTCCGGCTCCCACTTGCTGTTGTCGTGGATGCGCAGCTCACCCTTGCCCATGTTGTCGGCGAGCTCGTCGACCCAGTCGCCGATCTTGTCGACCAGTAACTGCGTTTCGATGCCGCGCGCCGCGACTCGACCGAGCGTCGAGAACAAGGCCTCGGGCCCGACGCCAAGAGTCTTGAGCACGTGGTTGACCAGCCCTTGGACCTGCTCGTGACCGCGGACGTAGTTGACCAACATGCGCGCGAGAGGCCCGACTTCCATCGGCCCCCCGCCGTAACGGGGGGACTTCAACCAGGAGTATTTCTTCGCGGTGTCGAGACGCTCGAAGGGTGGCTCTGGACCGGTGTAGTTGGGCTTGGTTTCGCCCTCGGAGGGGTGGAGCGCCTTCTCCTCGCCACCTTCGTAGTTGTACCAGGAGTGCGTGATCTGCTCGGTGATCTTCGAAGCATCGAACTCCTCGACCTTCGAGATGTCACGAGCCCGGATGATGCCCGGCTTGATGTAGAGCTCCGGCGTGGCTTCGTCGTCGAGCGGGTACTCGCCATACACCATGTAGTTGCCCACGCCTGCGCCGTAGCCGGCCCAGTCTTTGTAGAACGAGGCGACCGCAAGCAAGTCCGGAATATACACCTTGCTCACGAACTCCTGTGCGCCGGCGATCAGCTTTTTGAACTCGGCGATCGTGTGAATGTTCAGCGAAGCCTGCTTGTCTGGGTCGACCGGAGTCGCCATGCCGCCGACGAGGAAGCTCTGCAGATGCGGATTCTTGCCGCCGAGAATCGCATGCATCTTGATGAACTCACGCTGCCACTCGAGCGCTTCGAGGTAGTGCGCGACCGCCATCAGATTCGCTGCCGGCGGAAGCTTGTAGGCCGAATGGCCCCAATAGGCGTTCGCAAACGGCCCGAGCTGGCCTCGCTCGACCAGCCCTTTGACCCGATCCTGGATGCCCTTGAAGTAGGTCGTGCTGGACTTCCCCCAATCCGAAATCGACTGGGCAAGCGCGGACGTTTCGGCCGGATCCGCTTCGAGTGCGGACACGATGTCGACCCAGTCGAGCGCGTGCAGGTGGTAGAAGTGGATCACGTGGTCCTGGATGCACTGGGACGCGATGATCAGGTTTCGGAGGATCCGCGCATTGGGTGGCGGCTTGGCACCGATCGCGTCCTCTACGGCGCGGATCGAGGCGATCGCGTGCACCGTCGTGCACACGCCGCAGATGCGCTGAGTGAAGGCCCAGGCATCTCGCGGGTCGCGGCCCTGCAAGATGATCTCAATGCCTCGGAACATGGTCGAAGAAGACCAAGCGTCGGAGACTTTGCCGTCGTTGATCTCCGCTTCGATGCGCAAGTGACCTTCGATGCGGGTCACGGGGTCGACAACGATATGAGTCATTCTGCGCCTCCTTCATCGGTCTGTGCGGGCGGGCCCTCGGGTGGGTGATCCGCGCCCGTTCCAACGAGCTTCTTTCCGAGGTGTACCAAGGTGTGCCCGGCAAACGCGGTGGTGACACCGATGCTTGCCCAGAAGCCGATCTTGTCGATGTTCGAGCCTTTGCCGAAGCCGGGGAAGCCTGGAAGGTGCGCGTAGAACGGCGTCATCTTGTCCCAGAAGTCCGGTTCGGCGCAGCCGATGCAACCGTGGCCGCATGCGATCGGCCAGCTCGTGTTGTCGTTCCAACCGACGTTAGGACAGTTCTGGAACGAAACGGGGCCCTTGCAGCCCATCTTGTAGAGGCAGTGTCCGTCGCGGTGGGCTTCGTCGCCCCATTGCTCGACATACTGTCCGGTGTCGTAGTGCGCGCGCCGCTCGCAGTTGTCGTGAATCGACTTTCCATACGCGAAAAGCGGGCGATTCAGCTTGTCCAGCGCCGGGAACCTGCCGTACGTCAGGAAGTACACCAGGGTTGCGGTGAGGTTCTGGGCGTTTACCGGACAGGCCGACAGGTTGATCAGGTTCTTCACACCGGGCACTGCATCGGAGACACCGAGCGCGCCCGTCGGGTTCGGCGATGCCGCTGGGATGCCGCCAAACGATGCGCAGGTTCCAACTGCAATCGTCGCCAGCGCGCTCCCGCACACCTCGTTGGCAATGTCGATCGCGGCCTTCCCGCCAATCGTACAGTACGCGCCGTTCGCCCCGGTCGGGATCGAGCCCTCGACGACCGCGAGGTAGGCGCCCTTTTGGTTCGTCACGACGTTGTGAAGGTTCTCCTCCGCCTGATGACCGGCGGCCGCCATGATCACCTCGTGGTAGTCGATCGAGATCAGATCGAGGATCACCTCGGCTGCCGTCGGCTTACTCGCGCGAAGGAATGATTCGGTGTTCCCCGCACAGTCCTGAAAGTTGAGCCACACGAGGGTTGGCTTGGGTTTGTTCTCGAGGGCGTCGGCGATCATCGCGGTCGCGCCCTTCGGTAAACCAAACATCACCGCCATCGCAGAGCAGAAGCCCATGAACTCGCGACGTGACACGCCGCGCGCCTCTAGTTCCCGCCGGAAGTCATTTCCCGGTTCATCCATCGGATCCTCCTCGCTGTTGCAGAGCAAAGGACGCGGCACTAATTTTATCAGCCGCCTATGTAACGCGACTCTATCCCCGCGAGGCACCGAAAAACAAGGTTTGCGTCGCTCTTGAGAACCGTTTTCTATAGGTCGCGCGCATCTTTCGTTTTGCGGCGATCACGCGAATTTTTTGCGCCGATATTTGCCGAGCGAGACGCGGACGCGGTAGCATCTCTCGGATGTCCGCGGAGTCAAACGAGTATCGGTTCTTCGAAGTCGTCCAGGGCTACATCGAGCAGGCAGCGGCGCTCACCGGCCTTCCGTCTCACGTGAAGGCGATCCTCGCGGAACCGAAGAACGAGCTCATCGTCCATTTCCCAGTGCGAATGGACAGCGGCGAAATGCGGGTGTTCAAGGGATATCGGGTTCAGCACAACAACGTCATGGGCCCATACAAGGGCGGAATGCGGTACCACGAGCAGGTCTCGCTCAACGAGCTCAAGGCGCTTGCGACGCAGATGACCTGGAAATGCGCGCTGCTCGGCGTTCCATTCGGCGGCGGCAAAGGCGGGATCAAGTTCAACCCACGTGAGCACTCGCTCGATGAGCTACGGCGCATCACGCGCCGATTCACCCACGCGCTGGGCAGCAATATCGGGCCGTCACACGACATTCCCGCACCCGACATGGGAACCAACTCCCAGACGATGGTTTGGATGATGGACACGTACATCAACACCGGG
>RCNE010001627.1_pt1 | contig 12147 bp, 8 predicted proteins | sample 2041361 | NCBI WGS metagenome assembly RCNE01 (sample SAMN09708229, study PRJNA481090) | Marine sediment metagenome, whole genome shotgun sequencing project.
TCCGAGCCATCAGGGATTGGGGTGCTTGCAGCGAACAGTTTCGATTCCAGTTCAGGCATTTTCTGCAGGCCACGATAAACATCGAGTGCCAAGCCGTCATTGATTAATGTTCTGTTGTTGGCTTTGGCCAGATCTTCGGTCATTGCATCGCGAAATTCTTGCATTCTCTCTTTCGCTGTTCCTGTAATTCCACCGAAAATTGCGCCGGGCAATGTCAGGATAGGAAACGGAAGATTGACGGTCACAGGACCCGCTTGTACAGACGGGCTCCCCGCAGCCGCCCCGGAACTGATTCCACCATAAAGCCCGGGCGTTGCGTCGTCGTAGCTGCCGGTGATTTCCTGATCGATAGGGCTAGCGCCGCCCACAACGACAACATTGCTCACCGACGTGCGAATAGATTCCTCCATATGCGTCGGCTCTTCCTGTGCCACTGTCGTGCCGACTGCCAGTAGAGCGGCCACTGAGGTCGAAAAATAAGTCGATTTTCGGCTTGGCCACTGCGCGATCATTGTTCTTCTCCGGCTAGCGGGTTGGGTGGAATGCGGGTCTCGAATTGTAGCAACTTCTCGATTTGGGAGATAACGCACACTTTAATGGCCAATGTCGTTAATAGGAGACGGTTATGCCCTTGTCGTGGTCGTGACTGTTTGATTAGCTGGGTACTTCTCCGTGAACAAGCAGAGAGACTCGGATGCACACGATCAAATTACTCGCAATTGCTACTGTCATTGTACTCGCGCCGATAGTTACGGCGGCCGAAGTAGTGGTGTCGCATTTCGAGCCATTGCAGCGGACGCTTATTTCTAAGACCGATAAGAGCGCGCATAGTTTCAGCTCGAAGCCTGCGACTCCAGCATCCGTTTCTATCCGTTTCGATGCGCTAGGTAAGAATTTTGATTTGCAGCTGGTCTCGAACGATCGAGTTGCATCTGGCCTCCCAGCAGGCGCCGCGAAGTCTGAGGTCGAAATATATCGTGGCCAACTGGCGAACAATCCGCAGTCATGGGCAAGAATCGTTGTGTTTGATGGCATGCCGCGGGGGATGATCTGGGATGGTTCCGAAATGTATGCGATCGAAGCACCGGATGACAGCAGCTTGCCGATCGACGCACCGGTCATCTATCGCCTGGCAGACGCTTTCGTAGTTTCCGGAACGATGAGCTGCGGTTCTGACTTTCTCTCGGGCAGTGCGGCGACGATCATGAAGGAAATTAGCACGTCGTCAAAAACTGCGATCGCAAGGGCTCCAGGCGCAGTCACACAAATGACCATGAGCGCTATCGGCGATTTCGAATTTACCAATGCACGCGGTGGTGATAACGCTGCTGTCGCCGCGATTACTACGCGACTGAATAACGTGGACGGATTCTTTAGCGAGCAGGTCGGCGTGCAGATAAACGTTGACCTTATTGAAACGCATAGCGATCAAGCGGACCCATTCGGCGACACGCTAATAGCCGCTGACTTACTCGACGAGGTGTCAGAGTATCGACTGCAATCACCCGACCATAATAGCCGCGGTCTTACCCATCTGTATACCGGGCGGAACCTTGATACGACAACAGTAGGCATCGCCTGGCGCGGTGTGCTTTGTGAGGACTATTTTGGTGCCGGATTAAGTGAAGGAAATGCTGGCGCTACTAACGATAGCCTCATTGCTGCGCACGAAATCGGTCACAATTTCGGCGCAGAGCATGATGGAGAACCTCTGACGCCCTGCGAAGCAGATACCGGTGCGTTCATCATGTCCGCTTCGATCAATGGCAGCCAGCAATTCTCTGCGTGCAGTATTTCAATCATGCAGGCCGAGGCGGCGGCCGCTTCCTGCGCGGCTGCACTTCCGGCGGTAGACGTTAGCGTTCAACCGCTGTCGCAGCTTAGTAGTGTGTTGCTCGGCGCGCAGACCGACCTCGTCTATGAAGTGGCCAGCAATGGTACGCTGGACGCGGCCGGTGTTCGTGTAAACTTTTCCGTACCCAACGTGCTGAGCCTCCAATCCGTTGCGACGTCCGCAGGAACCTGTAGCAACGGTGCTGGAAGCGTGGATTGCAACCTGGGGAATCTGGCGGGACTTAGTAGCGCTTCCATTACTCTCTCAGTGATGGCGAATGCGCTGGGTACAGGTACCTTGACCGCAAATGTAACTACCACCGATACAGACGAGCGGCCAATTAATAATCAGAACTCCGTGCTTCTTACCGTCGAGCCAGCAGTTGATCTTATTGCGGGCGTTCCGACCTCGGCGGCCGTATTCATTGACGCGAGTACGTCTGTCAGCGTGACCTTAAACAACGCGTCACAGATCAATGCGACCAACGCTACTGCGAGTGTCACGCTCGAGAATGGGCTGCAGCCTGTTTCTGCGACCTGGTCGATCGGAACTTGTACTGTCACGGCGCAACGGGTCGACTGTTTGGCGGGCACTTTTGCCGCGCAGACAAATTCTCTGCTCACTATCAATGCAAGGGGTATTAGCAGCGGCAGAAGGGACGTTACTGTCGTGCTCTCGTCAACAGAGGCGGACACAAATCCTGACGATAATTCGAGCCTTGGCGAAGTCAGGGTCGTCGCTCCGGATGACGCGAAAGACGATGGCGGCGGCTCGACCAGTCCTGTGGCGATCCTGCTGGCTTTGTGCGCGTTGTTATCGGCAAGAAGGCGGCAAGTACAATATGCCGACAAACAATTAATGGCGGACCTCGAGAATGCCTAATCACTGGGCATTCTCTACAGACCTATAGCGACAACAAGTAGTCGCTCATGCGTTTGCGCATTGCCGGGTCAGGGAGTCTTCCGTAGCCAGCGCGCATATTGTCGGTTGCGTGTTTGACGTCGCTGGTTTCGGTGACAATACAAGTTATGGCTGGGTTCGAAAGAATGTACTTGAGCGAAAACTGCGCCCAGGACTCGCAATCAAATTCTGCGGTCCATTCCGGAAGTGATACGCCACGGACGACTTCAAAGAATGCACCGTCTTCGAATGCTTTGAATGCCTCCGCGCCAATCACTGCAATCCCCTTATCAATCGCGAGCGGCAATATGCGCTGAGCCGGCTTTTGCTGCGTAATTGAGTAGCCGGTCAACAGCATGTCCGGGTTTTCTTCGGTCATGAATTTTTCAAGCGGTCCGTAGTCGCTCGTTCTGGTAAGGCTCACGCCGATGTATCGCACTTTGCCTTCTTGCTTCCATTGCTTCAGCGTTGGCCAATGAATATCTAGCTCGCGCATGTTGTGAATCAACAACGCGTCGATCGGTCGCTTATTGAGATTGGCCACCAACCTCTCGAGATGGTCGATGCCCGCCTGCTTGCCACTAACGGTAATCTTGCCGATCAGAAACAAATCGTCGACAAGTCCCATCTCCTGCAGAATAGGGCCGACGACAGGGACGTCCGGCCGAAAAAATGCGGGTGTGTCCATGACGGTACCGCCAACATCGACCATCGCCTGAATGACAGCTTTGGGCAATTCCTTGCCCTCTGGAGGGAGGTCGATGAATATTCGCGGTGCGCCCAGCCCGACGACAGGCAGATGCTCGTCGGTGCCTGGAATCGCTCGGGTACGCATGTTCTCTTGTGCCAGAGCGCCTATGGGTAGTGAGGTTGCGGCAGCCAGAGCAGCGCTTTGCATCAGAAATGCTCTACGGCTGATGTCACTAAATGTCGGCAATGTGGCTCTCCAAGAAATTTTATCGATAAAAAAGCTACCGTACTGTCGCAAAATCTACATTGCATGGCAACTTAGGATTGGACGTGTAGGCGGGGTTGCTGAAGGTTCGCAACAAGTGCTGCTATGCTTTAAGCATGAAATCAAAAGACCGCAAACTCGGAATGAATCAGCAGATCTCGCGTCGTGATTTATTGCATGGCGTTGGTGCGATCGCAGCTGCTTCATTCGTGCCTGGAAGCGCCTTCGCCGATGCGATGGCGGCTATTGAGACGGCCGGCGCCTACCCGCCTGCACTGACCGGCTTGCGGGGCAATCATCCAGGTTCGTTCGACGTCGCTCACAAGTTGGCCCGAGAAGGCAAAACGGATTGGGGACCGTTTTCGGAGCCTGATTCGGGTGTTTACGATCTGGTGGTAGTGGGAGGCGGCATCAGCGGCCTGGCTGCCGCTCATTTTTATCGCAAGTCAAAACCTAATGCGCGAATACTGATTCTTGATAACCACGATGACTTTGGTGGTCACGCGAAGCGTAATGAATTTGATGTAGATGGTAAAACACTGATCGGTTATGGCGGTAGTCAAACTTTAGAAAACCCCAGTAATTACAACAAGCCGTCAAAAACCCTGTTGCACGACCTCGGCGTGGATCTCTCTCGATTCGAGACGGCGTATGACCAAGACTTTTACAAACGCAACGGCCTTGGCGCGGGCACGTTCTTTAATAGAGCGACCTGGGGTAAAAGTCGGCTCGTCCATTCTGACCTTGGCTCGCTTGAGAATTACCTGCCGTACGCGGCAAACACCTTGCCCGCCGCAGAAGCGGTGCAGCAGATGCCGATGTCAAAAGCTGCGCAGGCTGAAATCCTGCGATTGCTAACTACCACTGAAGATCAGATGCCGGAAATTCCGATGGATGAGAAAGAGGACTACCTGTACAGCATCAGCTACCGGGAATTCCTGAGTAAACATCTCGACATCAAGGAGCCCGAAGCGTTCGCGGTAATGCAAAATTTGGCGACCGACTCTGGCGTGGGCATCGAAACCGCAAGTGCAGGAGACTCGCTGTTCTACGTTGGATTGCCAGGTCTCAACGCGACGGGCCTTTCCGACAATGAGAAAGAGGATCCGTATATCCATCACTTTCCAGATGGCCTCGCATCAATTGCTCGCTTGTTAGTGAGATCCATGATTCCAGAAGCGGCTCCGGGATCGACTATGGAAGACATCGTTACGGCACGTTTTGACTACGACAAGCTTGATGTCGCGAATTCTGCCGTTCGATTACGCCTCAACAGCACGGTGGTACATGTCGAGAATGACGGCGCACCGGAAACAGCAAAGCAGGTCAAAGTGGGCTACGTTCAAAATGGCCAGTCGGCTCTTGTAACTGCGAAGCACTGTGTATTGGCCTGTTACAACGCGATGATTCCGTCTATTTGCCCAGAGCTGCCACAGTCGCAGCGCGAAGCCTTGGCGTGGCCGACGAAGACTCCGATGATGTATACCTCCGTGGCGCTGCGGAACTGGCACGCATGGAAGAAACTCGGTATCGGTGGCGTATCAGCACCAGGAAGCTACTACGCAAATGCGCTGCTGGATTTTCCGGTTAGTCTTGGGGATTATCAATTCGCGAGTGACCCAAGCGATCCTATCGTCGTGCATATGGAGAAGTTCTTTTATCGGTCAAACGAAGGCTTAAGTCAGCGTGAGCAACATCGCTTAGGTCGCCATGAAATGTACGCCACCTCGTTCGAAACCATTGAACGCCATACTCGCGAGCAGCTTGCGGAAACACTCGTGGATGGCGAATTCGATCCGGCCAAAGACATCGCAGGAATTACGGTCAATCGATGGGCGCATGGCTACGCATATAGCTATAACGATTTGGAAGACGAGACCTACGACGACCGGGACGATGAGCGATATCCGCACGTACAAGGTCGCAAGCCTCGCGGCCAGATCGCTATCGCGAATTCCGATGCTGGCGCGGGCCCAATAATTCATCAGGCCATTGCTCAGGCGCATCGCGCTGTCGAAGAATTAATCGGGTAGTGCGGTCTCGACCTCAAACAGCTCGCCAAGAAGGCGCTGCCATTCGGCGTAGCGGTCCTCGACCCATCCTTCAAGTTCAGCGACGCGATCTTCAATCGCGGTAATCGTCGGGCCCATTTCGTTCTCGAACCCTAGCGCCCATTTTTCCTGTTCCTCAGCCGCTTGGCGGTCCCATTTGTAATGTTCGTAACGCTCGAGAATGGCCTCATAGCTTCCGCGATCCCAATCGGACTCGTAAGTTTGTGCTCGCAGTGACTCCTCACGCTGAAATTGATTGAATTTGCGGCGGTATTCTCGCCACAGTTCATAAACTTTCTCGACGTCAGCACTCAGTTCCCGAAATTTGGCGTCAACCGCATCGGTGAACACATACTCAACACCACGAATTCGTTCGATGCGCTCAAGCATCGGGTCGTTACTGGCCGGCAGGCGCTTGATCGTGAATGTGTCATCAGGATTTTCTTGAAGATAATCTGCAAATGCGGCGGGGGCTAAATTTTCCGCGTAACGCAATAAGGAAATTTCGACGATGTCTCCAAGTGCCTTACTATCCAGGTTGTTACGCGCAGCCACCAGGTTCGCGGCGACTTCGTCATACAAATTATGATCGGCCGTGCCACCGGAATAATCTCGATCCACCCAAACGCGTCCGCTAGCATCGACAGCCCGAATGTGTAAAACGAGAACATTGCCGTCGGACCGGACAATCGTGCCGTAAATCAGAAGCTCTGCAGCAACATCTGAATCCGGGACGACACGTATGGCTCCCCATTCCTGTTGGCTGGTTAAAACGTTGCGCAATACGAACGGTAAATACAAAGCCTCAATCTTGCGTACTCTGGGAAATACGTCCATGGCACGATGTGTGGAGCGATCTGTGGGAATGCCCGGGTCAAACATTGCGACAGAAATATTGATTTGCGTTGCTGTACGACCATCTTCTGCAGGAAATGCCCATTGAGGTGCAAGCAAAATACAGACGGCAGCGAGCACGCGCGTCACGGCGTGATCTCGCCGGTGCTGCATACACGCTTCATGCTGAGTGTCTCGATGCAATTAAAGTCGGACTCGGGTGGCTCAAACTTCACGTAAACGCGATTGACCGTGAAAGGCACTCGGCTCGAATTGGAAGCGATGGTCGTCGAGACATGCAAACTCTTCCCATTGCTGGCTGCCGTATAGCGATGACTGACGAGCAGTCCGTCGGGCAAAACCAGGTGTGAAACCAATTGATGGCCGTTCCAGCTACAAACCTCGGCACCGTATTCGCTTTCGGTACGTTTTGCATAGCCCTCATAGAATTCGCACAGCATTGTAAAGTCATCTTTTCTTGCGATTTTGATTTCATAGTCGTCTTGCGTGATCGTTAGAACATCGGGTCGCGTGATCAATTCCGCGAACTTCGCCAATGCAACGAGCTTTGACAGGTCTTGGGATGGGGCGGGATAGGGCGAATCAGGTTGCGGTCGGTATATACGACGCAATGTGCTATTCAAAACGCCTTGAATATCGTCGCTACGCGAATAGTCTCTCTCCCACGAGCCACTGAGGTCCGTCGGCATACCGCCTGAATAGCTCGGAACGGATATATCGATCGTGGGCTGGTTGTTGGAACATGCGGCCACAAGCAGGCATACGAGAGCGATGATTTTTATACGGAAAGTAGACATGTCTGCAAGGATACGACAGTACGCAGGGCAAACGTTTCCCTTTTTTTCCCCCGACGGGCTTCTGCACGTCGCCGCGATCGTGTTTTCAGGGATTATCGGGTGCGTCGGTTTCTTCGCCGCGTTCGGCTTGCGGTTGCTGCTCCAGTGGGCCTGTAGGCTTATCCGGCCAACCAGTACGCAGATGCAGGTCGCGCTGCGGGAATGGAATTTCGATGCCGTACTCGGCCAGCTTGGTATCGAGAGCCCATAGATAGGCAGACCGAGTGCGTGTTGGTCGCCGCGCACCCTGGCGGTTGACCCAAACCAAAAGCAAGAAGTTGAGGCTATTGTCGCCGAACTCAGTGAGCCAGGCGTCAGGCTCGCGACCCTTCATGTGGGTCAGCGTGTACGGAACTTCGGCTGCGGCTTCGAGTGCCGCTTTTTTGACCAGTTCCTTGTCGCTACCGTACGCCACGCCGAACGGAATTCGTACCCGCAATATTCGTTCGCCCAGCGTCCAGTTCTGCAATCTTGCCGTGACAAACTCAGAGTTCGGAACAACGATGTCGATATTGTCGTTGGTGTTGATCAGCGTACTGCGCACGTTGATGGACTTCACGGTACCGGTCAGGCCGGTATCGAGTTCAATGTAGTCACCAACACGAAGTGAATGCTCAAAAAGAATGATCAAGCCGGAAACGAAGTTATTAACGATGGACTGCAGGCCAAAACCAATGCCGACACTGAGTGCACCAGCGACTAAGGCGAGATTGCCAAATTCGATGCCAACAGAAGAGAGCGCGATAAATACGGCGAAAATGATAATGACGTAGTGAGATAGTCGGCCGACCGTATACAACGATGCCTGGGTACCGCTTGATTCACCGTCCCCAACGCGACGAATCGCGTGGCGGATACCGCGCGACAGCAGCATGGCGGCTACCAGGATAAGAAGAACGCGAACAATGTCTCGTCCGGCTACAGGTGCCTCGCCAATCGAAAAAAGCGTCGCGTCAGTCAGGCTTGAAGACCGATTGTAAGCCGTCTTGATTCCTGTCCTGATGTTCGTCACTAGCGTGCCAAACCCGCCTGTTCGCTCGGCGGCGGCAATTGCGACTGCTTCAGTCAGCAGTCGCAAGTCCTCGGCGACCATACCCAGCTTACTGACTTGCGTCAGAGTCTCCTGAGCAGTGCCGAGGCGTTGATCGAGAAGCCTGCGTGCAGCTCGATTGAGGTCGTCGCGGTTAGCGCCTTGTACTGCCAACAGCTCTTCTTGCGTAGACTGTTGCCATTCGGGCGACTGTAAATCGATCTCTCGAAGAAATTCATTCCATTCGAGGAGCTGGTCGCTCACGACGTTCATGCTCGGACCGGTATCGAGTTGTAGCTGTAGCCAGCGTCGTTTCGCTATTGATTGAGCGAGATCCATTCGCGCAAATGCGAGACTGACTTCCGCACCGCGCATGCGCTGCTGCAAATATCTTTGTTGAGATCGCCCCTCAGCGGTATCGAATTCAAGGCTACTGGCGGCCAATTGAGCGGCGCGCAATTCTTCGGTGGCGACTTCGACGGCTGCCCTCTGAGTCGTTACCGTTTCGGCTAGCTTTTCAAGTTGCGCTGTTTCAAGCGTTGTAGCCAGCCTACTTTTGGCTAACTCGACGCGCTCGGCGGTAGCCTCGGCATAAGCGTTTGCATTTTCGAAGCGGAATGTCAGGACTTCGAGGCGCCGCGCGGAAATCGCCTGTGCAGATCGCGCTTTCAAGAGCCGCAACCCGTCGAGCCAGCGCTCGTCACCGGCTTCAGCATCGACGTACTGGCCAAACGCTGTGTCACGTCGCCTGCTAGCGCCCGCTAGCACGCGCTGCTCACGTTCTACCTCCAGTAGTTCGTCGCGAGCTTCGAACTCAGCAACGCGCGCCGATCTCGCGAGTTGCAGCAAACTATCGATTGAGTACTCGATCGGCGCCCTATCGAGCTCTCGTAGCACCAACTCAGATTCGTCCAGCAGCGCAATGTATGCCGAAATATTGTCTCTGACGGCAACCAGCAGGGTATTGCCGGTTTGCTCGTTCTGCGGCTCGAGGTCTGCAATCTGCGCTTCTGCTTGAGCATAGAAAGCGTCGACGCGTTGTTCTACTTCAGCCTTGGAGCCCTCGAAGAAGGTCCAACCACTGTTGTGCAGCTCGAGAATATTGGGGATTTCAGGCGGTGACGCTTCCTCAGGCTCCTGCGCGTAGCAATTTCCCACCAACAGCATGCCTAGCAGTAGTATCGCGACGCTTGTCCTTTGAGCCTGTTTCATATTTCGCTTGTTCCTCACGTGCCCATTCTACTTCAAAGTAGCGGCGTCAATGCGTATCCTGAAAGCGATGCCCAAAGTCGCACAAAACTGGTTTTCGCATGAGCGCGTTCGTGATGATTTGTATCTGATCACCGAGGCACATTATCACTGGTTTAGTCGAGCGAATATATGGCTAGTTCGTGGCCGCGACGCAGACATGCTGGTGGATACCGGGCTGGGCGTGTCCAGTCTTAAGACCTATTTGGCGCAATTACTGGACAAACCCCTGAAGGTGGTAGCCAGCCATGTACATTTTGATCATTCCGGCAGCTGCCACGAGTTCGAAGAGGTGCATATCCATAGCAATGAACACGCGGCATTGAGCAGCGGCGACCAGGACCTGATGCTGGCCGCGCCGCAGCATAAATTTGTGCCACAAGAAGACTTCCAACAATTGCCTTACGAGGGCTTCGTTGCTTCTGACTACACCGTCACGGCTTGCCCGCAAGCAACCAAGCTCAATCACGGTGATGTGATCGATCTGGGGGACAAGGCATTTGAAGTCCTGCATCTGCCGGGACATTCGCCGGGATCGATCGGCTTGTTTGACCGTCGCGCCGGACAGCTGTTCTCCGGCGACGTTGTGTACGACGGCGATTTGCTGGATGAACTGGCGGCAAGTGTCATCGACGATTACGTCGACAGTATGCAGACTTTGCTTGATCTGAAGGTAGACGAAGTACACGCAGGGCATTACCGGTCATTCGACAGGCGTTTTCTGCACGAGCTGGTGCGAAAGTACATAAAGACCAAGCAAGCGCCCTTGTGTCCCAGCGAGATGCCCCTCAAAACTTAATAATTCAAGGTGCCGAGCCGTAGCTCGGCACCTGATTAAGTGCGTATCTTACCGGATTAGAATCCTAGCCGGCGCGGCGCTGCCGTTGAGCTTTCGACGGCGGTCCTCCGCGTCGATTTCTCGAAGGTTTTTTCTGATTATTAGAGGGTCGGCTTCCTCGCCCTTGCTGCAGCGGCTCGGCTTTGATGCGTGTGTCTGGCTCGTAGCCCTTAAGCACTTGCTTCTCGATATTGGTGCCCAACAGTTTCTCAATATCTTTTAGTAGCAGCAGTTCGTCGACACAGACCAGCGATACAGCGTGGCCTTTCTGGCCCGCACGCGCCGTTCGGCCGATTCGATGAACATAGTCCTCCGCTACAAACGGTAGCTCGTAGTTAACGACGTACGGCAGCATTTCGATGTCGAGGCCGCGCGCAGCGATGTCAGTGGCGACCAAAACCCGGACTTTATTTGACTTGAAGTCAGCAAGCGCTCGGGTACGAGCACCTTGTGACTTGTTGCCGTGAATAGCGGCTGACTCGATACCGTCTTGTTCCAGTTGCTCTGCCAAGCGGTTGGCACCGCGCTTGGTACGTGTAAATACGAGTACCTGACGCCAATTTTCCTTGCCGATGCGCTCGGACAAGAGTTGGCGCTTGCGCCGTTTGTCGACGGGATGCACGACTTGCTTTACGAGGTCGGCAGGTTTGTTTCTCTGTGCAACTTCAACCTCAACCGGTGAGTCGAGTAAGTCGTTGGCGAGCTTTCGGATGTCACTTGAAAAGGTTGCCGAGAACAACAGGTTCTGGCGTTCCACAGGCAGCACTTTGATTACTTTGCGAATATCGCGAATAAATCCCATATCGAGCATGCGATCTGCTTCGTCGAGAACCAGAAACTCAACCTTTGATAAGTCGATGGTTTTCTGTTGCATGTGATCCAGAAGTCGACCCGGTGTAGCGACAACCACATCGACGCCATTTCGCAATTGCTTGATCTGCGACTTGATGTTGACGCCGCCGAAAATAACCGCAGTCTTGAATGGCAGGTGAGTCCCATAGTCGCGTACGCTTTCTGCAACCTGAGCTGCGAGTTCGCGTGTAGGTGTTAGAACCAGTGCGCGAATATTGCGACGATTTTTTTCCGACTGCTGCAGTTTCTGTAGCAAGGGTAAAGTGAAGCCGGCTGTTTTGCCGGTACCCGTTTGGGCAGCCGCAAGAACATCGTGGCCTTTGAGAATTAGTGGGATTGCTTGCTGTTGGATCGGGGTTGCCTCTTGGTAACCTTTTTCATCGACCGCACGCAGCAATTCGGCCGATAGGCCGAGTTCATTAAATAACATTTGATTTTCTACTCCAGGGAGCCTGACTCGAGGGCAGCAATAATGCCGCGCAAGATTCGGTCCAGGCTGGTATTTCTAGTGAGCTCCGGCGACCACAAAATCGCGGTGCGGAGTTAGTGGCACAGACCGATGTGCGCCAAGACGCCGCGGACTATAGCAGGTTCTACCTCAAATGAAAGGGACTACGGCCACTTTCGGCAATCGGTATACTGGCCTCCAAGTATCCCCGGGGGGCGCCACCAGCATGATCGAGTTTCTGCTCGGCTTTTATGCCAAGAGCGCATCCATCGCGTCGCGAGACTCGGATGATCCTGCGGT
>RCNE010001630.1_pt1 | contig 12133 bp, 8 predicted proteins | sample 2041361 | NCBI WGS metagenome assembly RCNE01 (sample SAMN09708229, study PRJNA481090) | Marine sediment metagenome, whole genome shotgun sequencing project.
TGGCAGATGAAGCGGCAGTAGAAGAAAAAGAAGAGTCCGGCGTCCAGTTAGAAGGCAAAATGGCCGAATTCGTGGATTGGCTGGAAGGAATTTCCGTGTTGGAACTTTCGCAGTTGGTGAAGGCTCTGGAAGACCGCCTTGGCGTGTCTGCGGCAGCACCGGTTGCGATGGCAGCAGCTTTTGCAAACTCCCCGGCGTACACATCCCAGTTGCAGCGCATTTCGATTTCACCACCCAGTGTCAAAAGCTGTGGAAATACCGGATGCCCATGCCAACGGCGTGATAAATGACCTGGTTTGGGCCAGGGATTCGGGTAGAACAGAAAGTGCCGCTCCGGTGATAAACCACTTTTAAGCATTAGGCGCCAAAAAGTAGCTAACTCGGCTCTTAACAGGATGCAATTTCCAGTCCGTGAAAAGCTGGACTGCACACCGCTTTTGGCAAGACGCGAGCGCGAACGGTCCACACCGATCACAAGGTGATGGGGGAACATCCGGGCAAGCCGCTGCGTACTTTTACCCGTCCCGCAACCGGAGTCCAAAATGAACGACCGCCCGTCAGAGAAGTCCGCTTGCTGTTCCAACAGACAATATGCATCCACCGTGGGACGATGCAAGGGTTGCATCCAGGGTGATTTCAAGTGCTTGTGAACACAGGACTCCAGATGTGGGTGGACACCGCGCTGCTTGCTACTTACAAGCCCTGATTCACTGACATTATTGCCGGTTTTTGACTGTTTCAATTCTGTTACCACGCGCAATCCGGTGATTCACAAGCTATCATTGTAGTTACTTTCAACATGAATAAAACCTTATGCCATCAGCAACGAAGTTTTTGCATATAACCGAACCCTTGCCGATGAAAAAAGGCGGTCATCTGCCTTCCTTCACACTCGCCTATGAGACATGGGGAAAACTCAACCCGGATCGTTCCAATGCGGTGTTGATTTTAAGTGGTCTGTCACCTAACGCACACGCTGCATCCAGTAAGGAAGACCCCTCCCCCGGTTGGTGGGAGACCATGGTCGGACCCGGCGCGCCAATTGATACGGACCGGTTCCACGTCATTGCCCTGAACTCACTGGGAAGCTGTAAAGGCTCGACCGGGCCGGCCAGCGCTAACCCGGAAACCGGCAAACCCTACCGCCTGGACTTTCCGGACCTGTGTGTCGAGGACATCGCCAATAGCGCCCACATGCTCGTCACGCACCTGGGTATTGAACAACTGTGCACCATGGTCGGGCCATCCATGGGCGGTATGAGCGCCCTCGCCTACCTGCAACAGAATCCGCAGGGCGCCCGTCATTTTCTGACCATATCGAGTTCTTCAAACTCGGCACCCTTCAGTATCGCCATACGCTCCCTGCAAAGAGAGCTGATCGTCTCGGACCCGGCCTGGAATGAAGGCAACTACGACGACAAACACTGGCCGGTTAAAGGCATGCGCATGGCACGCAAACTGGGTATGTTGTCCTATCGTTCAGCCGAGGAATGGCGAACCCGGTTCGGGCGGCGCAAGCAGGACTATTTCCCGACCGAAATATTTGGTATGAACTATGAAGTAGAGTCCTACCTCGAAGCCGCAGCACGCCGTTTTGTGCGTTCATTCGACCCCTGCAGTTATCTATACCTGTCGCGTGCCATGGACTGGTTTGATATTGCAGATGGTTATGCGGACCTGCCTTCTGCACTGGCGGAGTTCAACTTAAACACCGCCTGCGTGATCGGTGTGGAAACAGATGTCCTGTTTCCTGCTTACCAGCAAAAGGAGATCGCCGACGCGCTCCGTTCAAATGGTGTAGATACGAGTTTCGCAAACCTTGAATCATTGATGGGACATGATGCCTTCCTGGTGGATCACGCCCATTTCAACCCACATGTCGTGGCTTATTTCGATCGAATCTGGTTTGAAGACAAACTTTAAGAATCGTGACTTAAATGCTGGCGTAGCATCGCATGCAAATATATACTTTGCGCCTTGCAAATCCTGCCGGAGTGGCGAAATTGGTAGACGCGCTGGATTCAAAATCCAGTTTTGGCAACAAAGTGCCGGTTCGAGTCCGGCCTCCGGCACCATTAAATATGCTTAACACCCTCAAATTATTCAAGACTCAAACCCTGTGTGCAGTATTTGCCTGCCTGACACTGGCTGGATACTGCACTGAAGCCGTCAGTTGGGGGCGGGATGGACATACTTCTATTGGGATACTGGCGATCAACCAGTTGCAGCCGGAAGCCCTGCAGGAGTTGGAAAGCATCGTACACCCGCTGACCAGGCAAGCCATTGCAGAAGCCTGCAACTGGCCTGATGACTTACGGGAAACCGAAGAAGGCGAGTGGAGCGGGCCACTGCACTATATCAATATTCCCCGGGGTGATGAGGTCTATACCCAGGCGAGAGACTGTCCGGAACAGGCGCATTTGGCAGGGCGACCGACTAAACATTGTGCAACAGAAGCTATCAAACATTATGCCGCCGAACTGGTCAATCCACAGGCTTCCGGAAAACAACGCTGGCGGTCATTTGCCTGGCTTTGCCACCTGGTCGGTGACCTGCATCAACCGATGCACGCGGGTTTTGGCGATGATCGTGGTGGTAATGATGTCGACGTTGTTTTCGAAGACTGGAATATGAACCTGCACCACTTTTGGGATTCTGCATTGATCAATAAACAGGCAGGCAGTTGGCAGTATCTCGTTGGTCAGTTGAGTGAGTTTCCACCTGTTCAGGCAGGTTCTGACTGGTCACCGCCAATGGTGAATGACTGGACAAACAGATCACACGCACTGGCCAGCGAGAACGCTTATCCGGCCACTGCGAATATTGATGAAGTCTTTGCGCAACAAAGTTGGGAGTTGATACAGGAGCAGATACGCCTGGCAGCTTCCCACCTGGCATTAATCATCAATTCAGAGCTGAAACCTGCACCAGGTTCTGTCACCGACGGATTGGACTGAATCCGGGTTAACTAAAAATCCCTTGCAACGAATAAATCCGGAATAAATCTGGACAGCCATAAATGGCACTAAGTTAGACACCCATAACTTTTCGTTAAAACCGGTTGGTGGGTAACGAGTTACCCACCCTACATATGCGGGCTAAAGATCCCTTGCCACTCTAAAACCGATAACAGGGCCATGACTTTTAGCCTTGACAGGAAATCGAAATGCCGCCCGGCTTTGCTCAGGGGCACTGGCCCAATAACCGCCACGCACAACCCGGCGCTCACAGCCGGGATTAAACCAGGCTGTACCATCTGTCGGTGCCTTGACATAATTTTGATGCCAGCAATCCGCCATCCATTCGCTTACATTACCGGCAACATCATGCACACCCATTGGATGAACCAGGGCATTGTTCGTAAGTGAACCAGCGGGCGCAGGGCCCCAATTGCCATCACCGTATTTATCAAAAAAGGTAGACCATTCGCGCTTACTGGATGATTTGTCCCGTTCACCCGTCAGATTTTCTACCGCTTCAGCGGGCGAGTCTTCACCCCACCAGTATGTTCCGCTGCCACCTGCCCTTGCCACATATTCATATTCGGCCTCGGAAGGCAGCCGGTAATTCTTTCCGGTTTCAAGGGCCAACCACTGCACATAAGCCTGGGCATCATATGCGTTTACATGCAGAACCGGCATTCCCGGCCCGGCATTTTTACCCTTGTAATCGTGCCGCCAGTTAATTCGCTCGCGAGGGCTAAGCCTTCCCGCTTTTTCATCATAAATACTTGACGATCCACTTATCTCTGCAGCCGTCCGATAGCCGGTGCGCGTAATAAATTTCTGGAACTGGGCAACGGTGACCTCCCTTACACCCATACCAAAACCGCGCTTTATGATTACCCTGTGTTGCGGTTCTTCGTGATCGCTACTCTTGTTGGAACGCTCCCTCGAACCCATCAGGAAACTACCGGCGTCAATAACAACGATTTCCGGAGCTTTGCCGCCTGATTGCAGTTCATCGCCGATGACCTGTCCAGGCTCGAACCCACCGTAAAAACGTGCTTCCTCAAGGCGCTCCATCAGGGATTTAACCAGGCTTTCCTGCCCGCCCAGAGCCATCAGGTCGATGATACTGGAATCGGCGAAACTGAAATTACCCGACACCATCGCATCCAGGACTTTCTGTTCCAGCTCTGCGGCCCGCTCCCGTTTAATGTTGGCAATCTCAATTCGGGCTTGCTCAACTGCTGTCTGACCCTCCCAAACGGCGGTCGTTTCCTGCAACCAGATTTCTGCTGTCTCAAAGTCAAGTTCCCGGGCAGATTCCAATGCCCGCTCGACCAGTACCAGCTGTACATTCGCCAGGCCCTTCCTGGCCATCTCGCTTTGCGGGGCATTAATCAATACCTGGTTGTAATAGTACAGGGCACTGCTATTTGCCGGCTCCAGAACAAGCCCTGATGCCAACGCGGCATCACCTGCTTTGAGCAATTCACTGGTTTTTTCCAGGTCTTTCAGACGTCTTTTTGCAGCGCTCAACCCTGCAAGACCGGGATCTATTGACTGAATCAGCGGAAGCAAACGTTCTGCCTCGTCAATTGAACCCCTATCCATCAATGCGATGGCCTGGCCCAGGACATCTGCCAAAAGCGCATTCAACTTAGTACGCACGCCGGTATCACTCGGGTTTTCCGCTAGCCTCGACAACAACTGTTGCAGTTTCTGATTCTGCACCTCATCGGGTAAAACAAATGTACCCGCACTCGGACTGGTGACAGGTGCCGCACTGGGTAAGCGGAGATCCATTTCCCACTCTTCTGTACGAACTTCGCCCTCCGCTTGTTGTTGAGCCTGTGCATAAGGCACACACAACAACATGCTGAATAAGATCAGCAAAGTCGAATTTTTGAAGTCGTTTATACTGGCGAACATGCAATATCCCTTGCCTGAAGCCTCCATCATGTTAAGGTTCGTCCAACGGAATCAGCGAACCCGTGCTCTGCTTGCAACCTTAACCCAGAACTCTTGTAACGACAAGCACAGTAAAACGCAATAAAATCCTGAACTAACAATAAATAGCCATTGGTTTTAAACGTATTATCACACCCTGAATGAACAATCAAAACGAAATAAACATAGCGCTCAGCGCCGCTGATAGGCCCATCATGGTCGAGTCAGCCCAACAACTTGAGCAGGCCGTCAATGACTGGCTGAAGTGTGAAGTCATCGGTATCGATACAGAATTTGTCCGCGAGAGAACCTGGCGCGCCGATCTCGGCCTGGTACAGCTATCGGATGGGAAAACGGTGTGGTTGGTTGACCCGCTAAAGACCGGCACGCTCGACCCGCTTGCCACCCTTTTAGGCAACCAGAACATAATAAAAATTCTGCATGCCCCACCCGAAGACCTTGACGTTCTTCTGTATACCACGGGTGCCGTTCCGGAGCCTCTTTTTGACACACAGATTGCCTGTGCCATGTTGGGTCAGCCATTGCAGATGGGCTATCACACAACGGTCGAATGGCTACTTGGTATTACCATTGACAAGGGCGAAACACGCTCAAACTGGTGCCACAGGCCATTGCGAGACGCGCAGATCAAATACGCGGCACTGGATGTCTGCCTGTTACCCATGATGCAAAGGCAGTTGCTGGCAAAACTGAACGACCTGAACCGGGAAAGCTGGCTCGCAGAAGATTGTGCACGGCTGTTGACCAAGGCCCGAACACCGCCAGACCCGGAACAATCATGGAAAAGAATCAATGGCAATAACCGGCTTGATGGTTCTTCGCTGGCTATATTGATGTCTCTCGCCACATGGCGGGACCAACAGGCAGAAAGCCGGAACCTGGCGCGTGGCTTTGTTATCAGGGATAACGACCTGATGACCATAGCAAATAAGAAACCTGGTAGTTTAAGTGCTTTATCCGACCTGGATATCCTACATCCAAGGGCGCTCCAGCGACACGGAACTGCCCTGATCGCCAATGTTGATCAAATTCTGCAGCAGGGGTTGATTGCAGAAGTGCCTGATTCTCTGAAATCGGAACATCGAAGGTTAATGAATGACATGCGGAAACTGGTGCAACTCAAAGCAACCGAGCTGTCCATAGACCCTGCCCTGCTTGCATCCCGGCGTGAACTGGAAAGCCTGATCCTGTTACCGGAGGGTCAATCATTACCCGAGCGGTTTCTCGGTTGGCGCAAAGATATAATCACAAGCGGTTTGATCGCGTTGAAAGAAGCGTTTTCATGATAAAGACCCGGGCAGTTCATTTTGAACAATGAAAATAGTCGGTATTTCTGCTTATTATCACGATAGCGCAGCCGCGCTGATTGATAACGGTAAGATTGTCTGTGCTGCCCAGGAGGAGCGATTCACGCGGAAAAAGCAGATGCGTCCTTTCCGCGAAATGCCGTTGAATTTGGCCTGGTTACCGGTGGCACGATACCTCCCCTGAAATTCTCCCAACATCACCTGTCACATGCCGCATCCGCCTTTTTTCCAAGCCCGTTCAGCGAGGCTGCCGTGCTGTGTATGGATGGTGTCGGCGAATGGGCCACGACCACGGCCTGGCAGGGGAAGGATTCTGAGCTGGAACCCCTGTGGGAACTGGATTTTCCACACTCCATTGGCCTGCTTTACAGTGCCTTCACCTATTTCTGCGGTTTCAAAGTCAATTCCGGCGAGTGATTTCCGTTCACGCGAACAGGCTGGTGAAAAACTCTACTACTACTATGACGGTCACTGGACCACGAAAGGGCACGCTGCTGCCGGAAGCCTGGTTGAGCAATACCTGCGAGCCGAGCAACTTATCAGCTCAGATTAATTGGTCGTTCCACTCCAAACTGGTTTCATTTCGACGTAATTTAATCATGACCACTCATGAGAAAGCTGAATAAATCCTGTTTCCTTCGTTTTACCGGTTACTGAAAATGTGACTTTAGAGAAGTCGAACATCCGCAATCCTTCCGGGTCCATAGAGTGTCCACGCAAGTCGTAGCTACCAGGTAAAAGCTGAATGTCGGAGAAGCGAAGTCGAAAACGATAGTAATGATCAGCTAATTTGACTGGAGAGATACCTTCGTCGTGCGATATTACACAATACACTGGTGTGCCATCAGCCCCGACAATACCCACAACACCCACTGGGGCTCGATCATCAGGGGAGTAAATTTGAAGTTCTACATTGATCGCATTACCCCTGACGAAACGTGGAGGCACATCAGCTTGTTCAGGCACTATCGCAAATTTTTCAATGCGGTAATAACCATCATCACCAGGCGCATTTAATCGTTTTCGCGTATCGTTGGCAGTGTGAATTTCATGCAGGTCCAAGTAGGCCTGCGTCACAGGAAAAACATCCCCGTATTGTTCTACCCTGCCATCATGAATCCATAATGCCTTCTGGCAAAGTTTTTGCACGATGTGCATGCTGTGTGATACCAATAACAGTGTTCCACCTTGTGACAGGAATTGCTCTAACCAGCGAATACACTTTTTTTGAAACGATTCGTCACCTACCGCCAGGATTTCATCAGTAATCAAAAGATCGGGCTTACAAGCAGTGATAACTGCAAACCCCAGTCTGACGACCATGCCTGATGAATAGTGTTTGACCGGTTCGTGGATCTTTTCACCGATATCAGCAAAAGCCAAAATGTCGTCAAGCCGTTCTTCTAATTCCTTGTTGCTCAATCCCATCAAAGATGCCTTCATGCGAACGTTCTCCATGCCGCTGAAGTCAGGCTGAAACCCCGCACCCAGTTCCAACATCGCAGCAATTCTGGCATCCACCATGACGCGCCCGCTGGTAGGTTGAATGACACCCGAAATAACCTTGAGTAAAGTTGACTTGCCTGCTCCGTTTTCTCCGATAATGCCTAACGACTGGCCACGATCTATATTGAGGTTAATATTCTCGAGTACTCTATGTCCTTGTGTCGGCGCACGACCGAGTAACAAAGCAACAAAGGCCTGCAATCGTTCACCCGACTTCTGTATGCGGGGATAGATTTTTGAAACTTCCTCAACTATTACGAGAGAATCCATAAGGAAAATCCCTCAATGTGGTTGGTCATTTCACGGTTCTCATGTGCCAATTAATTTCCATATTTTCCGTTAGTCTGTGTGTTTCCAGCAACTGATAAGCAGTCTTTTAGCTCATACCTGGAAACTCAGAAATGTTCAGGTTCTCGTAGCAAGCCAGGTCGCTGACACTGTCCACTTCAAACCACCGATCCTTGATTGGAACGGTTTTGATAGTTGCACCCTGGGTGAGCATTCTCTGTAGCAAGCCGGTCATATCAAGTTGCTTCTGTTCATGTATCGGCAAGGTTGCCAGATAGCCCGATATTTGGCTCCACCCTTTTGCAGTGATTTTCAACAAGCCCATGTATTGACCTTCCACCTGCGCCAGAGAATCCGGTTGTGCTCCAATTTCAAGCAACAGGCCATTACTCACACGAAACGATTCAGCATCATCCAGCGGCTGCTCAAATCTCAATTGCCATAACTCCAGCCAGTTGGGGTCGTAGCTGATCACGATATCACCAGTTGTCGCTTGAAGTGAACGAACCGCGTCAGTCGAATAAACAATGTCACTGTAGCTGACAATACAGGTCTCATGCTTGAGCCAGGCTGACGCTCTTAGCAGTGAAGTAACCATGTTACTTTCTGACCACTGATCATTGAAGAAATAGGTCAGATCAAAGTGAAAACTGCTCGATTGGTAACCTGTAACAACAGCAATATTTTCAATGCCTGCCGCTCGCAGAGAGTGTAGCTGCCATTCAATCAGAGCTTTCCCCTTTAACCGGGTGAAGCATTTTGGCTGATTTTCAGTTAATGAGACTAATCGACTACCTCGACCTGCGGCGAGAATAATGCCTTTCATTCAGAACCGTTAAAAATAATTTTCAGGTGTTCAATATGTATATTTCGCATACTTTTCTCCCTTTCCGGGTGCCACATTACACCATGAATTGGTAAAGACTCATGGCGAATGGCCATGACTACATCATCTGTTGATTTCGCGATAGTTTTGAGAGGTGGTTGGCTCTGGTAAGTGCCTGAGTGGTGATAAACCGACACAGACCCCAGCTCACTATAATTTCGTGCTATTTGGTCGTCTGCAACTACGTGCAATTGCTTTACTACACCAATATGGTCTGGAACCGGTTGTAGTGGCGATTGATAGTGATGTTGTATCAGCTGCATACCTCTACACACACCGAGTACCGGAATTTGATGCTTGATTGCCCACCTAAGCAGATATTGCTCGACCATATCACGAACTTCGCTATCACCCCCATAGGCCATCAAGGAGTTTCCACCTGTCAATAGCAATCCATCGAATTGATCGTGCGCTAACATGTGTTTCACGAGCAACAGGTTGTTCGCAACCAGTACGGGAAACAGTCTGGCAGCCAACAAAAGTGGAACCCAGCACTGGTCCAGGGCATCACGATGCTCGTTGTAAGACGAAATAAAATCAACACGCTGAGTTATCAAAATCTTTTTCATTGAAGTCGACAAACTGTTTGCTGCTCGCAATCGATACTTAACAATTTTGCGTTTGCACACTGCTGAAATAAAACTTCTCCCGTGCCAATCACCGCAGGTAAGTTCAGCTCAGCAGCACGGATAGCCATATGTGAATTACAACCTCCATAGAGGGTCACCAACCCTTCAATATTATGGGTAAATAGCCAGTCGAAACCTGGGTCAGCATGAGTGAGTACTATTATGGATCCCTCTAAGTTTTCGGACAATGCCATTGAGTTCGAAGTTAGATAAACAACATGTGCGGTGACTCGGTTAAGTGTTATAAAGTTCGGTTGCTGGGCCGGTAGTTGAAAGTAGTCAATATCAATTTCCCTGGTAATAAGTGGGGGCAGAATGAGAGAGCGGGTTATCATGAATCGACTTTGAGCCTTTTTTACAAGTTCCAGTGCTTCCTTTGCTTTTGCCAGTTGAACAATCTGATCAATTTCCAAATAAACAAGCTGTTCCTTTTTAAGTCGATATTGTTGTCCTGATTTTTGGCACAACAGAAGAATCTCACTCAAGGTCTGGCTGTAAATATACTTTGCTTTCTCCCGCCACTCGATCGCCTGCCTGACAAACTCCATAAAATCGGTTGCCGTGTATTGATAATTATGTTGATTCAATAAATCACCCAATTGTTTTTTCTGCTTCTTGTTAAGGGTGAATACTGGCGGCCTTTTAACTTGTGATTTGGTATTCCAGGAAAAGTATTCTTCCGGCATTTCATCGTAACGTGGTGACAGTAAGTCGTATATACCGGGGCGCATATGACCGTAGTCCTGAAGGAATTGTTTCCGGCTGGAAGTCGCACCTGAAGTCAGCAAGCCACCATTCAACGTAGACAGGGATTGCATAAAACGCTCCTGATCCGTAATTGAAATAACACCTACATTGACCAGAGACCGCAAAAAATTCGTGGCCACAAAGGCTGTCCTCGCTAAACCCGCAAATGGTCTGGCGCCAAATTCGCGACAGAGTGTGAGTAAGTCCACCAGCTTACTTTTGTCATCAAGCGCACTATCTATAATGCTTTTATGAAGCCTGGGAAGTTGCTGTATTTTCTCACGGTCGTCTAACCACAAGCCGTTTTTTCCGTCAATCATATTGCGCGTCAACTCTCTAAGTGAGGCGCAAATCAGATCACAGTCTTGCTTGGAAAACCCATGTCTCATCAAGACATTCAGGTCCTCCTGCAGACCAAAATGGTCTGAGGCGAGCACAACTTTAAACTCAACTTTATCGTGCCATTGTGGATGAGTTTTTAATCGGTTGAGATAAAAATTTACAAGTTGGGCTGCAAGCTTATTGGGCAATTGTTTTGGGATAAAAGAGTTAAAACTGGCTCTAACGTCAACATATGGTATACCGCATAAATCCAACATGAGGGGTACACCGCGCACATCGCGATAACCATATTGGTGGCGTTGTTGAGCCCATACCTTATCAGTGACCAAATGTTGGTACAGGGAGTATGCCAATGGCTTTGGGCGCAACCCTATAATTTCAGCAGGATTCCAGTCTGGCATTACACCCAAAAGATTGGACTTACCCGTACACTCACCGCTGTCCAGACAGGCTAGCCTGAAACTTTGCTTCAAACCTTCAAGTACGCTTTTTTGCCTGCGTACTGTTATTAATTTTTCAGTCGCCAATGACAAAGGTCTCACTTGTAATAATATAAGTTCATCATTAGACGTAACGACAAATTCCACATCAATTGCATCATTTCCAAACAGACACTCCATCTCTTTGAGCAGCTTCAGAAGTTGTTTCTTCCACCCGTAAAGCCTGGGGTTGGCAGATTTGGAAATATAGATCAGTTTAAGTTGATTGCTCCGCCCCTGGGTAACCTGGTCACTGGCATGAGAGTCTTCATCGTAGCTAATTACATAGTAAGGGCCGGGTTGACCAGGCTCGTAACTGAATGCGACACCACTCACCCGAATATCCCTCACCATTGGCTGTATTAGAATTTGATGATCAGCGTTATCGTCTTTGAAGGAATTGAATACCAGTTGGATAGCTTCTTGAATTGCGGCGCTCCCCTTAACATCTGCTACCGACAGAAACTGACCAGCGTTTGAATGCAATTGTTGATCTTCAGTTTTTGCACTACTGCGAACAATAAGCGTTTGCGACAGCCACTCTGCTTGTAACCCCAACTTATTCCATTGACTGTCTGCTTCTATCCAGTCCTTCAAACAGAAATGAAGCTGCGGTAGTAAGCTGGCAAATCGCAATTTTCCCCTTAGTTTATGTAAAGTTTCTGCTTTTCCAGAAAATTGAAGGGGGCACATAAAATTATGCTATTTGCTTGTGAAATCGGGACACCCAGGCGCGACTGGTGTAGGGTATTTCGAGGTCTTCTGAACCATGTTCAATAAGTAATTCAGCTATTTCATGAATGATTTGATTGAATCTTTTACCTGCCTGTCTTTTTAAGGTGGCATGCGAACACCAGGCTTCCAGAACATCATCGACAGGTTGCTTAACCAGCATTGCGCATTCGAAATAATCAACCTGCGAAAACAAACCACTTTTTAGCAAGTACTTCCGTTGGTCGAGCCTTCTAACTCCATAGTCATAGTTTGTGGTTTTTTCTTTGATACAGGTTTCAATACGTCTCTGCAAAGGGTC
>RCNE010001632.1_pt1 | contig 12125 bp, 4 predicted proteins | sample 2041361 | NCBI WGS metagenome assembly RCNE01 (sample SAMN09708229, study PRJNA481090) | Marine sediment metagenome, whole genome shotgun sequencing project.
TTATTGCCCCATCCGTTTATGCCAGTTCCTATATTGTAGTCCCAAATATCACTATTAGGGGCGCCGTCCGTATCAAACTCATCCTGCATGACCAATTCAGTGAAATTTGCAACGGTCTGATCTTCTTCTGTTGAGCAACTAAACAACAGTAAAAATAAACTCGTTACGAAAAAACATTTTGCGAAAGCAAAACTGTAGCGTTTGCCATGTAGATATTTTTGGGGTATCATTTTCTGCTTCATTTCTATATATTTTTATAGCTCTTATTTATTATATTACTCCGTGTAGAAATATATATTATCTAATATAAAGTTAGGCCCATCTGTTAATATAAGGGCTCCCAAATTATTTTTTTGATTAGCAATATCTCCAGCAAGAGGTATATCAAACGATGTCCATTGACCAGCCGTTAAACCTGTAAAAGCAAATCTAAAATCTTTATCATCTTCTATAGGTAATCCATTAAGAGTATTTGTTTCTATTATCTGGTTCGCTCCAATATCTCTAATCTGAATTCCTACTGCTATACCTGCTTCTTGTACGTATACATCAACATGCAAGAAGGTTAAATCAGATGCATCTACAACATTATCAAATATAATTCCGGTAAAATTATTATTTACATAAGATAAGACTGAATCACCATTAGTAGTAGATAATGTTGTTTCTGTTGAAGAACCGCCAAATTGTGGTGAAAAAATACTTTCTGTATCATTTACATAAGCATCACTAAATATAGATTTTACATTAGCTTGTGGCAAGGTTGGTTCTGGAGCAGATTCTAAACCTCCACCAGATGTTATTTCTAAAGATCCTGTAGCCGCTACCCCTGCCAAACTAGCTGTAATAATTGCAGTACCAGGACCTACTATAGAAACAACACCCAACTCACTAACCCGCGCTACTTCAATATCTGAGGATGTAAAATCAAAATAGCTAGGTGCTGCATTTACAGTTATATTAGTACCCGAGACATTAAGTGTTTGGGTTAATCCTACAAGGTTAATACTAGCTCCAACAAAAACTTGTTCTACCTCATCAGCACCATTTAAGATTGCTGGTTGGGGCTGTGCGATGGTTCCTAATTTTTCAAATTTCAATTCATCTATCCAAAAGGTATAACCGCCTTCGTCACCTTCAAACTCGGCACCTTCAGCATAAATAAGCATACCTCTTTCGTTCAGTAATTTTGAAGGGTCCGGAATTGGTATGGTATATTTAACCCAATTGGTCGATATACTTAAGTCATCTAAAACAGTACGAAACTTAGCATCTAAAAAATCTTCGCCAAATCCTATTTCATTTATAGTGGCGCCTTGACTAGCCTTTGCATAAAATGTAAGCGCATCATACCCTGTTAAATTCCGACCGCCAAGGTCTTCATCCTTTGTTCCTATTCTAAAAATAGCACCTGCAAAACCAACGCCAAAACTAGGTACATCAAAACGCATAGCAGCTGCACCATTGAATTTTGTATCCGTATCAACTGAAAAAGCATCTAATATAGAGGTGTCAAATGGCAAGTAGTCTAATCCACCAGTAAAGCCGTCTATAAAAACTTCAGGACTAGTACTAAACGTTGCAAACTCAACTTCATCAGAAATTTCTCTCTCGCAACTGGTGGAGACTATAAAAATGAATCCTAAAAGTAGCGTGAGTCTTAAATACATATTCTTTTCGTTTTTCATTACACTATTTTTTATTTACCAATATTGATATGTACATACGTTCTAATCTCCCATTCATTACCATCGCCAAACCCTACAGGACTTATAATAGGAGCATCGGCAAATTCAAGGGCTTCGTTTGGAAGATATCGAGGTGAAAACTCATTAAGAGACCTCCAAGTGCCGCGTATTCCGATTTTGGTATTTGGCAAAATAAACCAATTTGGTTTTCCAAGAGTTGTTGATAAATCCAACATTAATTGAACTGGATAGGTTAGATTGAAATCGCGATGATAATCAAATGGCCCCCAATCATTTATCTTAAATGCATGTACTAGTTTGAGTTTTCTATAAATGACCCTAATATCACCACCCACACGCTTAATTAATCTTTCGTCACTACCATTCGCTTGCCCATTACCTGCATAGAGATTGGCAATAAGTCCTAAATCAGGGCTAACTTTAGATACAATCCGCGTATTTGCCTCCCATATATCTTCGGCAGGAGCTGCATTAGGAAACGCAAAAGGTGTACGATCTGCCAAAAAGCCAATGGCAGCATCTTGCGCCGTTGGATGATGACGATAAACAAAACCAAAATTCATTGCAAACTTGGCGTCTTCAGCTCTATCATTATCCCATTCGTACATCCAAGTGCCTGGGGTTGGATCATAAGTTAATAGTAATTCTCCCCCGACCGTTTCTCTATTTGCACGAACAGCAAATGGGTCATCTTGGATGTTTCTGAGCCTTCCGGGACCTTGTACATCATTGGGCATAGCAGCAACAATAGGTTTTTGCCATAAAAAGTTCGGCGCAATTTGTACATTTCCTACAGTATAGGTGAAACCAGAAAGAATGTTCGTTTGGTTACCACTTCCACTATCTTTCAGTTTCCAGCCTGTAAAGGTTTTTGTTTGATCTGCACCGCCATTGGCAACCAACCCCAAAGCTGCACCTTGTGCATACCAATTAAAAGACCCCTTGGAGTAAGTTATTTTAGCCTTACCACCCCAATTATCTTGGGAGTTGACTTTATCATTATAAATGATATATTTTGACGCAGAATCAGGTGCATCCGGATTAAAAGCTGGATTATCTTCTGCAATTTGAAATTCTCTACCATTCAAGGGTTGACCTCCCCACATTCCTCCAACTTCGATACCAAGGTTTCCAATTTTTCTTTTAATATGGACGGTGGCTCTACGCGTTTTTGGAAGGGGCACAGCGATTGAAGTAACGGCTTCTCCTACATCATCCAAATCTTCATGATACACCCCGGTAATATCAAATTTGCCTATTGTTTTACTATATTTTAACAAGAATGCTGGATTTGCTCCCCACCACAATTGAGGCCCAAAAGCCGCCTTTAATCCTTTTAACGCTTTCTTGCCGTCAACTTCAAAACCACTAATTTCACCATTATAAAGATCTAGGTTTGGACCATAATTTGATTCAGGGTATAGGCCAAAAAAATCACCTTCATAACCCCAATGATAATGACCGGTTCTATAAAACCCCCTTAAATCAAAATCTTTGGCATTCCATGTATATTCGGCATTGTAAATTTGAACTCGATTTATATCATTAAGGTTTAAATTCCCTTCATCTGTATTTACCGATTGAGCGCGCCCTCTATTTTCATAAAAAATTTCATCAATAGGGTTATCCGCTACATTTCCGAGGATATTAAAATTAACATTGGCTCGCATATTAGGAGCCGGGTTTCCCTCAACCCCTACATAATAAGACTGCATATGATCGAACCCAAGTTCATCTGGATAGACTAGTTCATCTGGGTCCGCTTCATCTGGGGTAGTAATTAAATTACCCCCAGTGTTGAAGGTTGTAAATTCTGCCCTTAAATTACTTATCCTAATCTTATTTAAGCTTTCGGTTCCTAAGGCGGCTTTATCACCACGTGCCCTTAGCATGGCATCCACGATTTGAATGTTGCCAAAATGATTTTGAACAAAATCTAGTGTAACGCCCTCATCATAAGGGTTTAACTGATGTGCTTCTTTTAATGCATAATAAGCCGCTCTTGGATATAAAGTATAGAGGCCTCTGTCATTTGTTGGTCCTTTGGCACAAATACCGAACCACTCTTCATTCATATTATTTTCGCCTTCTTTTTCTAAATCTTTTGAATAGCCACCGTTTGACCATGATGCATTATTATCATGTAGATCCGCGTTTTTTCTATCATCAAATCCATATTTCCACCAACCATCGCTAAATTGAAAGGTAAATCCTCCTATTGAATTTTCAGCTTTTCCGAAACCTGAAGCATTCTCATAAATTTCTTTCCAGTTGCCTAACATATAATAAGCCTGTGATTGCTGATCTTCTTGGTTTTCAATAGCATTAAAGGCATCTGCTCCAAACTCAGTAAACATTATTGGTTTATTAAGTTTCTCTTTAACCACCTGAAACATATCACCAAACGAAACACCACGATATGTGTTTGTTCCATATATATCAATATCCTTGCATTCTTCTGCGATAATATCTATAAATAAAACATCCCCATTGCATATTGCCACAGGGTGAGAAGAATCGCTAGCCTTTATTTTTATAGCAGCATCGTTCATGAGTCTATACATAGGTCGTCCGCGCGATTCTCCTATAAATGCCCTTTCTTCTTCGGCATCTGGAAAATCTTCTGTTTCAGCTCCTTGCCAGAAAAGGCCGTAGTTGTTCTCATTTCCTAGCAAGTACATTAACAGACCAGGTGTATTTTTATATCCTTTTACTAACTCATCTATTTCCGACATCAAGAATTCTTGGGTCTTAGCATCGGAGTAATCGGTAACTGGAGTCCAAACACCATCTAGTGTTAAACCATAACGTCCAAACGAATGGTTAAGCATCGTGTAAATGCCGTAGTTCTCATAGATATACTTGATCCATTTTGCAGGCACGCCAGTATATTGGCGTATGACATTGACTCCCATGTTCTTTAGCAAGCCCATTTCCGCATCAAGTCCGGCTTTTATTACATCATCAGATTTCTTCCAAAAATTAGCATTCACGGTATTTGTACCAATAGGAATATAATCCCAGTTCATACCATTGATCATGAAGTTGTTTCCATCTACAACTAATCGCATTCCTTTTTCATCCTCCGCAACAGATACCTGACCAGACTGTCCAAATACAGCTGCTGTGCATAAGAGAAACATTAGTTTGAGTAATTTTTTTCGAAGTATATTCATTTCAGTTTATTTGAGTCTTTTTCAGTCTTTAAACTTATCACCTATAATTGGCAATTCCTTAAAAAATACCTCTACAAAACATATACATAATAAAAAACATGAATTAATTTTATCATTTTATTAGTTTAGAACGTTTTAATTAAGCAATAGTCGAAATAGAGGGCTGGAAACTTCAAAGTCTTGAAAAGGTATTTTTAATGATAAAAATAAGGTTGTATAGGTAATGTTAAGTCATAAAACCAAATTGTTGAGTTATTTATACCTCTAGAATATAATTACGAGCTTATCTTCATGCAATAAACCCCATATTTTTTTGGTGTCTGTATCTTTTAATCTCAACAATTAGTTCATAGGACTGTCAATGTACTACCATAAAATCTTTAAGGACCAGTTTGTTAGGCGAAATCATGAATGAAAAATTATAAGAAACTTCTTATAAGACCTATCCTGTGGACTACAGCCTATATTTTAAGATTAATAATCGTTGAAATTTTGAGCTAGAAGGGGCTCTGGTGTCGGCCTTTACAATGGCCATAAATACTTACTTGCTTTCATTTCCATTACCCAATTCCCTAAGGTATTCAGCATGCCTGGTGAAAAAATTCCAAATATTCAATTCTTGTAGATTTGAAATTTTGTTTTTATCGCTTCAATGCAAAATGTCCTGAAAATTGCTGCTCTTTAATGATAATATGATACCAATAATCACCTGAGGGCATATTTTGGCTATTATAGGTACCATCCCATTCAAAAGAAACATTCCTAGAAAATTTCAACAGTTTTCCGTAACGGTCAAAAATAGCAACCTGTGTTCCACCATAATTTTCGATTCCTGATAAATTAAAAGTGTCGTTAATACCATCATTATTTGGGGTGAAGAATTTTGGGATATAAAAATGCAGGTGTTGTATGTTAATCGTAGTATCGCAATCACGATTTTTCACATATATGGTATACAACCCTCCTTCTACATCATAAAATATATTATTGGATTGAAAAATAATGCCATCTAAGGAATACAAAAAATCGCCCGAGTTAGCCGTTGTAATAATAATATCAATTCCGTTTGAAACTACAGATTCAATAATTGGTGCTTCTGGACTAATCACATTATAAATAATGGTTTCAAATGAACAAAGATCATTAGTAATATCGACTGTATAAACACCTAGGGTGTCAACAATTATTTCTTCGGTAATTGCTCCAGTACTCCAAACATAACTAGGGTTTAGTATAGTTGTTTGTGCCTGTAATTTTAAATTATTGCCGTCACATAATACAAGATAGTCTTCAATTAAAGTACCTGGTTTTGTTCCTGTAATGTCCCATTCACAGGTTGCCGTATTAAAGGTCGCTGTTTCCCAACAATTTATTGCTGGTTGCGTTGGCTGTGTTCCCGTAATGTTCCACGAACAGGATGTATTATTAAAGGTGGCTGTTTCGTAACACTCGATATTCGGTTGTATGGGTTGCATTCCGGAAATATCCCATGTACAATTGGCAGCATTTAAGGTTGCGGTTTCCCAACATGCTATATTTGGTGCAGCTGATCCTGTTACAGTAACTTGAAAGATATCTGAAATTACAATACATAGTGGGTTGACTAAGTTACTTGCAATCTCAGCTACAAGTGTTCTATAAAATATTGAAGTATTTATGGAGGTAATGGTAATACTTTGATCGGTGCCGCCAGCTATATCTGTCCATATATTCCCATCAGTACTTTCTTGCCATTGATAAAAATGTGTGCTAAACACTAAATTGTCTGGAGCTGCAGTGAGGGTCGTTGTGTAAGGCGTTTGACCGCTACAAATACTGATAGCGCTATTATTTGATTCATCAGCAACAGCAACATCATCGCCACATGTTTTAAACTCAATATCATCTATGGCTAAATCATTACCGCAACCACCAATACCATTATTGATCATTTTTAAAACAACCGAATTTTGTCCTGTAGATGTCTTGAAAACCAAACCATATTCTTGCCAATTTGGGTTTGTACGTTCAATGATATCGTCTGTATCTCCAGACTTTAGTAAAATAGTTTCTGAAATATCCCATATTTCAAATGTTACATTTACCGGGATTGTTCCTCCCGGTTGGCTACTGCAGAAAGTTCCTGCTTCTACCAAATTTATTAACCACGCAGAAAATTCATACGTTGTTTCCGCACAAAGACCCAATATTGTAGTATTATAAAACTCTCCTGGAGCTGTTGCTGCATTTACAATAAGGCATTTCCCATTAACATCATTAGAAGTGTGATCTTCTATTTCATGCCAATCGAATACGTTTCCAAAAGTGCCGTTAGAAACTGTATACTCTCCATCGTAGGGATAAGTACTCGTATATGTATAAGTTGTTGTTAGTGGCGATAATTGTGGGCCATTAACTATTCCAGTTTCAAAATCTTCAGTAAAAATCGGATCTCCTGAATTACCTGAACAAAACCCTAATTGCGCATGTGTCTCCTGAAATGAAAAACCTAATAAAATAACGGTTAACACGATAATTATTTTTACAAAATCCAAATTTTTTATATCGCTCTTATTTACCTGACAACCAAATAATTTATTACCAATAAGCATTACGCTTGGAAGAGCGTTTTTTCATTTCACCATTATATTTTGGCGAATCATCGTAATTATTATTCCATGTCGTTCCTAAATACTTTATTGTAGTAGTTTTGTAAATATACCCTTAACATTTGAGCAGTTTAAAAAATGTCCCCATACAATTTGTATACACTGCAATAAAAATTGGCCAATATTCGTTATTTAGTACATTTTAGTCCTGATTTCTTTAATATTTTTAATGACTGAATGTATTTGATTTTATTAACTTTGTTCCAAGTACTTTTAAAGTATGTTTAGGTAATGTATAGGTGATAAGTTGACATCCTAGATTCCGAAACGGATTGTTCAGGCCATCAAAGTGGACAATATATATTTTTTATAATCTTAAACTTTTTAGTCACGCAAATTGAAATTCTTAAAGGGTCTATTAGAATTGAATTGTAAATCGTATTATAAACTACTAATTGGTTATATTATATTTTGGACCTAATTTAAAAATGATAGGTAAAAGCACATTTTTTCTTCTTTTATTCTGTTTTAGTTGTGCCATTATCTTGGCACAGGAGCTACCCCCTATTCGAAATTATTCGCCAGCGGAATATCATGCTGAGAATCAAAACTGGTCAATCTCCCAGTCCCCGGAAAAACTTATTTATGTGGCCAATAGCAAAGGTTTATTAGAGTTTAATGGTGAAACATGGAAACTGTATTCCACAAGCAATGAGTCTATCGTAAGATCTGTAATGGTTCTTGAAGACCTTATTTACACTGGTAGTTACATGGATTTTGGTTTTTGGAAAAAAGACGATTATGGCGTTTTAAACTATACCTCGCTGGCTGCCAAGATGGATATAGAACTCATCCAAGATGAGGAGTTTTGGAATATATTAAGTTTAGATGATTGGATTTTATTTCAATCATTAGATCGCATCTATATTTACAATATTGATGACCAATCGGTAGAAACAATTGACTCAAATAACAAGATCAACAAAATGTACAAAGTAGGTAATAGTATTTACTTTCAGCGTTTAAATGATGGCATATATAAGATTGAAAATGGTAAAGATATTCTAGTAACAAACAATAAGATTGTCAAGGAAAATTTGGTTATAGGTATTTTTCCAAAGGAAGATAATTTACTAATTCAGACCAGGAATGGGGGGTTCTACAATTTTAATGGTACGGCGCTAAAAAAATGGAACAACAGTGCTAGTAATTTGCTTTCAACTGTCAGTGTTTATAATAGCATTAGGCTTAGAAATCAAGGTTTTATACTAGGAACCATATCCAATGGTTTTATTTACCTCAACAGTAGTGGTGATTTATTATATCATATAGATAAGGCGAAGGGATTGTTGAATAATACGGTTTTATCGCTTTTTGAGGATATTGACAGTAATATTTGGTTAGGCCTTGACAACGGGATCAGTAATTTTAATATAGATTCCCCTTTTAGAGAATATTTCGATTTTAAAGGAAGTTTGGGCAGTGTTTATGCTTCGGCCATTTATGGGGGCAATCTTTATTTGGGTTCCAATCAAGGGCTTTATTATAGAAAGCTGCAAAGTGATGATGATTTTACTTTAGTAAAGGGTACCCAAGGACAGGTTTGGTGCTTAAAAGAGTTTGATCAATCCTTATTCTGTGGACATGATTCCGGAACGTTTATAATAATAGGCAATATGGCCAAAAAGATTTCAAGTCATGAAGGCGCATGGGATATTAAACCCACAAAAGATAAGAATCTATTGCTTCAAGGTAACTACGACGGGCTATACGTATTAGAAAAGAAAAACAATAGCTGGAATATTAGGAATAAAATTAAAAACTATAATAATTCGTCACGGCATTTCGTTGAAATGCCGGAGAATGAAATCTTCATTAATCATGAGTACCAAGGCATTTTCAAGGTAAAAGTCGATAATAATTATACTGAAGCTTTGGATGTATCTCTAGATTCGATAATCAAGGGGGATAATTCAGCTATCATTAAATATAATAATGAGCTGTTATACTCCTATAAGAAAGGTATACTAAAGTATGACATTTCCGAAAGAAACTTTAAAAAAGACACTATTCTAAGTAATCTATATTCTCCGGAAGGTGATAATATCACTGGTAAATTGGTTTATAACAGTGAGACCAATAATTTATGGGGGTTCTCGAATTCAAGTATAAGTTTGATATCACCAGGTGGGTTATCAAGCATCCCTAATATTAGAAAGATTCCCATTACCTTAACCACACGCAAGGATTTGATAGGTTATGAGAATATTTTAAAACTGCGGGACAATAACTATCTCTTGGGAAACTATTCTGGATACTATACGGTGGATGTTGATCTATTGAACGTAAATAAATTTCAAATCGCTTTTGACAAAATTTTAAATCGTGATAGAACAACTCATAATATATCAAACTATTTAGATAAAAATTTGAAAGGTAAGTTTAAGAGCAATGAGAATACCATTTCAATTTCTTTTTTTGTGCCTGAATATTATAGGTATTTTGAGACTGAGTATCAATATCAGTTATTGGGGATTTACGATGAATGGAGTGTTTGGTCCCAAAATTCGATAGAATATTTTGAGAATCTACCCCATGGCGATTACATCTTTAATATTAGGGCAAAAATTGGGGATCAAATTTCAGATAATATTGCTTCGTATTCCTTTAATATAGCAAGACCATGGTACATATCCAATTTGTTGGTTATCATGTATGTACTCGGATTCTTGGTGGTTTTATGGTTCACGCACAACCAATATAAACGTTATTATAGCAAACAAAGGCAAAAACTAATAGAAAAGAACAAGCGCGAACTTGAACTGGAACAAGCCCAAAATGAAAAGGAAATTATTAGAATTACGAATGAGCAGTTACGGTCAGATTTTAAGAAGAAAAGCAAAGAATTGGCGGCATCAGCTATGAGCATAGTCCGTAAGAATGAGCTCTTGACCACTATAAAAAAAGAACTCAATACCATGCAAGATAATAACCGTGTGAGACCTGTAGTAAATATCATAGATAAAAGTTTAAAACAGAATGACGACTGGGAGTTCTTTAAAGAAGCATTTAATAATGCAGACAGCGAATTTCTAAAGAATATAAAAGCATTACATCCGATCTTGTCCCCGAATGATCTTAAACTATGTGCTTATTTGAGATTAAACTTATCGTCAAAAGAGATAGCTCCATTGCTAAACATTTCACCTAGAAGTGTTGAAATCAAAAGATATAGACTACGAAAAAAAATGAATTTGCCGCATGAAGACAACCTTGTCAACTACATTCTAGAGATTTAACTCCCTTAACAAGTTCATTTAAGTACTCAACATTACCTTAACATGAAATATTTGTTAACGTAATTCAAATAGCTCTACAACTAACTGGGCTTCCCAGATCCCAAATATTTAAAGGCCATTTCTGGGATTTCTTTAATATTTATGCATTTTTTTTAGGATGTATATTTTTTGTTGTGGTATATTTTGCGGAATCCTCTTTATTTAGAAATATATTGCTGTGTCTAAATGCACAACACATGAAGTGCATTTTATTATTTCTTACCATTATTTGTTCTGTACCAAATATATGGATTCAGGACTTTACAATAGTTGAAATTGTTTTGGATGCCAGTTACAATGAGCCGCTGCTGGAGTATGTATAGAATAATCTTTAAATAATGAAAAAAATACTCAAAATAAAACTGATAATTTTCCTATTGGCATTCTCAGGTTGCCAGGAAGACGAACCAAATTCAGCACTCTTATTGGTGCCTAGCAATTTGATTATTGACTGAATGGAATTAGATTATATCAGATTTTATCAATAAAAATTGTTTTTTCATTGTTTCAAATAAAGAAAAGACAATTTCGTGCCATATTAAGGTCATACTTTTAATAAATTTATCGTACCAGAAAAAAATGAATTAAAATGGAGGAGCTGTTAAAAAAAAAATACTCGGGAAAGAAATTGACTACCCTGTTGCTAATTTCAATATTATCAATTAATTGCACAACCAAAACCAAAGAAAATTCAGAAACTGTAACGACCGCGACTGAAGTAAAAAAGATATCCGTAATGAAAATGAAGGGTAATATATACACAACAGCCCATAAAACCGATCTAAAACTTGCCAAGACTGGAGAATTGGCTTTCGGTGAATTTAAACAACCCTTAGAAACCGAAATAGATGTACTTGTTGACCCAAAAAAGCAATTTCAGACGTTAATGGGAATAGGAGCTGCGTTAACTGATGCTGCCGCCGAAACCTTTTATAAGCTATCGGAGGAAAACCAGGAAAGATTTTTAGAAGCCTATTTCGATAAGGAAAAAGGAATTGGCTACTCTTTAGGCAGGACTATTATACATAGTTGCGATTTTTCAACAGGCAGTTACACGTACGTAGACGAAGGCGATGCCGATCTAAAAACGTTTAATATAGATCATGACCGTCAATATCGATTACCTTTTACCAAAAAGGCCATAGCAGCCGCAGGAGGTAAATTAACCATGTATGCCAGTCCCTGGAGCCCACCGGCATTCATGAAAACCAACAATAATATGCTACAAGGCGGAAAACTGAAACCTGATTTTTTTCAGCCATGGGCCAATTATTATGTGAAATTTATTGAAGCCTATGAAGCAGAGGGCATTCC
>RCNE010001633.1_pt1 | contig 12116 bp, 10 predicted proteins | sample 2041361 | NCBI WGS metagenome assembly RCNE01 (sample SAMN09708229, study PRJNA481090) | Marine sediment metagenome, whole genome shotgun sequencing project.
TCCAGCCAGTGTATAATCTTTCGTGGTCTTTACCCGTTTTGAGGCCCAAAAACCTATGGCAAGTGTCACTGCAATATATAGGAAAATGGATGCAACTAGCATTGGTTGGTATGGTTAGATTTAAAGGTAGGAATTTAAAAATTTAAAGCGCAATAGCACAGAATTTAGCCCATGGTTCCCCTAAATTTCATGTGGATTTGTGACTAGTCTTCAAAAATAACGGGATGATATATTTTTATAAACCGTTCAACATCTTCTGCAGAAAGGAGGTTTGGGTAAGACATTAGCAGTAATTGCAAAGGGGAGTGGCCTTCCTGTATAGGAGGTACTTCATAATAATGTGGATTGAGTTTGAACCCGGTTCTTTCGTAAAATTTTATTCTGCGTTGATTGATGGTGGAATGAGGCAGTTCAACTTCTAACAAAATTGGTTTGTCATTGTTTTTGATGAACTTTTCAAGAATTAACTTTCCGAACCCTTTATTCCTTTGTTCTGTTGATGTGGCAAAATGTTCTACATATCTAAGTGTTTCAAAATCCCACCATAAGATAAACCCAATAAATTGGTCGTTATTGATAACAATATCAAAATTATAGTTCCGTTTCGTCATAACACGGGCCTGGGCATCTTTTAATCTTCGCTCTTCCAAGGGAAATGCGCCCTCATAGAGTTCCCAAGCCATCGGGAAAAACGTATCTGAAATATTTTCTAGTTTTACTTGTTTCATTGGGTAGCTGTTCGTTACGGCAAATAGTTTACAAAGTTAAAGCGACATAATTTACAGCATATTCAGAAAATCTGGAAACTCCGAGATGGTGGTGGTCGTATTCATCACCCTGATGAATTCGTTGATGCCCACCCAAAAGAGTACCCATGCCGTTGGCCTGGGCTCTTTGTTCACAAAGGGCTACTCGCCCTGTTTGGCAATATTGGCAAACCCTACAAGAGGGCAAAAAAGCAAAAACGACATGTTCGCCCACTTTCAATTTTTTTACACCATCGCCCAGTTCCACAATTTTCCCTGCAGCCTCGTGTCCCAAAACCATAGGTAAGGGTCTTGTAAGGTTTCCATCGATTACAGAAAGATTAGAGGGACACAATCCGGCGGCTCGTATTTTACGACCACTTCATTAAAAGCGGGAGCATCGAGCTCTACTTCTTCTATTCTAAGAGGGTTTGACTTTGTATATAGCTTTTTTAAGTACATTTCATACAAGATGGCCGCTTTGGTTTTCATTTGTTTCTATGCTTATTTATTAGGTGTAAATAAATTAGGGGAACTATCTTCACCTCCGTTCTTTAAAAATTTTTTCCCATACAGCAATAGCACTAAAAGTATTCCTGTTGCAAATGCCCAGCTGGCCCCTTTTGCCACTAACACGGCTGCTATAATACCTGCAATGCCCAAGTCTTTATGGCTTTTAGCTTCCAATACGCCAATTCTCACGCTTACAAAACCCTGAATGATCAACGTAAGCGCCAAGGCAACTGCCAAAATTGGTTTTACCAAACTTACAATGGGCAATAATAACAAGCCCGTATTGGTTCCCCATCTAAATGAACCGCTCCCCCCGAAAATGGAATTCATTGCGTTTTTGCCCTGTTTATACCGTTCTACAATAACCACATGCATGGCTGCCCAAAGTGGGCCGCACATCGTAACATCTGGCCCTATTAAACTCATGATACTATTTCGCCCACCAAAAATCATATGTGCCCGGTTGGGGTCGTAATCGATTTTTTCATCTTTTCTCTCATCATCTGCCTCAGCCAAAATAGCTTCACTTTGCAATACATCGCCAAACAAAACGATATAAGCGGCCAATACGGTGGGGATAGCGGTAATAAACATACTAAGAGAAGGAATGCCCACACCGAATATGGTATATTGGCTAAACAGCAACTCGAAATCGGGTTGGGTAATGCCCCATTCTATAACAGGCCAAGTCGATTCGCTTGCCAAAGGGGCTACAAAAACAGCCAACAATATGATAGGAAAAATGCCCAACTTGCGAATTAGAGCAAAAACCTGATGTTTTTGACTTAGCTGCACAAAATGTTTGGAGTAAATTAGATAAAAAGCGATACCCACCGTAATACTAATGGTATATGGAAATAAGTCAAACCTACCTCCCTCTTTGAACACAGTGGTTACTGCAGCAATACCTGCGCCAATAATAATTCCGGATTTAATCGATGAGGGAATCAAGTGTACCACTTTGGTAGCAAGTTTGGTAATTCCTAAAAAAATCGTCAAAATGCCTAACATGAGTTGAAAAGCCACTAGTGCTTTTACGCGTTCCGGGCCCATAGGAAAGGTTTGAACGTAAACGATGAGCAAGGGTACGGCAGGGGTAATCCAACCCGGCACCACAGGATCACCCAATAGGTGGTGGGTAAGATAGAACAAGCCATTTAATATGACTATGGCCATAGCTGCTTCAAAAGGCATCCCCAATAATTCCATGATAAGCGGAATGGCCGCCAAATCTACCGCACACATTAATAAACCTTGGAAATAATCGGGCCACTCAAAGCGATAATGCCAAAATGGTAAACGAAGTTTGAACGGACCTAGGGGAATGAACGGAGCTTCTTGTCCTTCAGTACGGTTTTTCCAATTACTCATTAGAGGGCTAAATGTGATTTAAATTTGTTTGTCATAAAGAAATAGATTCGAATTTATAAAACATTTTGGTATTCAAAGACAATTGAGAAAGTCAATCAGGAATATCAACAAAAAGGAGGTTTCCAATGTTCTCAAATCCGTAAAGTCTATGGTATCTATTATTCAAATTTGATGATTTACCATTTTAGACAAAACTCAAGTGGATGAATCGCTTTAAAATTAATTGTTTTGAGAAGAAACGGAATATATGTTTAAGCTAAATTTTACGCTATGGGTATTGTGCGACCTTATTTTTAGTCACGAGAATAAGTTCATAAGCGATTTCTTATATTGCGAAGACGAGGTATATTTAAATATAAAATGATCAGCTTAAATCCTAAAAAGACATTAAAACTAGCCGAGCAACTTCACGAGCAAATTCTTGATTGGATTATTTCCGGTGAACTTAGGGAAGGTGATAAGATTCCATCCGAGAATGAACTTTGCAAATCTTTTGGAGTATCAAGACCTATTGTTCGTAAAGCCTTAGTGAAATTACAGACCGAAGAACTTGTGGTCACCAAAAAAGGAATTGGAACTTTTGTACTTCATGGTCCACTGAGTCATCTGAAACAATTTGCATCAGCGAACGACATTGCCGCATTATTACAAAGTCATGAAGTACGAATAGCGTTGGAAGGAGAAGCTGCATCCTTGGCTGCAATGCGAAGGTCTTCTGACCAATTAAAATACATTAAGGATGCCCTTCAGAAGATGCGAGAAGATTTTGATGCATCAAACCTTTCGGTTCCGTCTGATTTTGAGTTTCATATGGGGATTGCCGATGCGACCAACAATGGAATTTTTGTTACATTATTGAAAAATCTTCATTTTGGATTGAGAAAGACAATGGTAATAACCCAAAGCCTATCAAGGGAGAGCGTTAAAAATCAAATTGACCCTGATAGAAACCGTCACGTACTCGATGAACACCAACGCATACTGGATGCCATTGAAGTACAAGATCCCGAAGCGGCGCGCTTAGCCATGCGCTATCATATTGCAAAAGTAAAACAAAGACTTATCAATATACATTCGGAAAAGAGTAGTGAAACCTAAAAAGGGAATAGAAAAAAATCAAGATTTGGTGCTATTGATGGCTATAAGCTATTTTTCCAATTTTCAAAATCCAGTTTGTTTTCTTCAGAAGTAAGAGGGTATAGGCCAATTATCGAACGCCCTTCGCCTATTTTTTCCGTTACGAATTCTTCATAAAGCTCCATACCCTTTGCTTGATTGGCCACTTCGTCCGCTAAATGGGCAGGTATGACCATAACCCCGTCATCATCACCCACGACTACATCACCAGGAAAAACCGCCACATCACCACAGCCTATCGGAACGTTAATGTCAAGTGCTTGATTCAAAGTCAAATTGGTGGGTGCCGACGGTTTTGTATGAAAGGAAGGAAAAGGCAGATTGGCAATGATACGTGAGTCTCTAAATCCACCATCGGTAACAACTCCGGCCGCACCACGCTTCATCAATCGGGTAACCAATATAGATCCCGCAGATGCCGCCCGTGCACTTTTTCGACTATCCATGATCAGAACGGCACCTTCGGGGCATGTCTCTACGGCCACACGTTGCGGGTGTTCAGGGTTCCTGAATACCGAAATCTGATTTAAGTCCTCTCTTGCCGGTATATAACGTAAAGTAAAGGCCTCGCCCACCATGTTTGGTTTACCCAAGGCTACAGGTTTAACATCCTGTATAAATTGATTTCTTAATCCTAACTTAAAAAGAATAGTTGCTATTGTCGGTGTACTTGTTTTTTGAAGCTGTTCCTTGGTGGAAGTTAACATGTGGATTAGGTTTCAATTAGAAAATACTTGTTTTGTAACTTATTTTAACATGATAATCGGTTAATAGTGGAAAGGTGGTAGAAATGCGGTTCACACTATTCTTATGATATTCAGCACCAATTATGGGGTGATGGATAAGTAAATATAATTAATTATATACAATCATGTAATATTTAGTTACAAGTAAATGATTTTTGAAAGATATAATTACTTAAATTCAACGCGTCTTCACATTTTATTTAAAACCGAGAATTTCGGCTTTATTGGAGGGCGTCACAGGCAAAATAAAAACTTAAGATGAGTCATTGTCACGACTACCGTTGTAAATCCGAAAATATAAAATTGCTCATAAATTTTTAGGATTTTCGTAAAATATCAAGAGGCGAATATGACTATAAAAAACGTAAACCGAAGTATTGGAAAGGCTATTCTGGTCATTTCAGGAATTGCTACGGTGGTTACGATTATATTGATTTTTTTAGGTAACATTTCCAGTACGGGAATTCCTATGCTCACTGCTTTTATTGCTTTGGCGCTATATGGCTATTTCGATGAAAAATACGGAAAATTAGCTTTTACCTTTTGGGTATTCGCCTTTTTGACTGCTGCAATGTACTACCCCTTTTTATTTACTAACTGGGGGTTTGACACCAAAATACTGGTTATTCCCATGCTTCAGCTCATTATGTTTGGCATGGGCACCAAATTAAGTTTGGACGATTTTAGAAAAGAAGTAAAGCGGCCTAAGGGAATTCTTATCGGTTCCATAATGGCTTTCACGATTATGCCTGTTCTTGCCGTAATGATTACAAAAGTCTTTAACTTTTCGCCGGAGATTGCTGTTGGCCTAATACTTATAGGGGCATGCCCTGGAGGGGCTGCATCCAATGTAATGGCCTTTTTGGCAAGAGGAAACATTGCTTTATCGATCAGTGTTACCACAGTAACAACGCTTCTCACTCCAGTAGTTACACCTTTGTTGATGAAGATTTTCGCGGACGAACTTATTGCCGTTTCATTTCTAAAAATGATGTTCTCCAGTTTTAATCTAATCATCGTACCTATTTCCGCGGGCTTGATTTGCAACAAGATATTGTATGGTAAGTCACTATGGTTGCAGAAAGACCGAAATATAATTGTGTTGGGGCTGCTTTTCATTTCGGCCTTATTATGTTCTATTTTCATACGCTTCCCCGATGCTATTGGGGTATTAAAACCCGGATTTATTCTAGGTTTTGCACTTATGGCACTGGTTTCCTTTACAAAAGTGATCGTAAAATGGGTTAAAGGAACTGAGAACTGGATGGACAAAATTCTGCCTGCGGTATCGATGGTATCCATTCTCCTTTTTGTTACAATTGTTGTTGCCCTTAATAGGGATAAACTGCTTGAAGTTGGGCTGCTGTTGGTTGCCGCCTCGGCGATACTTAATCTACTTGGCTTTATTTTAGGGTATTGGGGCAGTCGTGCGGTCGGGTTGTCCAGGCGCGATAGCCGAACACTTTCAATCGAGGTCGCGTTAAAGAATGGAGGACTGGGCATGGGGCTCGCCCTTGAAGCCTTGGGAAACGCAAATGCAGCTTTGGCGCCCATCGTATTTGGAAAATGGATGAATATTTCAGGATCGGCCATCGCCAATTATTGGCGTGATAAGCCCACAGGAGAAGAAGGGGAACAAAGTAAAGAACAAATTGGTGAAACAATAAAACATATAAATTCATGACCTTGACGCTAACTAAGCAAAGGCCAATAATGGCCTTCAAACAATAGATCCGTTAATTTAAATCAACAAAATGGCACAAAATTCCAGACGCTCGTTTTTATCCTCTTTAGCAAGTATTTCAGCTGTAACCCTGCTTACTCCTTTTTCAAGATTGATAGCCGCCGAACGGAATAAAGTCAAAATCAAGGATATCAAAACAATGGTGTTCAAAGGCTCAAAGGGAAGGAACTACACCTTAGTGAAAATAGAGACCGATTCCGGCCTTTTCGGTATCGCTGAAGCCTATGGCTCTCCGGGCTTGGGTATCGTTAAGGAATTACATGGCCTAAAAGAGCTTTTTATAGGAAAAGACCCGTTGCAGATTGATCGTTTATATACCGGACATTCTTTCGCCACATATCGCTATACCGACGGAAGTGCCCATGCCCAACAACGGGCTATGGCGGGGATCGAAATGGCCTTATGGGATCTTGCCGGGAAAATACTTGATGTGCCTACCCATAGCTTGTTGGGCGGTAAATTCAGGGACCGAGTACGTATGTACGATCACCATACCCCAAAAGACTACAATGACAAAATTGCCTGTAAAGATTGGGCCGATGCCGCCAAAGAACGGGCCAATGGTATTACTATACATAAACTTGGCGTACCACGCACCTCGGCTGAAAGTGATTTTGGCTATGATCCATCAAACCGCCTACTTTCTAGCAAGGGACTTAAAAAACTTATTGACGGCTATCAAAACGTTCGCGACGCCATTGGCTGGGAGCACGATTTGATGGTCGGTTGCCATTGGGAATTCGATCTCCGTACGGCCATTGACGTGGCGAAAGGTCTCGAAACGGTCAAGCCACTTTGGTTAGAAGATCCGCTCCCTGTTTCTTACAATGAAGGATGGAAGCGTCTATCGAGTATGTCGCCCGTTCCAATTTGTACTGGGGAAAACTGGTTACGTCGGGCTGAGGCGATGCCCTTTATTGAGCAGTCCGCCATTGATATCGTTCACTTAGATCTAAGAAATTCCGGAGGATTTTTAGAGAGCAAACGCATAGCCGACATGGCCGACCTGCATTTTTTGCCAACAGGAAACCACAACACCGGAAGTATTGTTAACGGCATGGCAACAGTCACTTGGGCTTCGTCGATTAGAGATTATTTGGCTTGTGAAACGGTCTATTTCGAAGGGGATGCGAACGATGATGCCATTATTCATGATGGGCCTCTTTGCAAAAACGGCTATGTGGAAGTGCCCGATAACCCTGGTTTGGGTATTGATCTCAATCCTGATGTGGTCAAAGCAAATCTGCTTCCCGGGGAAGTATGGTGGGGCTAAGAGGGGGGCATATGCCCCAAAGCTCCCCAGTATGGTTTCCGGTTATTGATGTGAGCTACGAAAGTAATCTAATTGGGCATCTATCCTCGATTGGGCTTGATTTATCGGCGTTCTTTTAGCTACGCGTCCAGCTTTTGTGGTTTGGTGATTCTGGAGGAACTAAAGTTGCGAAAAATAGTAAAAAATATTAAATTACAGTAAATCAATACTTATAGCTATCATGAAAAAGACTAAATTATTTTTATATCCGGCAATCGTATTCTTAATGGCAATATCCTGTAAAAACGTACAGCCTTTATTTGAAAAAACTTCTGAACAATGGCTCGTAAAAGGTAATGCCGAGTGGAATTTCGACACAAATCAAGTAATAGGAATTGGTCCCGGTCCCGTTACAGAAGAAGGTTTTATTGCGACCAAAAAAAGGTACAATAACTTTATTTTAGAAATGGATTTCAATCCAGATAGCACCATTAATTCCGGTGTTTTTATACGCTGCGAGAACGATATACCCAGTGCTGCCCAGTGTTACGAAATAAACATATGGGATTCAAATCCTAACCAAGACTATAGGACTGGGGGAATCGTTAATAAATTTAGTCCGTTGACCAAGGTCGAAACGATTAACAAATGGAATAGCTATAAAGTTAAATGCGAGAAGAATCGTATACAAGTATGGATCGATGGTATTTCGATCTTAGACGTTACCGACGAGGACCACAAAGAAGGCTATATTTGTCTTCAAGCAAGGGGAACCGGTAAAATTAAGTTTCGAAATATAAAGGTTCGGGAATTGAAATAGCGTACAGGTCTAAGAATTACGATAACATCCAATCACATTAGAGTAACTTATTTGGTGCCAGATTCCGATTTTTGGATGTTCACTTTAACGAAAATGCGATGTAATACCCTCCGGACTTGGTATCGTCATCTACTTCACCCATATCATTTGTCGCTATAACAATGAATTGCTTGCCTTTTTGCTGATAGGTAATCGGCGTAGCTTGCGCAATGGCGGGCAATTGGTATTCCCAGATTGTTTTGCCCGTTTTGCGGTCGAAAGCCCTTATTTTTTTGTCCTCTGTGGCCGCTATGAATACTAGTCCACCCTCCGTAACAATAGGACCTCCCCGATTGACAGTGCCTGTGATAGGTATTCCTTTTTTTGTCAGTTCATCGTGTTCCCCCAAAGGCACGCGCCAAAGGTACTCGCCGGTATTCAGGTCGATGGCATTAAGCGTGCCCCACGGGGGCTTGATTCCGGGATAACCGTTGGCATCCCAAACTTTGTTCCAGCCCGTATGGATATATGGGGGTACATAGGGAAAATTCTCATTCTTTTTGGTCTCCAGATTTCCCTCATCGTGAATATCGTCAGTTAAACCTTCCTTTTTATCTTGATCAAGAATGTATAAAAGAATAGACTCTCGATCTCGGCCAGATAGATGTTGAAATGATGGCATACGCCCTTGCCCGTTTTTTAGAATATCGCTTATAACTTTTTTCGAAAGCATGTTATCAAGACTTGCAAGGCTCGGAATTTCGGAACCATCACCTTTTCTATCCGCACCGTGGCAAACTGCGCAATTATTGATGTATAGAGAGTTGCCACGGGAGGTGCTTTCCTTCATTTTCTCCGCCATATCGATCATCTGTATATTGCTTGGCAACTCATTGACATTCTGGTAGAGTACGCCGGCCGGGTCAACAGCATTGCCACCCCAAAGAGCTCCACCTCCAGTACCAATATACCAAAAGCCCTCAGCACTGGGTGGTATATACTTTGATCCACGCCGTGATTTAAGAAACCGTTCCTTTATGCTTTTATGTGCATCTGGAAAATGCAATGAATCTGGAAGATCTGCTTCGGTAATAATCTGTCGTGTTACCAAGGGCAGAGGTTTTAACGGAAATTTTTGCGTAGGATTTGGATGTTCTCCAGGCAGACCGGTGGTCGGTACTGGCCTTTCTTCAACAGGAAATAAAGACTTTCCTGTTTCACGGTCGAGTACGTATACCAATCCGTCTTTGGTGGTCTGCACAACGGCGTCCACTAATTTCCCGTCATGCCTTACGGTCAATAGATTGGGCGGACAAGAGATATCCAAGTCCCATAGGTCATGCTTTATGGTTTGGTAATGCCATTTTAATTTACCGGTCGTGGCATCTAGCGCCAATATGCAATTGGCAAATAAATTTTCCCCGGCTCGATCGCCCCCATAAAAATCGACGGATGGCGAACCTGTTCCAATGTAAACGGTACCTCTTGCCTCATCGAGCACCATTCCGGCCCAGTTATTGGCTCCCCCGATTTTTTTATAGGCATCTTTAGGCCAGGTATCATATCCTAATTCTCCAGGTCGGGGTATGGTATGAAAAATCCATAGGAGTTCACCAGATCGGACATCAAAGCCACGGATATCGCCAGGAAGCGCATCACCATATTCCGATACCGTTGAGCCCATGACCAAAACATCTTTGTAAATTATTCCCGGGCTGGTGGCCGTCACCGAAAAATCCTTGGCATCGAACCAGTCATTCTCAAGACCAGTATGAAAATCTATCTTTCCGCCGGTGCCAAAACTCTCTACGGGACTTCCAGTAAGCGCATTAATGCAGTATAGCCAAGAACCGGCAACATAGAAGAGGCGTTTGTCTTTTCCATTTTGCCAGTAGTTTAATCCCCTATTGACATTATGGGAAGGAGGCACGAATTTCCATAGTTCTTCTCCAGTAGCTGCATTTAGCGCGAACAATTTTGATTTAGTGCCCGTTCCGTACAATATACCGTCTATTACTATAGGTTGGCATTCAATTCTTTCTGGTCTGGCATCGAGCTCCAAAGAATCCCCAACATAGTAACTCCATGCTATTTCAAGTTGGTTTACATTGTCGGTCGTGATTTGGTTCAAGGTCGAAAACCGGTTACCGGCAAGATTTCCACCATAGGCCGGCCAATCGACATCTGTGTTCGAGGCATCTGAATAAAGTGCCCCATCACAACTGACCAATAACAGTGGTATAAATACATAAAATAGGATTTTCAGGCCGGTCTTTGAAAAATTAGTAGCGCATATGGCCCTAAAGGCCGATTTTTTTTTGACCATTGCTTTACATGTATTTTGTGCGATACTCGGCCATGAAATTCGAGATGACAAGCATACTTTTTGATATTATTTATTCGGTTTATATGATGTTTTCCCCGATATTTTTGCACGAATACTAAACAAATACGGGCCATCTGTTACATAAAGTGTTTTCAGGTATTTACCCTCCAAAGTACAATTTGTTATCGCCGTCATTCCTGAATTTTGCGCGACCGGAAGATAACACTGTTAAAGTTTCATCTTTGATTTAAAATCCTTTTCCGTAATTACTTGAAGTTTTTGTGCGATTATAGATTTGAAAATATTTTTTGTTGGCCTTAACTAAGGTAAAAAATAATATTGATTTGCAGCCTTTAATCAATTATTGGAGAAAGTGAGATAATACTGTACATTTAAACGACGGTTTATTTCCACACTTTGAAAATTCCGTGTTCCTAAAGTTTAATTTGACGTAGCAATCCAATAGTTAAAATTTTACCTTAATTTAAACTATTGGATTATACTTTTAAGCAACCAACTAAAATCGAAACCTTTAATAATGAGACAAATAAAAAAAACAAGATTCAATAGCCTGGCAATTGTTTTTATGATTGCCAATTCATTTTTTTTGTTGAATGCCCAAGAAACTAAAGATTCTTTCGATTGGCAATTAAGGGAAAACGGGGCAATTGTTTGGGACTTGGAGTCAAGCGATGAGCTACCTCACAATGACCATATGGCCATGAGTGGGCAATCTGTTGATATGATTTTGGAATGGGGAATTGATAGTCAGGCTGGTTTTTATGCAAATCGATTGATTCGATGGCCGATGTTAAGAACCTTGCCGGATGATACGCACGCGAGTTTACAGCGCAAATCGGGAGACACGACCTCATTATTACCTCGTGTAGATGGCAAAGCAATATCTTCAGGGAAAGTAAAAAGCTTAAGTATCTACGGGACCCTAACTGTACTGAGCACCCATGAAGAGGGCTTACTATCAGTACGCACTATATTCCCCAGTGTCCTTAATCCGACCATTATCGACCGAATTCAATTGACGAATACCAATGATCATGTAATAGAAATAGTGATTCCAGCTTGGAGTAATGAGGAACTTACCATTGAAGAGAAAGGCTTATATGGGGTTTACACTATCAGTGAATTCATTGAAGGAGATGGTAAGTTCCAATTGGCTTCCGGAGAAACTTTAAACTATGCTGTAATCAGAACGGCCCGAAAATCTAATGACGCTCCCTATTTCGGTAATTCTTCCGCTGAATGGGCAGCAAGACAAGATTTCATTAGAAACTCTTCCGATAACTTAATATTGAAAACGCCAAACCCGACACTCAATCGACTGTTCGATTTTTCTAAAATAAGGGCGTCGGAAAGTATTTTTTCTACTCGCGGAGGGCTTATGCATGGGCCAGGAGGTTATAATAAATATTTAGCAGCGATTTGGGCCAACGACCAAGCTGAATATATCAATCCCTTTTTTCC
>RCNE010001635.1_pt1 | contig 12105 bp, 9 predicted proteins | sample 2041361 | NCBI WGS metagenome assembly RCNE01 (sample SAMN09708229, study PRJNA481090) | Marine sediment metagenome, whole genome shotgun sequencing project.
CATATCACATATCTCGAATTGAAAACTGTCTGGTTCCAGCCTTCGATCAAGCAGAATCCGGCATGATTCATCACTTCCGGTGACGGTCACCCGAAAATTATGTTTGACCAGGGGAGCGGCGAGTTGTGCATGACCGCCGCCGACATCCAGGATTGAAGCAGCTTGGCCGGTGGGGAGACATTTGAGGGTGAGATCAGTCTGAACATTCAGGAAATATTCGCCAACGGCTCCACTGAACCGGCTTGCGTAATCCTCCGTTGAGGATTCTATATCTGGAGTTTCAAGAAACATAAATCTCTATTTTTCAGTGTTCTATGGGGGAGTATGAGTCGTAAACCTGCCCAATTTCAGTCCTGCAGACATCCTCCGACCAGGTAAGCAATTGCGCCATAAATTCAGCAACACTCTTCAGGACATCGGCCGGCGGACACTGCGCCGATCCCAGGGGTGATCTCCTTAAAACAACATCTGCCAGCGTAACCGCCTGTTCCCGCCTGATAAAATAGATCACTTCAGCCTTTAAGAGGGGAGGATCAACGGACAACCAGAGCTCGTCAGCTTCAGCAGAAGCATGATCGACTTCACAGTAATCAAGCACATTTCTCCAGTGAGTACCATAGGTCAATGTGAGGTGCTGCCTGATTTTTTGGTAATTCTGGCCCAGGGATTTTATTAATTTTCCATGATCCCTCGGTGGTCCTGTTCGTGATGAAGTGGTGTATGATCCGCCGCGCTTTGGAACATTGCCCTGTCGCTGCAATAGATTCAAGACCTTCCAGGCTATATCGGGCGCCGTTGTATACTTTACACCGCTGATCGAAATAATTCCTTCAACGGAGTCAGCTTTGGAATGATCGATTATTCGCGTCGATTTTTCCAGCTGAACGGTGTCGTGTCCCTCGTCCTGCTCAGAATCCGGCTGGCACGGTAACAGCCCGCCATGAATAAAAGTGATATCGTTCCACTCAAGTTTTGCCCCGGGATGTATCTTGTTAATATCGTCGAGCATCTCGGTGACATCGCCCTTCTCAACTATCCGTGATTGGGACCTGTCTGCTGGTTTGTAACTTGTTCCGATCATTGTGTAGTTCTTGCGCCAGGGAACAAAAAAGAACAACCGCTTGCCACGTTTGATAAAGGCGTCTTTGTCAATGAATTCACTCCAGCCCTCCAATCCAACGGCGTAACGATCGAATAACCTTTTTTTCACGACAATATTTATCGCTTTGGCCCACCGGCCTGACGTTACCTGAGACAGTTTTGGAGCTGAACCAGTCAGGGAATCAACCCACGGACCCGAGGTGTTAATAATCGTTTGGCCGTGAACCTGAAATTCCTCTTTGGTTAAACGGTCGCGTATCTCAACGCCCGTAACTCTGTCCTGGTCAGATATGAGACTGACTACCTCTTTGTAGTTGTAAATGGCGGCGCCATACCTGCTGGCTTCATTGAGATATTCCTGCAGCAATCGTTCGGTGTTCTGGGCGATCGCATCATACCAGAGTGCAGCACCATTAAGACCATTGCTGTTTATCCCTGGCAGTTCTTCAAGCGTTTGCTCCTGAGACAAGGCCCCTCCTGCGGGGAGATGTGACGGGGCAGGGAGTCTCACATTTCTGTCACAGGCAATGAAGTCATAAATCGAAAAAGCCAGGCGCATCATCTCACGACCTTTGATGCCATGGCCATAGGTGGGCATCAGGCAGGCCAGGGGCTGGACAAGATGCGGCGCAAACTGCATCATAGATCTGCGTGAAAGAATTGATTCCCGCATTCGTTTGATGTTCAGGTGCTGCAGATACCGAATACCGCCATGAATGATTTTTAGACTGTTTGCAGAAGTTGAGCCTCCAAAATCATCTTTTTCAAATAAAGCCACCCGGTATCCGGCTCGTGCCGCTTCAAGCGCCAGGATCGCACCGTGAATTCCGGAACCGATAATAATAATATCGAGCGGTGACTGTCGTTGTAAGGAATTGTTTTCCATAGTGCATATCCACTCATTGGGGAGATGGACAAAATTTGAGGTTATTGACTTGTGATACCTGATTATCGAGCCATTCGCAAGGCAACTTGCTGTTTCAAAAAAGAGAGCGATGACTGAAGATCTCCGTAGTCAGTTATTTCTGTTTCCGGATCGGAGAGAAGGTTTTTCAGGGTTTCGGCAGGTTCCTGGATATCAATGCTCCCGTGGATAACTGAGCCGAATTTTGCGACCCTTCGTTCTTCCCCTGCAAGAGGCAGCGGGTCGGTTCCTGAAAGCAGTCTGGGGTGTCTTGTTTTCCGGCAGCGCTCCAGGCTTGAAACCGGCCAGAAATGTGGACGAGATCCATTGTCACCTATAAACAGAAGGGGACTGCTGTCTGTCGCAATAAAATTCCCGAGAATTCGACCCCGCTGACCAAGCCATTTCCCAACCCCCCACGGAAGAATAACGATTCCCTCACCGGTGGAAATTGAACGCACCGTATCCTTCAGTGGGATTCCGTCAACCTGGGGGGAATGGCAGGCAATGGCAAGAACCTCAAGCTTTTCTTCTGTAACAACCTGCTGACCTGAGATCATAATTATTTCTTTATCCGGGAAGGCCGCATGGTTTATCCGTAAAGAGTGTTGCTCATCAGTGTTGAGAATAGACCAGCGTTTTGATTGTCCATTATTGTCAGCATGAAGGTTCCTGTCCCTCAGCAGTTCGAAATAATTATTACCCGTTGTTTCGGTCAAGAACAGAACAGCTGTTTTACCTGAATCTGCCCGGTTATGCGCACCCGTAAAGAAGTTTCTAAAGGCAGAGGAGATAAAGTCGTCCAGATTGTAGCAGGGGTAAATATGAGCGTGAGCGTCTGTGATTATCATAAGGTGTTTTCCGAGTAGCCTCAAAGTCTCGACGACTATTCTACTAAAGAATTGGCCTTTCAAGCACTTAAAAAGCAAATAATTATATTCCGGTGACCCAATGCTTGAATTTTACCCTGTCAAAGTGGTCTACCCACAATAGCATGGTCGCGTCCTTTCCAATGTAAGTAACAATTTACTTGAATAATTATCTGACCTGCTCACGGCATAAAAATTCTGGTTGGCTCACCGGCAGAGCCGTCTGCGACTCTTGAAGATATCAATGGGGACCGGCAAATCGGTATGGAGGAAGTAAGCCAATTACTCAAAGACAGTGTACGTAATTGACCTATCCCCTCTGTCATTGGGTGGTGCCGGCTGCTTTTCGGCCAGAGTAGTGGTTTCAGGACCATGGAGCAATTGTGTCACCATCTGACGGAGGCTCAAGGGTTAATTGCCAAATAATCCCTTCAATAAGGTTTTTGCTTTTTCCACTTCCTCGCTCAACTGTTCCTTTCGCTGTGGAGAGATTTTACCGGTTTCCAGAATTTCAGTAATTTCTTCCTTATCGATACCCTGCTCTCGAACAAGAGCTTCCAGATCTGGTGCAAATGTCGGTTTTTCGAAGGTGCCGCCAATGATAACGGGAACGGTTATTCCAGAACGGGCCTCTTGATCACCTTGCCCTTTAATGGTACCAACCAGTTTTGGGGTTAACCTGAAATCGATGGTTTCACTGACCAGATCTGCTTTCCCATGACCATCCACCCTGATAAAAGGTGATTTCAAGGTGGTTTTGGGCGTGTCGAACAAGCCGTTGGTTATGGTGAACGGGGTGTGCAGTTCGGCAAAATCGGTTTTTGGACGTTCACTCTGCTGGTCAAGAGTAAAGCCTGATTTGATATTTCTGGCCAGCTGGGCAAGGTCAATACCGATAATTGCTCCATCCCGGAAAAAGAGTTCCCCCGTGCCATTAAGAGATGCTTTTATTTGGTCTCCAGTCATGCCGGATCCGGTGAGGTCTATGTCTGCCTGGAGCGTTCCTTCAATGATATTCTTGTCAGTAAAATCTCTTAAAAATGGACCTGCCTGAACATTTTCGATGTTCAGTTTAACTGAGCTAACCGGTTCGGCTTTTCGAAGATCAACATATCCCGTTGAACTGATAGTGCCCTGGTAGAGATCACTTTTCAGTGAGGTAAGGTTAAATAATCCGTCTTTAGCGTCTACAGCAGTCATCAGGTTGCTGATGATTCCGCCATGCATTTTTATTGTGTCAATGCTCAGGTCGCCACTCATGACGAGTTTTCTCAACGGTTCAAAATCGGGTTTTTTCTCTATGGCAGAGAGGCTGTTTCCGGAATTTTGGCCTTCGGTGCTGTTACTCTTAGCTGATGGTGAAGTGGAAGATGAAGACTCACCTGCGGCGCCCTCTTTTTTGGTTGGCGGCAACGGAGTTTTGCTGCTCTCCGGGGGTGATTTTGAACCTTTTCCATCCTTTCCTGCCGGCAGATAGCGATCGATTTCGATGTCATCCAGTTTAAGATGAAATTCCAGATCAGGTTTTGAGAACTCTTTTGCCCTCAATTCAGCAAGCAGGTTTGATTCATCAAATCTGATTTCAGAACGAGACAGGGTTATACTGGATTTAGTGCCTGAAACAATACCCTTTGCCTCTATTGACTCAAAGGCCTGGGGCCCGGTGGCTGCAGCGGGGAAGTCTAGACCGAGCTGAGAGAACAAGTGTCTGGGGCTAAACGGTGATATTTTGAATGCAAGGTCATATGAGAGCGCTGAGGCGAGATTTTCAATATAACCCGAGGTGTTCAAGGCGAGGGTTTTAAACAGGTCGATATCGATATCAATTCTAATTCTGCTGTTTAATGGATCAGGAGTTACCGGGCCAATACTCCCCGTCAGTTCGACAGGGTTGTCGTCAAGGTGTGCAAGAAGGGTAATGAAAATCGGCCTGTCCAGAGAAACATCCTGGAGCGTCAGGTTAATATCTGAAAGTTCACGAGTTGTTTTATTGAGTTGATCGTCTACAACAACTTTTCCATTGGTGAGTGCGAACTCACCAACAAGAAGTGACTCGATTCCGAGCTGTTTTGGCGCTTCTGGCTGGGTGGCAGGTTTGCTATCAGTTTGTTCCGGTGATGCCTCCCTCTTACCTGGCGCTTCTTCTCGGCCGGTATTGCTGGCTGATCCTGTTCCTTGCCAGTTCCAGAAACCCTCGTCATTTCTCGTAAGAAGTACTTCAGGCTGATCGATGATGAACCGATTAATCTCTACTCTTTTATAAAGCAGAGGTAGAACTTTGAGTCGAGCTTCGAAGTTTTTGATGTTCAGAAACTTTTTTTCCTGAAAGTCTTCGGGATTATTTAGTACCAGGTCTGTAAAGTTGATACCAACCCAGGGAAAGACTGAAAGATCGATAGTGCCCATTATCTTCAGGGGATAACCGGTCTTTTCACTAACAAGTTGTTCGATTCTGGGTTTAAGTTTATCAACGTCAATTAAATGCGGGACAATGAGCAATGCAGCACAAAATAGCAGGGTGAGCACCCCGAATGTGATAAATAAATATTTAACACCCTTTCCCATTCAATTATCCCCACCTGTGATACCGTTTAAATGAAGTACAATCGATACGATAGGTAACGATCGCCTTTGTTCAGTCAACGAAAATAATAAGACACCTTATCAGCAAGGCAATGGCTGGAAATACGATTAGAGAAATAAGTATGGTCCGGCAATGATTAATCCGATTTTGACCCGCTGACCAGACCTGAATGATGCAACTATTTAGTAATGGGAATTATTATTGACAACATCCTGTCCGTTCGCTATAGTCCCGGTGAATTACAAAGAAAATGGGTCATCAATAGTTGATTAATTCATTTATAACGAGTCTAATATATCGTGATTTTGCACCGCTACTCTGGAGACGATTTGCAGAAAAATGACGTCGAGGAAGAACTGAGTATGTTTTCATATCCAGGCAGGATTTTCAGATTTTATCGTGATGGCTTTCGATCGATGACTCTGGGTAAAACCTTGTGGAAAATAATCCTGGTAAAGTTGATTATTATGTTTGCTGTTCTAAAATTATTCTTTTTTCCTGATTTTCTCAGTACTCAATTTAATACAGATGAACAACGAGCCGATCATGTAATGGAGCAGATTACACGACCGGCTCAAAAACAGAATTAAGGGAGGAGTATAGCATGAGTGAAATAGATCTGGGCCTGGTGAACTGGTCCCGGGCACAGTTTGCTCTGACGGCAATGTACCATTGGATTTTTGTACCACTGACGCTTGGCCTGTCATTTTTATGTGCCTTTTTCGAATCAATTTATGTGAAAACCGGCAAACAGGAGTGGCGGGATCTGACACGGTTCTGGATGACGCTTTTCGGTATTAATTTTGCCATTGGGGTGGCGACCGGAATTATTCTTGAGTTTCAATTTGGTACCAATTGGTCAAACTATTCGTGGATGGTTGGTGATATTTTCGGTGCGCCATTGGCGATCGAGGGTATCGTCGCCTTCTTCCTTGAAGCGACCTTTTTTGCCGTAATGTTTTTTGGCTGGGATCGGGTATCAAAAGGATTTCACCTCTTTTCTACCTGGATGGTAGCCATCGGCTCAAATCTTTCAGCCCTATGGATCCTGGTTGCCAATGGCTGGATGCAGGCGCCGACTGGTATGGCTTTTAACCCGGAAACCGTGCGTTTTGAAATGCAGAACTTCTGGGAAGTTCTCTTTGCGCCGGTAGCGATTGCAAAATTTACCCATACAACCAGTTCCAGTTTTCTGGTGGGTGCAATGTTTGTTATCGCTATTTCTTCGTATTACCTGCTCAAGCGGCGGCACGTTGAAATGGCCAAGAAATCAATTCTTGTCGCGTCTGTTTTCGGATTGTTCTCTTTTGCCTATGTTGGGCTTACCGGTGATGAATCTGCCTACATTAATGCTGACACACAGCCCATGAAACTGGCAGCATATGAAGGATTGTATGACGGGGAGCGGAAAGCGGATCTTGTTGCATTTGGAATCCTCAACCCGGAAAAAAAGGTTGGTGATGACAAGGAGACATTTCTTTTCGATATCAAGATCCCATATATGCTCTCTTTCCTTGCCAACCGGTCATTAGACTCTTTTGTTCCAGGAGTTAATGATCTTGTGCAGGGTAATAAAGAAGAAGGCATTGTCGGAATAGGTGAGAAGATTACTCTTGGCAAAATGGCACTTACTGATCTTATCGCATATAAAGAGGCTCAGACGGGTGGCGATACTGGGGCGGCAGATACGGCCCTTACCAAATTTAAAGTAAACCAGGACTACCTTGGATATGGTTATCTGAATACTCCCGAAGATGCTGTTCCACCGGTTCAGACTACATTCTATGCATTTCACATCATGGTTTTTCTGGCCGTCTATTTTGGGATTATCTGTATTGCTTTCCTTGTTTATGGAGTGAAAGACACCATTGAACAAAAACGCTGGCTGCTGCCTTTTGGAGTTCTCTCATTTTTTCTGGCGCTGGTCGCCAGTCAGGCTGGGTGGGTGGTTGCCGAGGTTGGCCGCCAGCCATGGGCTATCCAGGGTATGATGCCTGTTGGTGTTGCCACCAGCAATATCGATAAAGGCAATGTGATGATGACTTTCTGGATGTTTGCCGGTCTCTTCACCCTGTTGTTGCTGGCAGAGGTAAAAATCATGCTCAGACAGATTAAAAAAGGACCGGAGGGTGAATAGATGATTGGAAATCTGGATATATCAATTTTACAGCAGCTCTGGTGGATCATTGTTGCGATTGTCGGTTCTCTGTTTCTTTTTCTCAACTTTGTACAGGGAGGACAGACACTGCTCTGGCAGGTGGCCAAGGGTGATATCGAAAAAGCACTGGTAATTAACTCTCTTGGACGAAAATGGGAGCTGACCTTCACCACCCTGGTGTTATTTGGCGGGGCACTGTTCGCCGCCTTTCCTAAATTTTATGCCACCAGCTTTGGTGGGGCGTACTGGGTCTGGATGCTGATCCTGTTTACCTTTATCATTCAGGCGGTAAGTTATGAATTTCGTAAAAAACCGGGAAATGTGCTCGGTGAGAAATCCTATGAACTGTTTCTTTTTATCAACGGTTCGGTCGGTATCTTATTAATCGGTGCTGCGGTCGGAACATTCTTCACCGGTTCAAATTTTACATTAAATCAGTTTAACCAAGTGAGCTGGACTCATCCGCTGATGGGCCTTGAGGCAGCTTTCTCGCTGTTCAATCTATCTCTCGGACTGTTCCTGGTCTTTAACGCCCGGGTTATCGGTTCTATGTACCTGTTGAACAATATAGATTTATCGACAGTGCCGGATCTGGAACAGCGATTGAGAAAGGCATGTCTGACCAATCTTGTCTGTGCCCTGCCGTTTTTACTCTACATCCTGGCCAGCCTGCTGCTGATGAAAGGCTACAGTTTTGACGAAAGCGGTGTTGTTACCATCGTTTCCGGTAAGTACCTCGAGAACCTGCTTGCCATGCCGATCGTCCTTGGCCTGTTGCTTGTTGGTCTTGTATTGGTGGTCTGGGGAGTGATCATCACAAGCTTTCTTGGCGGCTTCAGGGCTATCTGGTTTGGCGGGCTCGGAACGGTGCTGGTGGGCCTTGCCGTGTTTTTTACTGCCGGGTTCAACAACACGCCTTTTTACCCGTCCAAGGTGGACCTGCAGTCGAGTCTCACCATTTATAATGCCTCTTCGAGTCATTATACGTTAACCGCTATGAGTTATGTAGCACTCGTCATACCATTTGTTCTGGCCTATATCGTCTATGTCTGGAAACTGATGGATTCAAAGAAAATAGGACATGACGACATAAACGATTCAAAGGCCTATTAAGTGAAAGATTGAGGAGGAGAAATAACATGGTACCGTTTTTACTAATATCCTGGATAGGGTTAATTTACCTGTCGTACAAGGTGTCCTGCACGGTTCTCGAAAAGGCGGGAAAACTATAGACAGGGACTTCATATAGTTGGTTTCCCTTTAAAACTGCGGGAAGATCTGTTAAGATTTTCCCGTTTTGTTTTTGGTGCTTAATGTTTAATATTGATCTGTATTGAACAGGGTTGATAGAATTAATGAGTCTCAAGGAGATTGATATGGGAAAAAATTTGTTTAATAAAGTCTGGGACCTGCACAAGGTTACCGCTCTTTCTGAATCGAGAGACCAGCTCTTTATCGGTTTGCATCTGGTGCATGAAGTGACCTCACCCCAGGCGTTTGCCGCCCTTCGAGAGCGCAATCTTTCTGTGAAGTATCCTGACCGAACCCTTGCAACTGTTGACCATATTGTTCCAACTCAAAAGCAACTCTTTCGGCCATACAAAGATGACCTGGCTGAAAAAATGCTCGTGGCAATTGAGGATAACACCAAAGATTTTGGAATTCAGTTTTTTGGGCTGGATTCCGATTCCCAGGGAATTGTCCATATTATCGGCCCGGAAAATGGGGCTACCCAGCCAGGGATGACTATTGCCTGTGGTGATTCACATACATCTACACATGGTGCCTTTGGGGCACTCGCCTTTGGTATTGGTACCTCTCAGGTACGTGATGTGCTTGCGACACAGACACTGGCATTTGAACGTTTGAAAGTAAGAAAAATCAATGTGACTGGAACGCGCGGTAATAGAGTAGCTGCCAAAGATATTATATTACGTATTATCTCTGAGCTTGGAGTGATGGGTGGTATTGGCTATGCATACGAATTTTCCGGGCCGGTTATCGAGTCCCTGTCAATGGAAGAGCGGATGACCATCTGCAATATGAGTATTGAGGGGGGAGCACGCGCCGGATATGTCAATCCGGACCAGGTCACCTTTGATTATCTTGAAGGAAAACCGTTTGCCCCAAAAGGAACGGCCTTTGAGAAGGCGGTAGCATACTGGCGATCTATTGCATCTGATCCTGACGCCGAATTTGACGATATTTATGAACTGGATATCACCGGGATGGGTCCGATGGTGACCTGGGGAATTACGCCCGGCCAGTCTGTTGAGATGGGTAAAAATTTACCGTGTGTTGAAGATTTTGGTGATAATGACCAGGAGATAACCCGAAAAGCATATGAGCATATGGGCTTTAAAGAAGGCCAACCGCTTGAGGGAGAGAAAATCGATGTCGCTTTTATCGGTTCCTGCACCAATGGACGTATTTCCGATTTCAGGGCAGCGGCTGAAGTTGTGAAAGGGAAGAAAGTTGCACCACATGTAAAGGCTCTTGCTGTGCCGGGCTCGAGAAAAGTAAAGCTGCAGGCCGAGGCTGAAGGGCTTGATGCGATTTTTAAAGAAGCAGGATTTGAGTGGCGTGAAGCCGGTTGTTCGATGTGTTTGGCCATGAACCCGGATAAGCTGATTGGACGGCAGTTGTCTGCAAGCTCCTCGAACCGAAACTTCATTGGCCGTCAGGGGTCTGCCCATGGCAGAACACTGCTGATGAGTCCCGCCATGGTAGCAGCGGCTGCAGTGCAAGGCGCGGTAACAGATGTTAGAAATTTTTAAGGGGAAAAACCATGACAGATAATCCTGCAATAGTAAGAAAGGTAGAGGGACGTGGTGTTCCTGTTAAAGGTAATGATATAGATACGGATCGCATCATACCGGCCAGGTATCTTCGCTGTGTGACTTTTGAAGGTCTCGGAGAGGAGGTTTTTAAGGATGAGCGCTATAACGATGATGGTTCTAAAAAGGATCACGCCTTCAATGACCCGAAATATGATGGTGCCGCAATCCTGATTGTTAATCGCAACTTCGGCTGTGGCTCCAGTCGGGAACATGCTCCACAGGCTTTGATGCGATTTGGTATAAAAGCAATCGTTGGTGAATCATTTGGGGAGATTTTTGCCGGGAACTGCACCAGTCTCGGAATCCCGGTTTTTACCGCAGATGAATCGGTCGTTGCAGATATTCAGGGGATGGTGGAAAAGCAGCCTGATATTGAGCTGAGCCTTGATGTTGATGGCGAGGCACTTTCCATCTCAGGCAGACAGGTACAACTCACCATGAATTCGTCTGCAAAAACGGCATTACTGAAGGGGACATGGAATACCCTTGACGAGCTGTTGCTGAACAACGATCAGATTGACCAGGTGTACAACCGGCTCGCTTATGTTTCCCAGTTTTCCTGATCGGGGAGCATATGGCTTTAACCAGTAAGACTATTTTCTGGCATCAGGCTACTATAGAGAGGTTCTTAAGGTGAAAGGCAAGACTGCACTTATCACTGGCGCTTCACGAGGTATCGGACGGGCAGTTGCCACTGAACTTGCCCGTCGCGGTGCAGCTGTTGCGGTGAACTATCTTTGCAGTGAAGATGAGGTCCTGGATCTGCTGGACATAGTGAAAAAGAACGGTGGAACGGCCCACGCCTTTAAAGCTGATATTGGCCGTGTCCGTGAGGTCGAGAACCTGTTCGACCAGGTGATCAATCACTTTGGTGGTATTGATATCCTTGTTAATAATGCAGGGATCATGATCAATACTTCAATAGATCAGGTGACAGAAGAAGAGTTCGATCGTGTCTTTGATATCAATGTTAAAGGGCTGTTTTTTTGCTGTCAACAGGCCGCACAGAAAATGAACCGGGGTGGTCGCATTATAAATATGGGTACTTCTGTCACCCGTGTAATGCTGCCCCTTTATGGTACGTACGCCGCTAGTAAGGGGGCGGTTGAACAGCTTACCCGAGTCCTGGCAAAAGAGCTTGGACCCAAGAATATTACCGTAAATACCGTTTCTCCGGGACCGACAGACACCGAGCTTTTCAGGAAGGGGAAAAACGAAGAACAGGTGGCGAGCCTCGCCAAAATGTCAGCCTTCAATCGAATTGGACAACCTGAGGATATCGCCCGTACCGTTGCCATGATCTGCAGTGATGACGCCTCATGGGTCAGCGGTCAGACCGTATTTGCCAACGGTGCCTTCATCGGCTGACACCCCGCTAAACTGAATTCCCTTGAACGATCTGCTGCCGGGTTGCAGAACTCCCCACTTCTTTTATTGTACTTGATAAACATTCCCGCCATACCTGCTTAGAGACGATTATGAACAATGATGAGAGCTGATAAAAAAGGACTTTCTTCTGTTCTAAATATATAATAATATAGTATATCTATCTGTGTTGGAGCGATACATTTTTTTTCTGATCTCAAGAATATGTTCGTCTTGAGCAGGACAAATCCGGAGAAATTCATGAAGATGAGGTCTCTTACGAC
>RCNE010001636.1_pt1 | contig 12101 bp, 7 predicted proteins | sample 2041361 | NCBI WGS metagenome assembly RCNE01 (sample SAMN09708229, study PRJNA481090) | Marine sediment metagenome, whole genome shotgun sequencing project.
AAGAGTGCAAGAAACATTCTGTAAAATCAAGCCAATAGCTAAACTTTTATAACCTTTTTCAACATTGTGGCCTGAATACAGATCGAATAGTACCAAATTTATAAGTAAATCGCCTGATAAATCAATTACATTCCGTCGAATTTCGGCAAAGCTGATTTTTTCAGGAACAAGTAACGCCAGATCCCGTCTGATCGACGGGAAACGCGAAATAATATTCGTGCATGGTATTTCGCGTTTAGAAAGTACATTGAGATCCAGTTCAAAAGCCAATACCGGAACTTTGACCTCCATTTGTTTCAGTATTGACGGATGAATGGCACCGGCCCAGCCTATGTCAACACCATCAATAGAAACCTCTGCCGCCTGTCCGGGGTGTAACCAGGGAAGCTTACTATTACGGAACTCAACTTCGCCTTTTTCGCCACGCAGGGCCAACATCAATTCCAGGTCACCTTTAAGGTCGTAAAAGTCAGTGGCGCGGAGCCCTTGCCCCCACTGCTCGGCTACAAAACTACCGCAGGCGACGGCGGCGACATGCAATGATTCCACCAGGCTTCCGTTTTGCTCGAATACCGTTCCGGTTTCGAAAAACCGTACACGTTCCTGCTGCCGGCGCAGATTGCCTGAAAGGGTTTCCATCAGACCGGGTAACAGGGCGGTTCGCATGACTTCGAGGTCTGAACTTAGCGCGTTGGCCAGCGGCAATACGTGTTTATCCATTGAGAACCGGCCGAGAAGATTGCGACTGGTGAAACTGTAATTGATCGCTTCTGTGTAACCAGCTGCACACAGGGCCTGCTGTATGCTCTGTAGTGATACCTGACCCTCGCTAACGATCCCGGGATTCAATTCACCTGCAGGAAGTGCGGGTGGGATATTATCGTATCCAAAAATCCGTGCGACCTCCTCGATCAGATCTTCCTCGATTTCGATATCAAAACGATCCGAAGGCGCAGTTACGGTCCAGACCCCTTCGTTAAATTCCGGCGACATTCGTAAATCTCTGAGAATGGTCGTGACTTCCGCCTCAGCCAGTTCAATACCCAGCACGCGGTTCAGACGAGCAAGGCGCAATCTGACCTGGTTTTGTGGGGGTAGAGAGTCTTCGGAGCATGCGTGAATCAATGGCCCGGCTTCACCACCTGTAATTTCCAGTAGAAGCGCTGTAATGCGCTCTATTGCCCTTACCTGCCCCCGTGGGTCAACACCTCGCTCAAAGCGGTGTGAGGCGTCAGTATGCAGCCCCATATCACGCGCCTTACCCGAAATGGTGGAAGGCTTGAAATAGGCACTCTCGAGCAAAATGTTGCGGGTGACTTCGGTGACACCCGAGTCGAGGCCACCCATGATACCGGCAAGCGCAACAGGACCGGCCCCATCACAGATGGCTAACAAACTGTCATCAACATCCACCTGCTTGCCATCCAGCAGCACGAGGGTCTCCCCCTGCCTGCCGCGACGAACGCTGATGTCGCCCTGCAAACGATCAAGATCGAATGCATGCATGGGCTGACCCAGCTCCATTAACACGTAATTGGTGGCATCAACCGTTGCACTGATGCTGCGAATGCCACTACGTCTCAAGACTTCAACCATCCACAAGGGCGTTGATGCTGTGGGGTCGATACCCCGTATGATCCGCCCGACATAACGCGGACAGTCTTCAGGTGCTTCGAGATTGAGGTTAATGGTATCGGCAATACTGGATGTTACCGGTTTAATTTCCGGAGCATTCAGGGAAACACTGCAACTGGCCGACACATCCTGCGCCAGGCCACGAATACTCAGGCAGTCAGCCCGGTTCGGGGTGAGTTCGACCTCGATGGCATGATCATCCAATTCAAGAAAATCACGGATATCCATACCCAACGGGGCATCCTGGGGCAGCTCCATCAACCCGGAATGGTCATTTGACAAGCCCAGTTCCCGTGCCGAACAGGCCATTCCAAATGACTCCAGTCCACGCAGTTTGGCCTTGCGAATTTTAAAATCATCGCCGAGCACTGCACCAACTTTTGCCAATGGAATCCTGATACCGGTACGCGCGTTTGGAGCACCGCATACAACCTGGACCGGTTCCGATCCACCGAAATCAATTGAACAGACTTTGAGTTTGTCGGCATCCGGATGCTTGTCACAAGCTGTGATCTCAGCCACCACGACATCTGAAAAAGGCGCAGCAACGGGCTCGACCGTATCCACTTCAAGACCGGAGGCAGTCAGCCTGCCCGCCAATTCATCGACCGGCAGATCGATATCCACCCATTTCTTTAGCCAGTTGACACTGAATAACATATCGACAGACCCTCAGTGGAACTGGCGCAAAAAGCGCACATCGTTTTCAAAAAACTGACGCAAATCGGCCACACCGTAACGCAGCATGGCCATCCGCTCTACACCCATGCCAAAGGCATAGCCGACATATTTTTCGCTATCCACGTTACAGGCCTTGAGTACATTGGGGTGCACCATTCCGCAACCCAGAATTTCCAGCCAGCCGGGTTCCTTGCCATCACCCTTGTCCCAGGCAATATCCACTTCAGCAGATGGCTCGGTGAAAGGAAAGTAGGATGGCCGGAAACGCATTTCCAGTGAAGTTTCGAAAAATAAATTTACAAAGGTCTGCAGTACACCCTTCAGGTCGGCCATGGTCACGGTTTCGCCCACGAGCAAACCCTCTACCTGGTGAAACATGGGTGTGTGCGTTTGATCAGAGTCACTGCGGAACACCTTTCCGGGTGCAATGATACGAATCGGAGCACCCTTTTTTGTCATCTCGCGAATTTGCACCGGTGATGTATGGGTTCGCAACAGGCGGCCATCACCAAAGTAAAAGGTGTCGTGCATCGCACGTGCGGGATGATGGGGCGGAAAATTCAGTGATTCGAAATTGTAGTAATCGTCTTCGACTTCGGGGCCGGTGGCCACATCATAACCGAGCCTGCAGAAAATCTCGGTCATTCTCTGCAGCGTATGCGTTACCGGGTGCAGACCACCACGTTGCTGGCCGCGACCGGGCAATGTGACATCAATTTTTTCGCTCACGAGTCGGGTATTCAGGGCCAGGTCTTCCAACGCCTGTTTACGCGCTGAAACCGCGTCTGCCAACTGAACCTTTGCCTGGTTGACCGCTTGGCCAAAAGCTTTTCGCTCTTCATGCTGCATACCGCCGAGGGATTTGAGCAGGGCTGTAATTTCACCCTTTTTACCCATGTAGCGAACACGCAGATCATCCAACACAGACAGTTCGTCACTGGACTGGATCTCTGCCAGTGCCTGCTCAAGAATTTGCTTAACCGATTCCACCGATACAATTCCAATCGGAAAGGCCCCTGCCCTTCCTGCTAACTTTATCAACGAATGCGGGCAACCCGCCGGGCTGCCCGCGTGTTGTTACTCTAGACGAGGCTGGCCTTTGCTTTCTCAGCAAGAGCACCGAATGCAGCGATATCATGAACCGCGAGATCAGCGAGAACCTTGCGGTCTACTTCAATGCCAGCCTTGTTTAGACCATTCATGAAGCGACTGTAGGACATATCAAATTGCCGTGCGGCAGCATTGATACGGACAATCCACAACTGGCGGAACATACGCTTGCGGGTACGACGGTCACGATAGGCGTACTGACCTGCCTTGATAACCGCCTGTTTTGCAACACGGTAAACCTTGCGACGGGCACCGTAATATCCTTTAGCCTGCTTTAATACTTTTTTATGCCGCGCATGGGCGACAACACCACGTTTTACTCTAGCCATTTTCCAAGTCTCCTGTTATGCGTACGGCAGTAAGCGTTTTACGGCTTTCTTGTCGGCTGAACTAACTTCATCCGTACCACGCAAGTTACGTTTACGCTTGGTACTCATCTTGGTCAGAATATGACTTTTGAATGCGAACCCACGTTTAAAATTACCTGAAGCGGTTTTCTTAAAACGTTTGGCTGCACCCCGATTGGTTTTCATCTTGGGCATGGTTTACTCCTGGTGGCCTCTATTGGCCTGTTATATGCGTTGCTCAAGCGGCTGGGGAAGTTTTTCCAGCTCTTTACCATTTGCTCGGCTACGCTACTTAAAAAGTGACCGCATTATTGCAATCACACTATTAAACTATCTTGATCAAGTCTTCTTAGAGTTGATCATCATCGTCATCTGGCGACCTTCCATCTTGGGCATTTGCTCAACAACGGCTTCTTCAACCAGATCGTCACGGACCCTTTTGAGCATTTCTGCGCCGAGTTCCTGGTGCGCCATTTCGCGACCCCGGAACCTCAAAGTGACCTTGACCTTATCGCCTTGTTCCAAAAACCGGCGTACATTTCGCATCTTGACCAGATAATCGGCTGTTTCAGTTCCCGGCCGGAATTTTACTTCCTTGACATGCGTGACTTTCTGTTTCTTCTTGGACGCCTGCCCTTTCTTGGCCAATTCAAACCGATACTTGCCAAAATCCATAATCCGACAAACAGGTGGTTCGCCATTCGGGGCAATCTCAACGAGATCCATGCCTTGTTCCACCGCCTTTTCGATTGCTTCCGGAACCGTCATGACGCCCGCTTGTTCACCTTCCTGATCAATTAACCTGATCTGCGGCGCGATAATATCCAAGTTGCGCCGCGTTTCCTTTTTTGATGCGATGTTAAATTCTCCTGCTAGTTATCTAATTTGCCCCGCCGGTCCACTTCACTTCTAAGGTGCCCGACAAAGCCCTCTAAGTCCATGCTTCCCAGGTTCTCACCTTCCCGGGTTCGCACGGCTACAGTTCCTTCTTCGACCTCACGATCACCCACTACAAGCAGAAATGGAACTCTACCTAAAGTGTGAGCGCGGATTTTAAAGCCGATCTTCTCATTTCTCAAGTCTAAATCGACTCGGAAGCCTTGATTTTCAAGGGATTCGGTAATTTCCTTGCATCTTTCATCCTGACGGTCGGTAATATTCAGCACAACAGCTTGCACCGGTGACAGCCAAACAGGCATTTTTCCAGCGTAGTTTTCGATCAGAATTCCTATAAAACGCTCCAGCGAACCAAGGATCGCACGGTGCAACATGACCGGTGTCTGGCGTGAGCCATCTTCGGCCACATATGTCGCCCCAAGACGTTCGGTCATATTAAAATCCAGCTGCAATGTGCCACATTGCCATATCCGGCCAATTGAATCTCTCAGCTTAAAGTCGATTTTCGGGCCATAGAATGCACCATCGCCCGGATTCAACTTGTATTCGACACCACTGTCGTCGAGTGCGGATGCCAGTGCATTTTCCGCCTTATCCCACAAGGCATCATCACCGATCCGTTTTTCCGGGCGCGTGGATAACTCCACCATCACTTCTTCAAAACCAAAATCACGATAAACACTGTAAAGCAATTTCAAAAAGGCATCGGTCTCGCTTTGAACCTGCTGGGGTGTACAGAAAATATGTGCATCGTCCTGGGTAAATGCCCGGACACGCATCAGGCCATGCAGTGCACCGGATGCTTCATTGCGGTGACAGGAGCCAAACTCGGCCATACGCATGGGTAAATCACGATAACTGTGCAGACCGTTATTATAAATCTGGATATGGCAAGGACAGTTCATCGGTTTGATGGCGAAGTTGCGGTCTTCACAATCGGTCAGGAACATATTTTCTATAAACTTCTCGGCATGCCCTGATTTTTCCCACAGGCTGATGTCCAGGATCTCAGGAGTGTTAACCTCCTGGTAACCCGCTTTGCGCAGACGCTGGCGAATATAGTTTTTGACCTGTGTATAAATAATCCAGCCATGATCATGCCAGAACACCATGCCCGGTGCTTCTTCCTGGAAATGAAACAGATCCAATTGCCGTGCAATACGGCGGTGATCACGTTTTTCTGCTTCAGCCTGGTTATGCAGGTAGGTTTTCAGATCTTTCTTATTCGCCCAGGCTGTACCGTAGATACGCTGAAGCATCTCGTTGTTGCTGTCACCACGCCAATAGGCTCCGGCCAGCTTGGTCAGTTTGAAGTGACCAAGATGAGATGTGTTGGGAACATGAGGGCCACGACACAAATCGACAAACTCACCCTGCTGGTACAAAGACAGTGGTTCATCTGTCGGAATAGCTTCGATAATCTGCGCTTTATATTCCTCGTCTTTCTGGCGGAAAAACTGAACCGCCTCACCACGCCCCATAAGGCTTCGTGTAATCGGTAAAGCGTCTTTAATCAGACGTCGCATTTCAGCAGCAATCTTGTCCAGATCTTCAGGTTTAAAACCGTCCGGGTAGGAAAAATCATAATAGAAGCCGTTCTCGATGACAGGTCCAATGGTGTACTGTGATTCAGGGAATACACGCTCAACCGCCATGGCAAGCAAATGCGCAGTAGAATGCCGAATGATCTCGAGGCCTTCTTCATCTCTGGCGGTGATAATGCGCAATGTGGAGTCGCCGGTCATTTCAAAGGAAGCATCTACCAGTTGACCATCTACCTCACCCGCCAGGGTTGCCTTGGCGAGACCGGGGCCGATATCAGATGCTACGTCATAAACCGTAACAGCTTGTTCAAATTGTCTCTGGCTGCCGTCAGGAAGCGTAATTAAAGGCATATCAATCTCTCAAACATCATCGACTCACAACGAAAAAAGGACGCAAAGCGTCCCTTCGGTGCACTCTGCTTGTTTCCTTTACCTCAGGAGGTAGTTCGTTTCTGCAAATTCATCCCGCTATTGTACGCGCGAATGCTTACGCATCCTACTCTTTTGACTTGAAAATGTGGAAAAAGCAGGGGGAAAGATGGTGGGCACGACTGGGATCGAACCAGTGACCACTGCCATGTCAAGGCAGTGCTCTACCGCTGAGCTACGCGCCCCCAAAACAACCAATCCTGACAAATCTCATCAGGGGCGCGCAAGATACCATACACACACCACCGTTCTCAACTATTTAGCCATCATTGATCGCTGATTGACAAGCCGGACGATCAAGTCCAAAAAAAATCTTTCGGACGGACCCGCACATGGTCATAATGAACCGAAGAAAACCAACCGCTGAAAATACGACAAATCCATGCCCCAACCCTTCGCCCATCTGCACCTGCATTCCGAATATTCACTGGTAGACAGTACGTTGCGTATCAAACAAATGGTCGCACGCGTGAAGGAACTGGGAATGCCGGCGGTGGCTGTCACTGACCAGTTCAATATGTTTGGCCTGGTAAAATTTTACCAGGCTGCGGTGGCTGCCGGTATCAAGCCAATCGCCGGGGCGGATGTGCTGATCAGCCACCCCGAAGACCCCGACCATGCCAGCCGCCTTGTACTGCTTTGCCAGAACAATGAGGGCTATCTGAACCTTTGCCGCTTGCTTAGCAAGGGTTACCAGGATGGCCAGCACCTTGGTGTCCCCTACCTCCGGCGTGAATGGGTCGCCCGGCACTCAGCCGGCTTGATCGCGCTTTCCAGTGGTCGCGAGGGTGATGTAGGCCAGGCCCTGATCAATCAGCACCCCAACAAGGCGCGACAGTTTGCACAGGAGTGGATGAAAGATTTTCCCGGCCGGTTTTATCTTGAAATCCAGCGCACGGGTCGCGAACAGGAATCGCGCTATGAACGCCACGCTCTGCAACTCGCCTCTGAACTGGGTTTGCCGGTGGTTGCCAGTAACGACGTAAGGTTTCTTGATCGCGGTGATTTCTCAGCGCATGAAGCCCGTGTTTGTATTCATGATGGCCGCCTGCTCTCTGACAAACGCCGGGAGGTGCGCTATTCAGAAGAACAGTACCTCAAGAGTCCGGAGGAAATGGCCAGCTTATTCGCGGATCTGCCAGAAGCACTGGAGAACGCATCTGAGCTGGCAAAACGATGCAATCTGCAACTGCAATTCGGCAAGTATTTTCTGCCGGACTTTCCGACACCTGATGGCGAGAGTGTAGAGGAGTTCCTGAAAAAGGCCTCGCTGAAGGGTCTGGCCAAACGTCTTAATAAACATGGCCCGGCACACACTTTCACCGATGATGATTATCGTGATCGCCTGGAGCTTGAGTTCCAGGTAATTAATGGCATGGGGTTTCCGGGATATTTCCTGATCGTCGCAGACTTTATCCGCTGGGCCAAAGAAAATGATATCCCGGTTGGCCCCGGACGTGGTTCAGGCGCAGGTTCACTGGTTGCCTACGCGCTGGAAATAACCGATATCGACCCACTTCAATACGATTTGCTTTTCGAGCGTTTCCTCAATCCGGAACGTATCTCGATGCCCGACTTCGATGTTGATTTCTGCATGGATAAACGCGACCTGGTGATTGACTACGTCGCTGAAACCTATGGCCGGAACCAGGTCAGCCAGATCATCACCTTCGGAACCATGGCTGCCAAGGCCGCGGTGCGTGATTGCGGACGGGTTCTCGGCCATGGCTACAATTTTGTAGACGGTATCGCCAAGCTGGTGCCACTGGAACTGGGAATAACGCTCAAGAAAGCACTTGATCAGGAACCCGACCTCAAAAAGCGCTATGAAGATGAGGAAGAAACCCAGGCATTATTGGACCTTGCCATGTCGCTGGAGGGTCTGACCCGGAATGCCGGCAAACACGCTGGTGGTGTTGTGATCGCGCCGTCCGCGCTTACCGATTTCACACCTTTGTTCAGCGAATCCGGTGGTGGTGGAGTAGTCAGCCAGTTTGACAAAGATGATGTTGAAACCATCGGCCTGGTCAAGTTCGACTTCCTCGGTCTGAAGACACTGACCATTATTGACTGGGCCTTAAAAGCCATCAATCAGCAGCGTCTTGATAAGGGCAAAGAGCCGATAGTTCTTGAGGAACTGCCGCTGGACGATCCGCAGACGTTCCAGTTATTGCAGGATTGCAGAACGACCGCGGTATTTCAGCTCGAATCAAGCGGCATCAAGGATCTGATCCACAAACTGCAACCGGATAGTTTCAACGAAATTATTGCACTGGTGGCCCTGTACCGGCCCGGTCCGCTGGAATCCGGCATGGTGGGTGATTACGTGGATCGCAAACACGGACGTGCCGTGGTCAGCTATCCGCATGACGATATCGAACATATTCTGAAACCTACCTATGGTGTCATTCTTTACCAGGAACAGGTCATGCAGATCGCCCAGGTACTGGCTGGCTACTCGCTAGGTGATGCGGATATCCTGCGTCGTGCGATGGGTAAGAAGAAAGCATCCGAGATGGCCAAGCAGCGTCTCGTGTTTGTCGATGGCGCCTCTCATCGTGGTGTCAGCGACGAACTCGCCAACTATATTTTTGACCAGATGGAGACTTTCGCCGGTTACGGTTTCAACAAATCCCACTCCGCCGCCTATGCCCTGATCGCCTACCAGACGGCCTGGCTAAAGGCCCACTACCCGGCCGCCTTCATGGCCGCTGTGCTATCTGCTGACATGGATACCACGGATAAGATCGCCGCCTTGATCAGTGAATGCCGAAAGATGGGGTTAGAGATTCTGCCACCAGATATTAATCATTCTTCATTCGCTTTCAAGATGACAGATCAGCACTCCATCAGCTACGGCCTGGGCGCAATCAAGGGCATCGGCAATGCAGCGATCGACTTTATCGAAGAGGATCGAACCTTAAACGGACCCTTTGCGAGCCTGGATGACTTTTGCAACCGGATGGACTTGAAAAAGGCCAATAAACGCGCGATGGAGACCCTGGTTCGCTCCGGTGCGATGGACATCCTTGATCCCGACCATAACAGGGCAAGGCTTTTGCATGACCTACCGCGATGTATGCACGCCGCCGAACAGACACAGCGCGATGAAGAAGCCGGCCAGACGGACCTGTTTGGCACGTTGCAACCCACCACCACAAACAACACACCCGAGCTTTCCGATGTAAAAGCCTGGCATGAACTGCAAAAACTTCAGGCCGAAAAAGACTCCCTTGGTTTGTACCTGACCGGCCACCCGGTCAAGGTTCACTACAGGGATATCCGTAATTTCAATACCTGTGCACTTGGAGACCTACACGAGCGGATACCAAAGGACAGTAAGAACTGGCATGGTGTCCCCATGACCCTGGTTGCACTGGTAACATCATTACAACGTCGTACCCCACGTGGGCATTCCATCGCGGTGGATGACCACACGGGGCGGGTCGATGCATTTTTATCAAACGAAACCTATGCCACCTATGCAGATTTGATGGTAAAGGATGCAATTGTTCTTTTAGAAGGCAAGGTGGCCTCTGATGACTTCACAGGTGGTTACAAAATGACCGTAAACCACATTATGTCACTGGCGGATGCCAAGGCGCGTTTTGCCAAGGCGGTCAATATCGCCGTTTCCGGTCCTGACGAAGATCTTTGCCTGGCGCTGGAATCCACCTTCCGCCCTTACCAGGGAGGCTCATCCCGGGTATTTCTGCATTACCGGAACCAGCGTGCCCGGGTTACTTTTGAATTGGGAAATGACTGGACCGTTAAACCCTGCGAGGAGTTGATCGCGGCATTGAATGAACTGGATTTGGTAAAACAGGCGGGATTCCGCTACTGAGCAAAGTTCAGCTTTCGGTTGAACGATAACGCCGGTACAGGATTTTCACCCTGCGGACATATTCCCGGGTTTCCTTATAAGGTGGAACACCACCATACTTACGCACCGCACCGGGGCCGGCATTATAGGCCGCCGTCGCCAGTTCCACACTCTGATCAAACTGCTCCAGCAGACGGGAAAGGTAAAGTGTGCCACCTTCGATATTTCTCAACGGGTCAAAAACATCAACGATCTTTAATTCTTCCGCTGTTGCAGGCATCAATTGCATTAAACCCTGTGCGCCCTTCGGTGAAAGCGCTTCGGGTTGATAGGCGGACTCTGCGTGAATAATGGCGCGAATCAATGCGTCATCAACGGCAAACACCTCGGCAGCCGCTTCTATCTCTTCATTAAAAGCGGCCCTGTTCAAGGGTATATTTTCCCAATCCAGCTGATTGCAGGTGGGGTCCGATGCATAACAGGGGAAAGAAAACGTTTTGATTTTTTGTTGGCCAACCGGCCGGACATTGGTGTAGTGGACAATGCCATTCTTGTCGGTAAATTTGTAGACTTCAGCCAACACGGATTGCGAACCCAGCAGGCAGGCAAATATCAATAGTCCGATTACCCGCCCTGCCCTGTAAAGTCTGTATTTCATCCCGATCCCTGAGCTGTTTCCAGGCAGATTATGGCATAAACACCATTCGAACTGCGATGACGTTCTAATCTGAGTCTTACTTCTTGCCCCACTTCAATTTATTTACTAGTCTTCAACTCCCGGTCTCCCGATCAATATAGGACTTTTGACAAATGACTAAGGACTACAGCACCTATCTCGAAAACACCCCGAATATGGAAGGCAACTTCGGAGACTATGGAGGAGCTTTTCTCCCTCCCCAACTTATCGGTCCGATGAACGATATTCACGAGGCATATTTGAAAATTAGCCGTTCTGCGGATTTCATCAAGGAGTTGCGCGACATACGCAAGCACTTCCAGGGCCGTCCAACCCCGACCTATCACGCCAAACGCATTTCAGAACAATGCGGCGGGGCCGAAATTTACATGAAACGCGAAGACCTCAATCATACGGGTGCGCACAAGCTTAACCATTGCATGGGAGAAGGCCTGCTGGCCAAATACATGGGAAAGAAAAAGCTGATTGCTGAAACAGGTGCTGGTCAACACGGCGTCGCGCTCGCCACTGCTGCCGCCTACTTCGGTCTTGAGTGTGAAATCCATATGGGCGAAGTCGATATCGCCAAGGAGCACCCCAATGTGATCCGCATGAAGTTGCTCGGTGCAAAAGTGGTACCGGTGACCGAAGGACTCAAGACACTCAAGGAGGCCGTAGATTCGGCTTTCCAGGCCTATCTTGTCGACCCGGAAACTTCGATCTATTGCATTGGCTCGGTTGTTGGTCCACACCCGTTCCCAATGATGGTTCGCGACTTCCAACGCATTGTCGGGGTCGAGTCGCGTGAGCAGTTCCTGGAAATGACAGGCAGCCTGCCCGACGTGGTTACCGCCTGCGTGGGCGGTGGCAGCAATGCGATGGGAATTTTCTCCGCATTCCTAAACGACCCGTGCGAGATTTGGGGTGTCGAACCGATGGGGCGCGGACCGGCCACCGGA
>RCNE010001857.1_pt1 | contig 12097 bp, 9 predicted proteins | sample 2041361 | NCBI WGS metagenome assembly RCNE01 (sample SAMN09708229, study PRJNA481090) | Marine sediment metagenome, whole genome shotgun sequencing project.
ATTGTGGTGCGGGCGTCCCGTCCGCATGATGCCGATTCGGAACATCAGATCCTGTGGTCCAGAACTCGAGTTTTGCAAGAGGCGCCGCGATGCCTAATACCTAATACCTAAGACCTGACACCTACGTGCTCGCCTCCGAGCGAGCACGTTCCCACAACTGCTCCACAGTGGTGTCATCGGGTGCTGGGATGGCGGCGCCGCCGCGGCAGAGCTCGCGCCGCAGCGTCCCCATGCACGCGGCCATCTCGAGCAATCTGGTGCTCAGCGACGAGTCGGTGGCCATTCGCTCTGTGAGGTGGGCGGCGATCTCGGGCAACCGATCGAAGGCCTTGCAGACGAGAACCCCGTGGGCCCGGGCGGCGAGGGCGGCCTCAACCCGTTCGGGGAGATCACCGCAGCTTGCGAGGGCGCCCATCTCGATGTCATCCGAGAGAATGATGGGGGACCCGGGAAGCTGGGCCGCTCGCCGGACCAGAATCGGCGAGAGCGAAGCCGGGAGGTTTCCGTCACCGAGACCGGGTGCAACGACATGACCGACCATGACGAGGGGGATCTCCTCCGAAAGGAGGGAAAAGACCTCGAGATGGTCGCCGAAATCAGTTTCCGGAAGATCGAGGAGCGGAAGTTCTTCGTGGGTGTCGATGGGGATTTCCCCGAGACCGGGAAAGTGTTTGAGGCAGCCGCGCACACCCCATGTCGCCAGACCCTGATTGAAGACTCTCGCCAGGGTCGCGACCCTTTCGGGGTCGGCCGAAAAACAACGGCCCTGTTGGGCCATGAGGGCATCCGGACGGTCGAGGTCCACCACCGGCGCCAGATCGAGGTGGATACCGAGGCTGCGGCAGGCGGCGCCGGCGGCTTCGCCGAGTGCGCTCACGGCTTTGCGCCCCGCCGCTGCGGCTTCGGCGGCGCTCGGCAGCTCACCCCAGATCGGTCGGAGCCGGTTGACCATGCCCCCTTCGAGATCGATCGCGACAAAGGGCCGAGGATCGATTTCAACGAGCTGGGATACGAGCTCGCGGACCTGGCCGGCCGACTCGATATTGCGTTGGAAGAGGATCACACCGGCGGGTTGGATGTCTTCGAGGACCCGAATCTCATCGGCGCTCAGATCGGGTCCGGGGACGCCCACCACCAAGGGCATGCACTCAATCATCGTTCTCGGTCTTCTTTTTGAGCTCGGCGAGGAGGTTGAGGGCCTCGATGGGGGTGAGAGCGTCGATCTCGATGCTGCGCAGCTCGGTGATGAGTTCGTTCGATGGCGCTCTGAAGAGCTCGAGCTGATGGGTGCGTTCGGCGGTGCCGTCGGCCGGCGTCGCGATCACCGGGTCTCCGGTGACGTTGACTTCGTGACGTTCGAGATTGCTGAGGATCTGCTCGGCGCGACGGCAGACCTCCTCCGGGACACCGGCGAGTTCGGCAACGTGGATCCCATACGAGCGATCGGCCGGCCCGTCGGTCACCCGGTGGAGGAAGAGGATCGATCCGCGCCACTCCTTGACCGCCATGGATCGGTTGACGAGGATCGGCAGCAGGCGGCTCAGTTCGGTCAACTCGTGGTAGTGGGTCGCGAAGAGAACCAGGGCCGCGTGTTCGGCCCGATCGTGGAGGTGCTCGACGATGGCCCATGCCAGCGACAGCCCGTCATAGGTTGCGGTCCCCCGGCCGACCTCATCGAGGATCACCAATGATCGTGGGGTGGCGTGGTTGAGGATGTTGGCGGTCTCGATCATCTCGACCATGAATGTCGACTCGCCGCGGGCAAGCATGTCCGAGGCCCCGACCCGGGTGAAGATCCGGTCGGTGAGGCCGATCCGCGCCTCGGCCGCGGGTACGAAAGAACCGCAGTGGGCCATCAGCGTGATGAGCGCCGTCTGTCGGAGGTAGGTTGATTTGCCGCCCATGTTGGGGCCGGTGAGCAGGACGATTCGGCTCCGGGCGGGATCGAGGTCGGTGTCGTTGGGGATGAACGGCGGGTCGCGTTGGGCCTGCTCGAGCACCGGGTGGCGCCCCTCTCTGATCATGATGCCGGTCTCTTCTTCGATGACCGGGCGGCAGTAGTTCCAGCGCCGCGCGCGGTCGGCAAACGCTGCCAGGACATCGAGCTGGGCGATGACTCCCGAGGTCTCGGCGATTCGCCGAGCGTGACCCGAAAGGACGTCGAGCAACTCGCTGAAGAGTTCGCGTTCGCGCGCGTTGGAGATCTCCTCGGCGGCGAGGATCTTTGACTCGAGCTCCTTGAGTTCGGGGGTGGCGTAGCGCTCGGCGTTGGCCAGGGTCTGCCGTCGCTCGTAGTCGTCGGGAACCCGGTCGAGTTGCGACTTGGAGACTTCGATAAAATACCCGAACACCCGGTTGTATTTGATCTTGAGGGTGGAGATCCCGGTGCGTTCGCGTTCCCTCGCCTCGATTCCGGCGAGGAGCTCTTTGCCGCCGCGGGCGAGCTGTCTTTGCTCATCGAGCTCGTCGTCCCAACCCGTTGCAATCACTCCCGGGCCGACGACGTGAGGCGGCTCGGCGGCGAGACGGGTGTGAAGGATCTCCAGTACATCGGTCAGGGGGTCGAGGTCGGCCGCGAGCCGGTGCATCCGTGGCGAGGTTGCCTGACCGGCGGCGTCGGCCAGCGCCGGGAGCATGTCGAGGGCGGCCCTCAGGGAGGCGAGTTCGCGCGGAGTGGCGAGGGCCATGCCGACCCGCCCTGCGAGGCGTTCCAGATCAGGGATGCCGTCCAGGGCGGATCCGGTGGCGGTCAGAAGACCGGCATCCTCCACGAGCTCGGCAACGGCCCGCTGGCGCTCGCCGATTTCCTCGAAATCGATGCTCGGAATCGTGATCCAGTCGCGCAGCAGTCGAGAGCCCATCCGGGTCGCGGTGTGGTCGAGGACCGCGACCAGAGATGTCGCACGGGATCCATCGGCCGCCTGTTCGATTTCGAGGTTTCTCAGGCTGGCGCGGTCGATGACCAGGGCATCGCCCTGTGATCGGCGAACAAACCGTCTCAGGTGGTGAAGCGCCCCCTTCTGGGTCGATTCGATATAGCCGAGGAGGGCGCCGGCCATCCCGACGAGTTTCTCGCCGGACTCGAGTCCGAACCCGCGCAACGACCCGACTCCGAGAACCCGTTTGAGCCGCTGCTCTCCGGCGGTGGGGGAGAAGAGGTCCGGTTCCATGGGCGACAGCGTCGGCACTTCGAGATCGGCGGGCCAGAGGCTTTCCCAGTCGTCCCAGCCTTCGGCCACGAGGAGTTCCCGGGGCCGGATCTGGGCCAGGTGTTCGGTCAGTACCCGAGGGTTGTCGCATCGAAGACCCTCAAAGGTCCCGGTCGAGACTTCGATCCACGCCAGGGCAAGGCTCTCGCCGTCGTCGCCGTACGCCGCGAGATAGCAGCGCTCGGAACCATCCAAGAGATCGGTCTCGGATACCGTGCCGGGTGTGTGGGTGCGGACGATTTCTCGTCGAACCAGGCCCTTGGCGGTAGCGGGATCCTCGACCTGCTCGGCAACGGCCACTCGGTACCCGGCGTCGAGGAGTTTGCCGATATATTTTCCAAAGGCGTGGTGGGGCACACCACACATGGGGGCCTCGACATTGTCGTTGTGTCGTCTCTTGGTCAGCGCGATCCCGAGAACCGGCGCCGCGACCTGGGCGTCCTCGAAGAACAGCTCGTAGAAGTCGCCCATCCGGTAGAGCAGGAGCGCGGTGCCGGCCTGCCCCTTGAGATCGAGGTATTGTCGAAGCATGGGGGTCATCTTCACTCAGGCATTATCCCGCAGCTGAGGATTCTGTCCACTCCAACCGTGGTTCCGTCATGTCTGAGATCCGGTCGGACAGTCGATGGCGTCAGCCCTTGCCGCCTCGAATCCACCAACTCGAGTCACGGTCGAACCACCACCGGTCTCTGTTGCCGGCAAGAATGGACTCGGCGAGTTTCCGGCCGCCATCCGTTCGCAGCCTTTTGAGGACAAAGGGCACCCAGTCTTCGGTGGATGGGACCCCGGCGTCCCGCTGCTCGACGAGTTGGAGCAGCAGCTCGAGTTGATCCGCATCGTGGGCCACGATGGATTCCTGCGTTTCTTCCTTGCGGTATTCCTCGAGGAGGGCGTCGAGTTCTTCGGAAAACGGCAGTCCCTCGACCATGTCCGCGGCGGCGCGTTCTTCATCGACCTGGACATATTTCTGATTCATGTAGTTGAGGTCGCTGGTGCGGGCTTCGGGAAGATCGTGCACCAGGGCGAGCCGGAGCACGCGGTCGGCATCGATGTCGGGGTTGTCGAGGCGCGCGAGGACAAAGGCGATCATGGCGACCCGGAACGAGTGATCCGCGACGCTTTCGCCTTCGGCTCCGGCCAGGAACTGCCAGCCCGACCGTGGGGTACGTTTGAGCATCCCGACTTCGAAGAGGAAATCTGCGATTCGATCCACGGGCACCTCCGGGGGGAGAGTGTAGCGGGTACGGACACGGACGCGGGATTGGCGGGAAATACTCCCAGTCGCTATTCCGTTGTCACGTCTACATCATCTGGAGGACCTCAACACATGGCCATCGACCTCGATAACCTGGATCCTGATACCCGTGAAGCGTTTGAACGTCTGCGCAGCGTTAACATGTCAATGGGTGCGTATCTGAAAATCGTTGAAGGCGCGCTTCTCGCCGCCTGGACCGCCGGTGAGGCGCCGCGTGAGGCGCTCATGGCCAAAGACGACGCCGAACTCACCGACGAGGAAAGGAAGACCCGCACCGCTTGGGAACTGGTCCGCGAAATTGTGCTGAGAGTGCCCAAAGAACGTTGACTCGGCGGAGTTATAAGTGAAGAGTAGGACGTGAGACGAGGGGAGTTCACGCCTAGCCCTCTAACCCCTCACCTCTCACGTCTCACTTTCCTCCCACGACCGGTAATCCGCCCGACCTGCGCCGCGATGTCTCGACGATCGCCGACCGCGAGATACCTGGGATCGACCCGAGCACGGCTCCCGGAACGCAGGCCTCGAGATCGATTTCGCTGACTTCGTTGGTGAGATCCGTATCGGCGCCGGTTTCGGTGAGCACGCGAATATAGTTGTCGGTGAGTCCGCTCCAGCGGAGGTCGTCGCCGTGCACCTCCGCATCCTCCCAGAGCACCCTCAGACGACGACCGAGGAATCGCTCGTGGAACGACGACATGAGCTGCTGCCCGATCTCGTGCAGACCACGACTCCGTTCCTTGGCGACCGGCCCCGAAATCTGATTCTGGAGTCCCGCCGCACGGGTGCCTTCCCGACGTGAGTAGCGAAAAATGTGCAGCCGCGAAAAGGCGAGATCTTCGACGGCGGCGATGGACTCGGCGAACTCCTCTTCGGTCTCTCCGGGAAAGCCGACCATGATGTCGGTCGAGATCGCGATGTCGCTGACCGCGTCTCGTGCGGATTCCACCAGATCGGTGAAGCCGCGCATGGTTGTTTTGCGCGCCATTCTCGCCAGGGTCGCATCGCACCCGCTCTGCAGAGGAAGATGGACGTGGGGAAGCAATCGCGGGTTTTGGAAGATCGCGAAGAACCGGGAATCGAGGTCCCACGGCTCGAGGGATGACAACCTGAGGCGCTGGATGTCGGTCTCGTCGAGAATCCGACGGACAAGATCCTCGAGACCGCGCGATTGTCCGAGATCATGGCCGTACGATCCGAGGTGGACGCCGCTCAGAACTACCTCGCGATAGCCGAGTGCGTGCAGATGATGGACCTCAGCGATGATTTCCGCTGCCCCCAGGCTTCGGCCGTGCCCGCGGGCGATCGTTACCACACAGAATGTGCACTTGTTGTCGCATCCGTCCTGGACCTTGAGAAACGCCCGGGTCCGTTGGCCGGGCGTGGAATTGGTGGATCCGGATATCGATTCCTCGTCCGAGCCCGGCTCCAATACACCACTTTTCTCGAGGATCTCGGGGAGGCTGTCCTTGTCGTCGTTTCCGACGACAAGATCGACCCCGAGGGCTTCGAGACTGGCCGGTTCGAGTTCGGCCAGACAACCCGTGACCACGACCTTGGCCCTGGGGTTGTGTCGTCGGAGTTGGCGGATAAACTGACGCGACTTGCTCGATGCGGTGGCGGTGACGGTGCAGGTATTGAGGACGCAGAGTTCAGCCTTGTCGCCTTGGGCGACGATCTGATGTCCGCCGAGGGCGAATCGGCGCGCCATGGCTTCGATCTCACCAATGTTGAGCCGGCAGCCGATGGAATCGAGTCTGATTCGCAAGGCGAATCAATCCAATTATGAGTTATGAATTATGAATTTTGAATGACGTCGCACATGCCCAGTGTCGCTAGGGCAGGTCCGGTGCGGCGAAATTCAAAATTCATAATTCAAAATTCATAATTTGCGATGCTAGCCGCTCTGTCCCTCGAGGAGTTTCCTGATCCTCTCGCGGATCTTCTGCTTCTCGATCTCGAGGTAGCTGGTGTAGTTGAGCACCACCCCGTTCTTGACGATGAACATCACAGGGTTGTGGCGGACATCGCCGTAGTCATCGAACTGGATCGGCCCGGTGACGCCCGGGAATTCCTTGATCTCGAATTGAAGCCCCCGGCGAATCTCTTTGGCGTCCCAGGCGCGCACGATCCCGGGAATGGTCATGGCGACGCGTATGGCGTCATAGGCGTGGGCCGCGAAGATATCCGGGTCATGAGCGTACTTTGCGCGGAATCTGTCGACAAAGGTCCGACTCACTTCGAGATCCGATTGAATCTCGAACGCCGGTTGCGGAAAGAAGACGCCTTCCACCAGTTCGGGCTCCCGTTCGATTACCTCTCCCGAGTGGAAGGCGGACGTGGCGCAGATGGTTCCGCTGTAGCCCTTTTCCTTGAGGTGGCGGAGGACTTCGAGGGTCTTGTTGGCGTACGCAATGATGTAGACCGCTTCCGGTTGACGGGCCGCGATGAGATCGGCGCACTCTTCGTGCCAATTATCATCACCGACGAGGACGCGTCCGACAATTGAGCCTCCCATGGCCCCTTCGTAGTTCTGGCGAAAAAATGGTTCTATGCCGCGAGCCTGTTCGGAGTCTTGCGAGAAGATGAGAACGGTGCTCTTGCCCTGGCCTTCGTACAGGAAGCGGCCGGCCCGTTGGCCTTCGAGTTCATCGGAGGCGAAGAGTCGGAAGAACTTCTTCGAATCCTTGGTCAATGAGGGAGCCGACGCCGACGGACTCAAAGCGATGACATCGCTGTCTTCGAGTTCGGGGAGGAATGCCTTGGCGGTCCCGCTGGTGGTGCCGGTCACGATCAGTTTGGCGCCTTCGCCGGCGAGTCGTCGGATCTCGGATCTGCCGGTGGCGGGATCGGATGCCGAATCGCCCCACACAACGGAGAGATTTTCTGGATACGACCCGTCCGCCTTGGCCTCCTCGATGGCCAGGTCGATGGCCTCTTTCATTGACTCGCCGTAGCTGCCGGCATCCCCGGTCATCGGGAGGAGGATACCAATCACAGGTTTGCCGCCACAGCCTGCGATGATGAGGAATGCGAAGACGAGAACGATGAGCCTGGAAAACAGGGACCGGGCGTGCACGATGGCACCTCCATATTGCGCAGTAGGCACGGCAGTAATCATACAGAAAAAACCTGCTCCCGGGGGAATTTCTCCGGTCCCCACGGGGCGCAGGAGACCAGGTTATAATCCCAGCATAACGATCACACGGGATTGCATCCCAGTGACAAGCGACGCGATTGGAGGCTGATCAATGCTTGAACTCGGCAAGGGGACGGAAATCCTCGAGAGCATCGGTGGTATTGAGACGATAGACGACGCCTGGGCGCTTTTCCAAACGAAAATGGGTGAGACCGAGCTGGCAAAGCTCAAGAGAATCACCACCGAGAAGGCGCTTCTCAAAATCGCCAACTCGATTGCGATGTGCCGTCCGGATCGGGTGATGATCAACAGTGGGAGCGAGGCCGATCTGGAGACCATCCGCGAGCTGAGCATCGCCAAGGGTGAAGAACGGGCGTTGGCCATGCCCGATCACACGATCCACTTCGATCTCGCTCAGGAGCAGGCGCGCATCGTCTCCCGGACCTTCTACATCGTCAACCCCGACGAGAAGATCAGCGTGCTCGCCAAGAAAATATTGCGCGACGACGCCCACGCCTACATCGAGGACAAAATGGTCGGCGTGATGGCAGGCAAGGTATTGCTCGTCGGCTTTTTCAATCGTGGGCCGGCGGGTGCCCCGGCCACCATTCCGGCAATCGAGATCACGAGCTCCGCCTATGTCATGCACAGCGCGGACATGCTCTACCGGAATTCGTACACGACCTTTGACAAGCAGGTCGAGGAAACCGGGTTCTTCTTCACCAACCTCCACTCGGAGGGTCCGTGGCGGGTTGAGGATCTTCCTCATGCCCGAGTCTTTATGGATCGCTCGTGGCTCACCACCTACTCGATGTTCTGCACCTATGCCGGAAATACCCTGCTCATGAAGAAGGGGAACCACCGATTCGCCGTTGATCTCGCGACCTATTTCAGGTCGGGTCAGCAGCTCTCCGAGCACATGTTCATCACCGGGTTCGACGGACCGGGCGGACGAGTAACCTATTTCTGTGGTGCCGCTCCCAGTGGATGCGGCAAGACCACCACCGCCATGGCCGGCGATCGGTTCGTGGGAGACGATCTCGCCCAGATGTGGTTGGCGGACGATGGTTCGTTGCGAGCCATCAACCCGGAGAAGGGGATCTTCGGCATCGTCAACGACGTCAACTGGGACGGCGATCCCTACCTCATGAAAGTGCTGCGTGAGCATGGGGAGGAAGTGATCTGGACCAACGTGTTGGTTGATGACGATCGCAAACCGCACTGGGAAGGCAGCGGCGAGGAACCGCCGACCAAAGGGCGCAACTTTCAGGGTGACTGGTGGGAAGGCATCACCGACCCCGACGGGAAGAGAATTCCCATTTCGCACGGCAACGCCCGGATCACGGTGCGCAATGAGGCGATCGGCAACTACGACATCGAGGTAGCGGAGTCCGCAGCCGGCGCCCACGTCAAGGTCATCACCTACAGCGGTCGTGATTCGGACACCATGCCGCCCATCTGGGTCGCCAAGAACGCAGATCACGGCGTGGTCATCGGCGCCTCAATCGTTTCCGCCGCCACCGCGACCGAACTCGGCGTGACCGGTGTCCGCCGGCAACCCTGGGCCAATGCTCCGTTCATCCCGGGCGCCCTCGCCGACTACATGACCGCCCAGTTCAAGCTCTTCAATTCACCGGACCTTACCGACCCGCCGATTCTCGCCGGGTTGAACTACTTCCTCACCCATCAGGCGCGAGGGGGAGAGGGCCCGGGCCTGCTCGGCGAAAAGCGGGATGTCAAGGTGTGGCTCAACTGGCTCGAGAGGCGGAGCCACGGTGACGTGGGCGCTATCGAGACCCCCATCGGATTCCTCCCGTTGTATGACGATCTCAAGACTTTGTTCCGCGACATCATCGACAAGGACTACCCGCGCGAACTCTATGACAAGCAGTTCTCGCTCTACATCGACAAGATGCTCGGCCGGATCGAACTTCAGGAAGAGGCCTATGGCAAGGAGGAGAACCTGCCGTCCACCCTCTTCGAGGTCTACGCCGAACAGCGCGAGGGCCTTTTGGCCATGAAGGCGGAGTTCGGGTCGGTAGTGATGCCGGAGCAGATCGGCGGCTGAGAGCGTCGAACGCCGTACGGCCTATTGGCCGTGCGGCAGACGGCTATGCGGGAAGACGGCTATTCGGTTTGACATCACAAGAGCGCCAATCGAGGCTCCGTGCCGTAAAGCCGTCAGTCCCTATCCTGCGAGATGTGGATTCCCACCAGCGCTGCGACGGTGATCGCCAGATAGAGCTGGCCAAGAACAGCCTGAACCCAGGCGAGGGTGCGGGCCATCTCCGAGATGGGCGCTATATCGCCATATCCGAGACTTGTCATGGTGACAAAGCTGAAGTAGGTGAAGATGCCGAAATTCTGATCCTCGTGCTCGATGGCCAAATAACTGGCCAACGAATCCGAGAAGGCGAAGGCGTCGGGATTCACGAGAAAAAGGAAACCATAGACACTCGAAAACAAGAGCCCGATCAGGAGATAGGCGCAGACCGAACCGAAGATCTGCTCCGAGGTGATGCGGTGGCCGAAGAAAACGTCCTTGAGAATTCTCCACACGAGAAACCCGAGGAATGCGGCGCCGAGAATGGTCGGAATCGCGTTGATTGCCGGAGTATCGGGGGTTGCGGCGTTGAAGATCCCGCTTGCTACGGCCGGAATGCCAAGAGCGAGACCGATGACCAGGTCGGCGCTCCTGCGGGTGATCTGGTATAGCGCGAAAATGAGGAATCCCGCGACGAGATAGCTGTCGATTCTCGATGATCCGAAGAATTTATCGAGTACGGGAGATGAGACGAAGAGCAGCGTCAAAGCGATGGTCAGCCTGCGATAAATGTGACCTTCGAGAAGGAGACCTTGATGGTTTTTCTTCATTCAGACTTCTCCTCTTCGTACGGTGGCCGGACCCAAGCGTATCCTTTCCCCATCAGTCGAGGACCCGATCGAGGTTCTCGGTCAGGCGGACGATGGTGATCCAGTCAGAGGTCACGATATCTTGAGCGTGGGCGAGATTGTTGCGAAGCGTCTCGATCATCTTGATGGTCTCCCGTCCCTGTCGGACTGACGCGATGCCGAGGGACTTCCGGGTCGATTCGATTTTGATGAGGATCTGACCCTTGTCGGAAAGCTGCAGGCATTGCGAGAGGTGGACGGTCTGGTTGCGTCGCCGGCGCTCCTCGAGCAGCTCTCTGGCCTTTGTCACCCGGCCGGCTGAGAGCAGATCGATCCACTCGTCGTCCTCGTATTGTTCGTCGATGAGTTCGGAAAAAGCCATCTCGAGGATGGTGATGAGCCCGAAGAGCCACATCCGAGCGGGCGGTTTCTGGAGATCCGAACGGGTGATGATGGCGCCCACCGGTCCCAACATTTTGACAAAAACGCGATCCGCCCGATCGAGGATGACGATGGCATCGGCAAAGGAGGAGTTCTCGTCGAGCAGGTCGGAGGTCTCGAAGGGCCTGAGATGTCCGCCGCAGATGCCGTCCTTGAGCTCATCGCGGAGCACGTATCCCGCCGCCGAGCCCGCCACCCGGACTCCAGCCGCGTCGAAGTCGAATTCGGTCATGAGGTGACCGGCGTGAAATGCGGAGGATTCGAAATCGAAGGAGATCAGTGACTCGGCGACATCGAGGGCTGAGAAGCCGTCAAGGAACAGCCGTTTGAGACGGGAGCGATTGGAAGGGATCATCACCGTTAATTATGAATTATGAATTAGGAATTATGAATGACCATCGCAAAGAACGTCGAAGCCTACCCTGCGATGGTGCGATGTAATTCAAAATTCATAACTCAAAATTCATAATTTGCGATGTCGTCAGTGCTTCTTGAAGACCTGCGACATTTGTTGTTCCCGGTTGTGCGAGGCGGCCACCTCCTGCATGTGTTGAATGGCGGATGGCCGCTCGTGGCCGGATGTCGTCTTGAGCCGCAACTCGCGCTCGTGGTCGATGGCCGTGGCCCACCGATCGATAGCTTTGAGAACGTCGTGACGATGGATGAAGCCGACGAGGCGATCATTTTCGGTGACCGGCAGACACGAGAAGTTGCATTCGAGAAACGCCCGTGCCGCGTTCAACAGGTCCATTTCCGGAGTGACCCGAACCTCGATGCCGGACATGTGATCGCCGACCGTCCCGCCTGAAACTCCTTCGTATGCCCATTGGCTCACGGTGCGGAGGCAGTCCTTCTCTGAGAGCATGCCGACCACGACGCCGAGGTCATCGACCACGGGGAGAGCCGGAAAGGGTGAGCGGGCCAGGTCGTGCATGGCCTCTTTCATCGGGTCGGCGAGTCTGAATGCTCGAGTCGATCTTCCCATCGCGCTTTGGACAATCGGTGTTGTTGACATTGCTTTCCCTCCCGTACGTGCCTGGGTCACTAGGTCTTTCAGAATAGACGATCCCAGGGTTGCTTCAGATATCTACTTTAACGAATTCGAAAACCGGTTTATTCTTGGCCGGCTCATTCCGCAGGGAGCGAGGTCGATCGTCAACGATC
>RCNE010001638.1_pt1 | contig 12091 bp, 9 predicted proteins | sample 2041361 | NCBI WGS metagenome assembly RCNE01 (sample SAMN09708229, study PRJNA481090) | Marine sediment metagenome, whole genome shotgun sequencing project.
ATCAATGTCTGCATAAACGAAATTCGTTTGTGATGGCAAGGGCTCGATGCCGTTGCGGCGGAACGTCGCGTTCACCATTTCCCGGCCTTCTGTAATTTTGCTACGCGAGAAGGTCATAAACTCTTCGTCCTGATAACTGGCGAGTGCAGTGGCCATCCCCACAGTGTTGGGCCAGGCCATCACGTGGCCACCGACGAGTTTCGCGATATCCGGGTGGCCCATACCGTAACCAATCCGATAGCCAGCCATACCGAATATCTTCGAAAACGTTCGCATGACCAGCACGTTCTCACCTTCGCGGACAAGGTCCAGCATGGAGGTGTATTCCGGATCATTGGTGACTTCGTTGTAGGCTTCGTCGACCAGAACCACAGCTTTTTTGCCTACTGCTCGACAAAAAGCCCGCAAGCGATCGCCATCCAGTGCTTTGCCGGTCGGGTTGTTCGGGTTGCAGACATAAACCAGGCTGACTGAGTCATCGACCGCAACCGCCATAGCGTCGAGATCGATGGACATGTCCTTGTCCAATGGAACCTGCAAAATTTCTACACCCATGCGTTTCGCGTACCCGACATGACCGGAGTACGTCAAAGTGGGCATGACCACTTTACCTTGCTTGCCATAGGCAACCATCGCCGCCTGCAACGCCTCATTTGACCCCGACGAAAACACCATATTTTCCATGCCGACGTCATTGCGTGCGGCGATCGCAGTCCGTAAATCTTTCTCAATCGTATCCGGATAGTAGGCACCGGCCGCCGCTGCTTCAGCGCCCGCTTCTAATCCCTTTGCACTTGGCCCGTAGGGATTTTCGTTGTAGCGCAGCAATATCTTGCCCGGTATTGGGCCGTATTGTGCGAACACTTGTGGGGCAATTGAGAGTGCTACCGCACTGCCGATTATTGTCTTGACGAAGTTGCGGCGATTGACTGGGCTGGACATTAGTTACTCTCCCTATTGATGCAGTCATAGTACGCGAAGTTTCGCGCGATCAAAATTCGTCGCATTTGTAAAGGCTGTGCGCGAACCGCGTGCATTGACATGGGCAATTGAATGCACGTATTGTATACAGTATGCAATCAATAGGTCGATCGAATATCAGTGGGGAAGTCGCGCAGCAGATTCGCGACATGATATTCGATGGAACATTGCCCGCGAATAGCCGTATCAACGAAGTGCATTTGTCCCAGGAACTCGGCGTAAGCCGGACACCACTGCGCGAAGCGCTTGCCACGCTGGTCTCAGAGGACGCGCTTGAGAATCGACCCCGTAAAGGCAATTTCGTGCGGCCACTTACTCAAAAAGAATTCGAATCCATCTACGCGATTCGCCCAATACTCGATGTGGAAGCATTGAAACTGTCCGGAATACCAGCACCTGAAGATATCGATCGGCTCGAAGCGCTAAACAATAAATTGCGCGCTGCAAAAAGCGCGCGAGCGCGAGTCGCTCAGGACGATGCCTGGCATTTGCTTTTGGTTCAAAATTGCGGCAATCAAATATTGCTCAATCTGATAGGCCAGTTCATTTTCCGCACGCGGCGCTACGAAATCGCCTATCTCCGAAATTCGAACAATGCGGGCTCCGCTTACGATGAACATCTGGCGATTCTTCGTGCCCTACGCAAGGGTGATCTAGCCGACGCCTGTAGCAAGCTGAAACAAAACTTAACGAGTGGAGTGAAACCTATTGTTGAATGGCTCAACTCTCTCCCGGAGCAGGATTGATGAAAAAATTCCAAAAATACCTGGCGAGCATCATGTTGTTGTTTCCATTAGTCGCCTGCGCCGAAGAACAGGATTCTTTGCAAGGCCTTTGGGCTGCCTACAAACGCTTCGGGCCGGATGTGAGTGGGCCGGTCGTAATCGACGAGCAACTACAAAGAGCCGAAGCGGGCTCCAACATCGTCGATGTAACCAGCGATGGAAATTCGATCAGCTTCGAATTGCCAGACGATCAAGGGCGATTTATCGGGCGGCTTGACGATAAAAGTATTCGAGGTCACTGGATTCAACCGTCACCGCAACAAATTGGGCAGCACATGGCGTCGCCGCTCGTCTTTAACAAACTGGACAGCGGCCTGTGGCAAGGCACTATTCGACCTCGCGCCAGCGAATACACGTTCTTCCTTCCGATCAAGTCGGGCGCTGATGGAGAGCTGACGGCCTTCCTCAGAAATCCAGACCGTAACCTTGGGCTTTTTACCAATATTCGACGAATCGAACAAAGCGGTAACGCACTGTCATTTATTGGCGGTTTCTTCCGCAGCACCGATGAACAAGAATTGGCAAACGGTTCTTACTCTAAAGAATTTGATGTAATCACAATGGTGCTGCCACCGTGGCGTGGTGGTACATACGACTTCCACCGAGTATCAGCAAATAATAATAGTTCGTTCTTTGCCAGGGACAGAAACGCTCCGTTGTGGGAATACACGCCGCCGCCCGAACTTGACGACGGTTGGAAAACATCGACGCTTGCGGGCGTCGGAATCGACGAAGCGCTAATCGGCCAGATGATCGACAAAGAAATTCGCACCCTCGATGACAGTATTCACTCGCATCGAGTTCACGGTGTGCTAATCGCGCGAAAAGGCAAGCTCGTGCTGGAGGAGTACTTCCACGGGTACGACCGAAATACACCTCACGACACGCGATCGGCGAGCAAGAGTATGGCATCGATGTTGGTCGGTGCGGCCATGGAGGGTGGTTATGATATCAACGCCAATACGGCCGTCTACGCGGCTTTGCGCGGACAAGCAAGCGACGAAGAATCGCGCAAGCAGGCGATGACGCTGGAGCACCTGCTTACTATGTCATCGGGTTTCTATTGCGATGACAATGATTCGAACGCGCCTGGCAACGAAAACACATTGCAGGAGCAGGAAGATGAGCCAGACTGGTACAAGTACACGCTTGATCTGCCGATGGCCCACGACCCAGGAACGAACGCGATTTATTGCAGCGTAAATAGCAATCTCATTGGTGCTGTACTCGGTGCTGCAACCGGCGAGACCCTAATGGACTTATTCGCCGACCTAATCGCGAAACCGCTCGGCGTTGAGCAATATTTCCTTGGCCTGCAGCCGACCGGGGAACCCTATCTCGGCGGCGGCGCACAATGGTTGCCGCGTGACTTCATGAAACTAGGACAGGTCATGCTGAATGGCGGCACCTGGAACGGACGCCGGATTGTCAGCGAAAAATGGGCTGCCAAATCGACTCAGGTACAAGTCAAAATTGACGATCGTGACTACGGATATCAATGGTGGATAAACGAGTACCCCTATAAGGACGGCACAGTGCAAGCATTCTTCGCCGCCGGCAATGGCGGGCAGATCGTCATGGGAGTACCCGAACTTGATCTGCTGATAGCCTTCTATGGAGGCAACTACTCCGATGCAGTGCTGTACCGCGCTCAGAATGTTCTGATTCCGGAATATATCTTGAAGTCAGTCGACTGATAAGGAGTGCATCTGAGTCCGAATTGGACGTTGCTATTGGAGTGACCCGGCTCGATATTGGTCCAGTCGTTTCATCAACCAGTCGCCCGAAGGCACTTTCTCTGCACCTCCGCATTCGATGTAATACAACTTCTTACTCAGAAAGCTCTTGCTGGCCAGGCGCTCGACAAACTTTTCGCCGCTTGTTGCGTAGCGTTTTCCGCGCTGGTATTTCATACGCAGGTGATCTTCAGCCGAGCGAGAATCGTAACGATCGCCATTACGAATGAACGTGCAGCCGCTATTGCCGATGGATGTGAGTAGGTAGTCGATTTCCGCGGCAACTGTGTCGTCCGCATTGACACTTAATGGCAGCAGGCAAGTCAGGAGTACTAAGCCAAAGGTTTTCATCTCTTGTTCTCCACAAATTCTTTGTGTTCTTTCATAGCCGCAAATGCACTGACATCGGGTTATGGTCCGATGAGTCTGCCTGGAGCGTGGTCGACTCAAGCACCTCGAGGCCCCGAATGTAAATATGATCTAGCGCTTGCCCCAGGAATCGCTTGCGATGATCTTCGTCATAATCGAGCATTTCCAGGTCGAGGCTGTTAGTCATCTCTTCTAAGACATTGGTCCGACGCCAGTGCCAGGTGTTGAAATCTCCGGACATCAGAATTGGGCCCGCATGATTATTCAGGACGGAAACTGCCTGTTGAAACTGCGCATGAAAATCATGAGTGCCAAACGTGAAGTTCACTGCATGAATATTGACAACCAACAAAGTCTCATCAGTGTCAGTCAATCCGTATTCAGTGATCAATGTCGCTTTGGGCGAGCGAACCCAGGGTTCTACGTTCACAAAGTTGCACTGCGTCAATGGTTTCACGGTGCTCACGGTCATGACTCCCGTCAGTGATCGTTGCGTGCGATAACCTGGAGAAAACGAGTGATGTTGATCGCTGCCTGTGAAGTCCCAGGCGTCTGACTTGAGTGGGACTTCCTGCAAGATTATCAGGTCAGGTTCACCCTCGAATTTCGCGAGGTCAGTCGTCCACTCAGGATCGCCGCCCTTCTGAATATTCCAGTTCACCAATCGAATACTTTCGGAGTCGAGCTCTCCACCTGCTACCCGGTCGCTACCGATAAGTTGCTGCGAGCACGCTTGTGGGTTCGTCTGGACACCGGCAATTGTGTCATTGATGCTGTTATCAAATACGGCGCATCCGCTTAAGGTCACAGTTGCGATCATTGCTGTTGCTAATTTGAACGCCATTCAACTATAAATCAGGCTGGTGAGAATAGTGAATGCACCGACGACGAACAGCGGGCACGCGACAAGCGAGAAGACAAGGCTTGTGATCGTATAGCCAATCTTGTGCATGGTAATGGGTAGTTTCCTCATGACGCCGCAACCGCGAAGAATGCCGCGAAAATAATGCCGAGCGTGATCCAGTACATAATTGACTTACTTTCTTTAGCGTTGTTCCGTGTCATTTCGGTCTCCATCTTGGGCGGTCGGGTTATTCTTGGTCGTGAAAGGCGAGCATTTCGACGATTCCGGTCGCTTCAGATCGACCTCTTTCGTATGCACGATGCAGCGAATCTGGCAAAGGCTGATTTAGCATCGTGCGAGACACGCCCAATGCCTGGCCACCTTCGTCGCTGAGAAGTGTATAGACGTAGGCGACGAGCTCTCTAACTCGGGGATTGAGGTCCAGGCACTCGCATAGCCCCGCAACCAGTCCGCCGGCGAGCGCGTAGCGCTCATCGTCATCCTGCATTTCATTCAGGCAGATGGAGCGAATCCAGATATGCGCTGTGCGTGCGACGGCATCGGCGGTCTCCAGCGGGTCTATCGGAGAAGAATGATCGGGTTTGTTGTCTAGGTCGCTTATCATTCGTTCAAATTAGACGGAATGCTTCCAGGTCTCTTGTCTAATTCGGTCGAATTCTGTTCAATGTAAGTCAGATGCTTTATGAACCAACGACACTGGCTTCCACGACAGCCGTATTGGAGACCTCACTCCGAGAGGAGTACGGCATAGACCCTGCGCCCATTTTCTCGCAGGCTGATCTGCCGATGGTGCCGTCCGGGTCACCACAGGTTCGATATCCATTGACGAAGATTCGCGATCTTTGGACCCTAAGCAAAGAAGCATCCGGCGATGAAGCGATCGGGCTCAAAACCGGCTGGTATGTCAAACCAGCCCATTTATATGCATTCGGTTATTCATGGTTGGCGAGCTCTACCTTGCTTGGCGCGATGCAGCGGCTCACTCGCTACATGCAAGTGATGTCGACCGCGTCAGTCGAAGTTAGTTTGATCGAGACGGATGACAGCTATGCGCTCTCTGCCGCTTTCCCTGATGAGTCGAAGTCACCACCGAAAGAGGGCATTGATTGTGGTTTAACCTCTCTCCTGGCCCTTTGCGACAATGTTGCCGAGAAGAAGATTCGCCCGATTCGGGCCGACTTGGTCTGCTCGCCCACGACCCACCCTGAGGCCTATTATGCAGCGCTGGGTGGAAACATCCGCTTCAATGCCGATGTCGGCGTGCTTCACTTTGATAAAGAAATCTTGAGAGCACCGCTGCCGCACGGCACTCCGGATATAGCAAAGGCGACCGACAAAATTGCGGAGCAATATATAGAAGCGCTCGATCCGCACAAGGTTGCGTCAGAGGTCAGGCGCTTGCTTATTGACCTTTTGCCATCGGGTAAAGCGGATCAGGATCTGGTCTCCAGTCGCCTGAATCGCAGCACGAGCACTTTGCAACGCCAATTGCAGGGGGAGGGGATGAATTATCGAGAGGTGCTTGAAAGTACCCAACGCGGTCTAGCCGAGACCTACCTGCGCGATAGAAGACACACGCACGCACAAATTGCCTACCTCCTGGGGTTCTCCGAACAGAGCAATTTCTCCAGAGCATTCAAGCGCTGGACGTCAATGAGCCCGCGAGAGTACCAGACGTCTCAAGAACTCGACTAGAGACTTTGCACCTTGCGAATGCGACTCGCCTCGAATTGCGGAAGAATGACTGAAGGGATTCTCGACGTTTGTTAAGCTTCGGCCACCACGCTATGGAGCCGTGATGCGAAACATAATAAAAGAACTCACGCGCCGAAACGTCACCAAGGTAGCGTTTGTGTACATCATCGCCGGCTGGATAACCATGCAGGTCGTCGACGTGATGTTTCCGGCACTCAATTTGCCAGACTGGATGGTGTCGGCTGTCGCTGCATTTGTCCTAATTGGCTTTCCGTTCGCACTGATTTTTGCCTGGGCATTCGAGATGACGCCCGAAGGCCTGAAGCGCGAGAAAGATGTCGACCGTTCCGAGTCGATAACGCCGGACACTGGTCGAAAGCTCAGTCGCAGCGTGGTTATCATTTTGACCATCGCTGTTGGATTCCTGCTGATCGATAAATTTGTGCTGAACCCGGTTGGCGATGAACCCGCTTCTGACAATGTCGAGATAGTGGCAACCGATGGCAAGCCGTCGATTGCTGTCCTGCCCTTTGTCAACATGAGCGCCGACCAGGACAATGAGTACTTTTCAGATGGCCTTTCGGAAGAACTGCTGAACTTGTTAGCTAAGATTCCCGAGCTGCACGTCGCCGGCCGCACGTCATCGTTCGCGTTCAAAGGCTTGACCACGGACCTGCGCGAGATAGGTAATCAACTCAACGTTGAACACATTCTTGAAGGCAGCGTTAGAAAATCGAATTCGCGCCTGCGTATCACGGCACAGCTAATAGACAGCGAAAACGGCTACCACCTTTGGTCCGAAACCTATGATCGTGAGCTCAACGATGTGTTTGCAATTCAGGATGAAATTGCGACCGCGGTTGTTAACGCCTTGCGGATAACGCTTCTTGAGGGATCACTGCCTTCGAGTCACGGCACTCAAAACCTTGCAGCCTACGAGCACTACTTGCAGGCAGTTTATCTCGCGCAAGAACTGAACGAAGAGAACATGATTAAGCTGTTAGCCGAGTTGCGTACGGCGGTCGAAATCGATCCGGAATTCGCACAGGCTTACGCTATGCTCGCCGATCTCTACTCACTGTATATAAGTGGCTGGGTGGGCTCGAGCGGTGTCAGTTTCTTTGATCGCGGCTTCGACCAGGTTCGTGAGTACGCTGCACGGGCGATGGAAATCGACGACCAGATTGGCGCCTCGCATGTTGGCGCAGGAGTCGTTGCTTATGCCGTTGAGTGGAATATGGAGGCCGCCGCCGCACATTTCGAGCGCGCTCTTGAACTTGAACCGGCCAACGTTTCTGCGCTGAACTGGCTCAGTACGACTCGACTTGTTCAAGGTCGCTTCGACGAAGCTAGCCGCTACGACGCAATTGCGTTAAAAATCGATCCCATCAATTCGGCGGTCAAGCGCTCGGTTGGCGATACTTATGCCTTCAGCGGCGAGGTTGAGAAGGCGGTCGAAGTATATTCGGAGCTCCTGGAAAAAAACCCGGGCATAGCGCGAGTCCACGGTCGTATGGCACGTGTATATCTCGTCGACGGAAACCTGCAAAAGGCAGCCGAGCATTATCAGGCCGAGCCGGTTGAGTGGGTGAAAGACATGGGCGAGATTTTGCTTGCGATCGCCAACGACGGCGATTGGCTGTCGTTGGCGGTTGACTATGAAGATAAGTATGGCTATCTGAATGCTTATCAACTGGCTGAAATCTACGCCTACGGCGGCGATACCGAAATTGCGTTTAAATGGTTAAGCCACTCGGCTACATATCGTGATCCGGGTGCAAACTGGTCGGGTATCTCGCAACTCCTGCGACCACTGCATACGGATTCTCGCTGGCCCGCATACCTGAAGTCGGTGGGTCTTGGCGATTAGGTCGTTTACGTTTTTTCCAGATCCTGAGTTGACAGGCCTGGCGCCCGTCCGTTATTTGCGTTGATCGTGAACAACGATACAAACAGCATTACCCTCGACGATATTTCCGGCGAAGTCGATTGCGCTAACCGCGATGTCGTATCGCCGACCTTCATGTGAATAGCGTTCAGCGCGCAGCTGCACGTTACCGCCATTAATCACGATATCGGGCTCAGTATTGCCATAACCATGTCCACTGACCGGTTCACTGCTGGTTGCATCAACGACGAACTCAACCAAGCCCGAAAGCTCATCCGTTACAATTATGTCTGCAACCTCGACCAGCTTATGATTCGGAGGCCATAGACTGCAATTTTCTGGCAAACCAGTGATAACAGCCGGAGTCTTGTCGATATTCACAATGGCACCGACCGTGGTCGAATTACCCGCCTTATCGATAGCCTCTCCTACTGCCTCCTGATTCGCGCCGTCGTCGCTGATAGTTATCGGATCCGTAACGGTATCAATACCCGATAAATCATCTGATGCCTCGAATGTCACCGTAACACTTTCATTATTCCAGCCGTGCTCGTTAGGTTCCGGTTCCACATTGGCTACGAGCGTTGGTGGCGTCTTGTCAATTCGTACGACCAATGTCCTGGATTCTTCAATATTTCCGGCGTTGTCCGTCGCGAAATACTCGATGGTCGTTTCACCTTCCGTAGTGAATGCAATCTGCACCGAAGAGTCGTCGACAACACCGCTACCGCTTTCGGCGCCACTGTAGCTGAAGGAAATTTCGCTGACGCCCGAGCCGCCTTGTTCGTCGGTGGCCGAGATCGTGATCACAACATCTGTATTGTTCCAGCCATGCTCGTTCGCCTCGATGTCGGGATTTGCACTGCTGCTAGGAGCGGTGACATCGTCCCCGCCTGGCTCGCCACTCAATAGAATATCTTCAACGATCGCCACCATATCGCCCACAACCAGGTCGAGGTCAGGGTTCACAGGGCGGTGCGGCCATGTGTCCGCTCCGGTATCTGGATCGAACGCAGTTGCCATAGCCACGAGGTTTTTCTTGCGTTCAAAAATTTGCTCAATCTCAAGCCATGAGTCTGAGGCGCTTGCGAATGGCTGGGCTTTCAGGGCCAGCGGTTGCAAATTGCCATTCGTGGGTAAGGCGCTGACAAACGTCGAAGCGCGCATACCAATCATTTCGCCGTGACCGTCCCAGTCCTGACAATTCAAGGGCGATCCATCAAACGACTCTGCCCGGCGCGGGTCCCGAATCTCGGTATTGCGACAGGTCTTGTTGGGATCGTCCTCATCAAATTCATTCTCTGTAACCGGTGCCTGAAAGTTCCCACCAAATATCGAATCTGATCGGGCCGTCGAAGCACCAAAAATATAGTTCGCTTTGATCGGAGATCGAATTCCCAAAATTTCATGGTCGGGATCGTCCGCATGATAATCATATGGAAAGAAGGCTTCCTGCTGCCAGCGGTGATACAAGCGCTTAATATTGGTCCCAAACGTAATCGGTATGCCGGAGTCCCGGACCGGACCGGCCGTAGCTGACCGTGGGCATTCAATTGGCGCGATTGTCGTGACTAATGGCGGCTGTTCTAGCCATCCAGACTCGGGAAGAAGTGTGCAACGGTACTCGACGCGCAAAGGTTGCGGATCGAAATCCTTGCATAGGCCAACAGTATTACGAATGCAGTCGCGCTGTTTGAAGCCGCGGAATTCGCGTGTTGTACGCCAGCGCGTCCAGTTATAGGTTTCATTGCCTCGTGTGTAAGCTAACGTGCCAGGCGTTGCACTACGTAGCCCTGTTTGATAATCGGCAGCACTGCCGACACCGTTCGGTAGATTGCGATTACCGACGGGGTCAATCGGGGCGAGCAGATCAATGTCCACATTTGAATAGAAACCGACACGCGCCGTCGCATCGCCGCCCATGCCGTGGCCGGCGACGATAATAATTGCGTCCGGGTTTTCGGCTTTTACGGCTTCCAATACCTTTTGCGCATCACTTTGAAACTGAAAGTCGTCGTGCGGTACACCCTTACCAGTGCCGTCCGGAATTGTGAATGCGATGCCGTCCGTTAACAAATCGCCGGGCGAAGATTGAGCATCCGGATGGCTATGCAGTGGCCGCGCCATATAGCTGTCCAGAAAATTATTCCACCATGACCAATGCGCGTAGCCATCGTTCTCCGCGACATACTTGGCGAGATTGTAGAACATCAATTCATCGAGTTGCCCGTTGCGTCCATAACCTTGAATAAAGAACGCATAGATCTTGCAGTCCTTGGGCAAGAAAATTTTATCATTGGGTAGTCGTCGGTCTGGCAGGGACTCAGTGGATGGGTCATTCGCCATTACTACGCCGGGCAAATTGACAACGAAGGTCTCGCCAAAGCCGCACATTTCGGTGCTATTTAAAATAACACTCAGAAACTTGCTTTCGCTTCGACCATTGATGGTCGCAACGACTTCGATCGAATTTTCGCCCTCAACCAGCGGCACGTCCGCAGAAAATGCACTTCCAGATACCGTGGCATTTACGCCGCCAATGGTAACCTTGGCGCCCGACTGACCTAGTCTGCCAGTGATAGAGATCGGGCTCGCCTTAACAACAACGTTATTATCAGGGCTATCGATTTCCAGGGCGATAGGTGTGCTGTCGACGCTGAGAGTCGACTGCGTATCCGAACCGCCACCGCAGGATGCCATCACTAAACATAACGTGGAAACTGCCGCAACATTTATCTGGGACAAGAGAGTTTTCATAGCGAATCTTCTTATGTGATCGGGGCGCTTCAACCTGTCGAACTGCACTACTGCTAGCGAGGTTTCCGGCAAGCGAGGCCACTTATATTAATTTTTATTGTTGATCTCAAATTTAAACATACAGCGCGTAAGCACTGATGTCACGACGCCCAATGAGAATCCTGACGTTCGCATGCCGATCTGGTCGCTTCCAGCTCCGATATCTCTCGAATCACCAGAACAATAGAACACCCGCGATGCTGGCGCTCATCATGTTGGAAAGAGATCCCGCCAGGACAGCTTTTAGACCCATTTTCGAAATATCGCGGCGTCGTTCAGGAACAAGTCCGCCGAGGCCTCCAACCAGAATAGCCAGTGAATTGAGGTTGGCAAATCCGCACAGTGCGAACGTGATAATGGCCAGCCCTTTGGGCGTCAGGCCTTCTTGAACTTCGAGCATGTTCACGAATGCGACGAACTCATTCAGAACAAGTTTTTGCCCCATGAGGTTTCCGGTTGCGACTGCATCTACCCAGGGAACGCCAAGGACATACATGATCGGGGCGAATATCCAGCCAAAAATCAGCTCCAGCGTGATGCCGCCGAAACCGACGAGTCCTCCGATCCAGCCGAGCAATCCATTCGCCAGCGAAATCAGTGCGATAAATGCGAGCAACATTGCGGCAACGTTAGCCGCTAGTTTCAGTCCTGTCGCTGCACCATCGGCAGCCGCTTCCACAACGTTGGTTGGCCGCTCTTCCTCTGCTTCCGCAAGTTCAAGCACGTCATCGCTTTCGATGTCGTCAGCCTTGAGCGGGACCAGTAAGTTCGCAAACAACAAGCCGCCTGGCGCAGACATAAATGAAGCTGCGATCAGATATTCGATGTTGATGCCGAGTGCGGAATAGCCGATCAGGATTGCACCCGAAACCGATGCGAGTCCCGAGCACATCACCATGAAGAATTGTTCGCGGCTGAGTCGCTTCAAATAGGGTTTGACCACCAACGGAGATTCCGTATGGCCGACAAAAATATT
>RCNE010001639.1_pt1 | contig 12090 bp, 9 predicted proteins | sample 2041361 | NCBI WGS metagenome assembly RCNE01 (sample SAMN09708229, study PRJNA481090) | Marine sediment metagenome, whole genome shotgun sequencing project.
TATCAGTTTTGCAGCCCCGGTATTTTCAAAGGCAATACCCAACGGGATTAATCCGCCAAGGAGAAAAACAGTCATCCAGTCCACAGAGTTGTATGCTTCATCTATGGAGAGTACCTTGGTCAGTATCATTCCAAGGGCTCCGGTAAGCAGAGCTATGGACAATTGAACGTGTAGGACTATGATGAGAATGAGTGACAAGAGCAGGCAGCCAACGGCAACTTTGATTTTTTCCGTCCGTAAGATCTCGCCCTGGACATCCTCGGTGAAAATGAGGTCGTGTTTTTCTTTGAGAAAGTGAAATTTTTCCCACCTGCCCTGAAGCAGAAGAGCATCACCGGTTTCCACTATCATGGTGGAGAGACCAGCAACATAGGTCTTGTTGTCGCGGAACAGGGCCACGGGGTTGATTCCATATTTTTTCCTGAATTCAGAAGCCCGCAGGGTGGACTTGGTCAGGTCTGATCGGGGCGATATGATTGTTTCCATAAGACCTGCATTGTTTGGCGATAAGGATTCGGAGAACATGTCGAGATCTTCTTTTAAATTCCATTTAAAGGACTTGACCATTTTCCCAATTAATTCTGGCGATCCAACAACGGCCAGGACGTCACCGGGGCCGATTTCATCCTCTGGCATTGGGGTAAAGTTGGTTGTTCCGCGTTCTTTGACAATACCGACCACCGTGACAAAAAAGTGAGGGCGTATTTCAAGCTCTGCTATGGTAACTGGTCCCTCGAACGTCTCGGGAACCACAATTTCTACGAGCGTGCCGATATCCTGGTAGGTCCGTTTTAGACTGTTGGACATTTGGCCACCCGCCTCTTCACCTTGACCGGAGGGCAGAACAAACCTGCCGAAAACAAGAAAGTAGACGAGTCCAGCAAAAACCAGAGCCAATCCCACCGGCGTTACAGCAAACAGGCCGAATGGTTCAACACTTGGATCGGATATCTTCATGACGTCGTTAAGCAGAATCAAGGGACTGGAGCCGATCAGTGTTATGCAACCTCCAATGATAGCAAGAAATCCCATGGGCATTAAAATACGGGAAACAGGGATATTCGTCTGACGACAGATCCTCTTGGTTGCCGGCATAAAAAGGGCGGCAGCTCCGATGTTTTGCATGAAACTGGAAATGAAGGCAACTGTTCCGGAAATGAGCAGCATGATCCTGCTTTCACTTTTACCGGCAAAACGCAGCAAAATCCTCGCAAGTACATTCATGGCGCCAGTTTTATCGAGGCCGGCACCAATGATTATAACTGCGATGATAGAAACGACAGCGTTAGATGACAGTCCGCTGATGGCTTCTTTGGGCGTTACCAGACCGAGCAGGGGCAGGGTCACCATCATAATGATGCCGACGACATCAACTCTCACCCACTCGAAGATAAACATCAAAATAGCCATGACCAGAACAATCATCACCAGAATGACAGGTAAGCTCATATTAACTCCTTGTTGTTGGACAGAAACCTGTTTAATGCACGGCAACAACGCCCCTTCGATAAGCCAACATCAACAATCTGCCATACCCTTGGCAAATAGTAGAAACGATATGAAATCCTCACACAATGATTCAGAGTCTAAGTGCAACCGTTATGCCATTTTTGTTCATAATTCTGGTTCTTAATTGAAAACTGAAATGGGTTGGGGCACTGGTAGCTAATCTGCTCACTGGCAATAGTTATATAGCCCTGTTGCAGCCTGCAACAACCAGCAGAATTGTGCAGCAATCATTGCTAAACTCGATGCCGAACCTTTATTCAAACTTAAATAATACTGAACCTTTACCAATTAAAAATTTTCAGTATGTTGCATAATGAAACGTTGTTTTTTGCAACATACGTTGTATTTTGCAACACAGGTGTCAGCGCTTCAGGGTTAACCATTTCAGTCCAATTGCGACAGATCTATTTGTTGTGAAAGGCTGTTGATTCAATGCTTGTAAATGGTGTCGTCAATACTCTTTAATGTGGAAAACCAAAATGAGAGCTGGGGCGCACCGTCCTGGCAATTGAATGGTCTTCCGGTCTGGATATTGCTAGAAACCAGTTGCCGTCAGCAAGAGTATGTTTTAAAGCGACTCCGATTTAAACGAGCGCGATCAATATCAAGTGGTTACCCTCAGGCAAAAATAACCCCGGGATTCCTGATGTTTCGACTCAATCTCCGCAAAAAACTGATTATAGGATTTACTGCATTTTTACTTTTTTCTTCCTGTATCAACATAATATTTCTAAGAGACTTTGATCATTTTCGGAAAAATGTCAGAATGCTTATCCACGCCAGTAACATTAGTAACCTCTGTCTTGAGGTCAGGCGCTACGAAAAGAATTATATTATTAAGAAGGAGATAGAAGATTATAATACCGCCTCAGATTTCATTAAAAAGATATTCGATTACTTTCTTGAGATAGAGATTGAGGTCGACAAAGAGAGCCAGGAGATGTTGAGCGAATTGAAGAATGAGCTTGACCAATACATGGTCTATTTCATCCCTCTCAAGGACAAGTGTGCTGGTAAACTCAACCTGCAGGAGTGTGGTGATATCGAAGAGATACACAAGCTCGGGTCGAATATCGTTACCCTGGCAGAATCAATGGTCAGAGATGCCGAATTGGAGATCGAGGAATTCACAAGGATATCGAAGATTAAGCTTGTACTTTACTACACTTTTCTCGTGGCGTTCAGCTTGGGAGGGATGATAGTTTTTTTGGTCACCATTGGCAGGAGATTGAAATCCCTTGAAGCAGCAGCGGATGCCATTGTCCGAGGCGACTATGAAAGCCTGCCGGAAAGTAAATTAAATGATGAGGTTCAAATAGTGTTCAAGGCCTTTGATCGAATGGTCACTGACCTCGAAGAACGTCAGGAGCAGTTGTTTCAGGCCGAGAAGCTCTCATCCATCGGTACCCTTGCATCGGGAATGGCGCATCAGCTCAACAACCCGCTCAACAACATTGCCACAAGCTGTCAGCTTGCCATGGAGGAAGTTGAAGATGACAAGGATAAATCTTTCTTGTACAAACTATTAAAAACCATTGATGATGAAACAGGGAGAACAGCAGAGATCGTCAGAGGGCTTCTTGAGTTTTCAAGAAGTGAGTTGTTTGCCTGCAAGCTGGTCTCGCTCAAAGAAGTGATCAACAAGGTGGTCGGTCTTGTTTCAAGTGAGCTGCCCTCTGGCATTACCATCATCCAGGATATTCCGAGGGAACTGGTTGCCTGCATCGACGAACAAAAAATCACAGAGGTCTTCCTGAACCTGATTATCAACAGTATTCAGGCAATAAAAGAGCTTACTGGCTCTATAGTCATCGCGGCAGAAGTCGATTTAGATACGAATTGGATTGTTATCAGTGTTTCTGACACCGGCACTGGTATTGAAGAAGCCATGAGGCAGCAAATATTCGATCCGTTTTATACCACAAAAAAGGTTGGAACGGGCACCGGACTTGGCCTGGCTGTGGTTTACGGTATTATCAAAAAGCACAAAGGCACAATCTCGGTCCGAAACAATAAAGAAAAAGGCGCTACTTTTGTTGTGTCTCTGCCACCTTCATGAACAGTATTATGAACTTCGTTTTTGGAAGATATTGAGGAATTCATGGAAAATCAATTTAATATACTGGTTGTTGATGATGAAATAATCAACCTGGAGAATATCCGCCATTATTTAAGCAAGCAGGGGTATTCGATACAAATTGCAGAAAATGGTTATGTGGCAATGGAACGGATCGACACAAACCATTTCGATTTGGTGGTCACCGATTTGAAGATGGAGGGAGTGAACGGCACCCAGGTTATGGCCTATTCTAAAGAAATATTGCCTGATGCTGAAGTGATCATAATGACCGGTTATGCGACGGTCAACTCGGCTGTCGATGCGATGTCACGTGGCGCCTATTACTATTTGCCCAAGCCGATAAAACTTCATGAACTGAAGATGCTCATCGAAAAAGCATTAGAAAAGAATATGTTGCGTCGGGAGGTTTCCCATCTCAAACAGCAGATCCTCGCAAAAAAAGGGGTTACGCAATTTATTGGCCACAACCACAAAATACTCAAACTGAAAGATGACATCGCCCTGTTTGCCCAGCTTGATTGTAGTGTGCTGATCATCGGTGAGACTGGCACGGGCAAGGAACTGGTTGCTCGCACCATCCATGAATTAAGTCCACGATCCGACCGACGTTTCATGCCTATCAATTGTGCTGCATTGACAGAGGAACTTGTCCTCAACGAATTGTTTGGTCATGAAAAAGATGCTTATACCGGTGCCTCGCAGACTCAACGAGGCCTTTTCGAGACGGCGGACGGCGGTGTGGTGCTTCTCGACGAGATCGGAGAGATGCCCTTGCCTATTCAGGCTAAAATTCTCCGGGTATTGCAAGATAAAAAGTTGTACCGTGTGGGCGGCACAAAAGAGATTCCGGTTGATTTTCGAATAATTGCGGCTACAAATCGAGACCTTGAGGAGGAAATCAGCCGGAAACGCTTTCGTCAGGATCTCTATTTTAGACTGAACGTGGCAACGCTTAATATTCCACCACTTCGGGAACGCACAGAAGATATTCATCAGCTCGTTTATCATTTTCTCAGCAAATACCCATCAAGCAATCATCAGGTAGGAACCATTTCCCCGGAGGCTTTAAAGGTCCTGGAAGATTATGATTATCCAGGAAATGTCCGTGAATTGGAAAACATAATAGAACGAGCATTGGCCATTTGCGATGGACCAGCAATTGAACGGCATCATCTGCCCCGAGGTCTCAATCGGCAGAGCATTAAACACAAATCCAGAATACCTGAAGCCGGAAGAGAGTCCATACCAATGAAAAGCCTCCAGGAAAATGAACGTGATTACATCGTTCACATGTTGAAAAGCGTGGGAGGTAATAAAACCAAGGCCGCCAAGTTAATGGGCATCGATCGCGTTTCACTCTGGCGCAAACTTTCAAAATATAAAAAAGAAGGTCTTGATATAGACCGGCTTTTCGATTATTAAAACGGTATTCAGGAACTTACTGAATAAAAGCGAGTTGCAACAATTTCTTTGTCCTTTTTTAAAATCTCAGAAAGCCAGTGACTGATCTTGTTGTCTTTTGTCGGAAACTCAGGAAAGCAAATATGCGCCCGTGTTATTATAGCTCTGACGAGAGTGTTCTTGCTCTCGTTGCCAGGTAGGATCAGAACCTCAGTGCGAAATTTTTCAGATTGAATCTTGCTTTCTATATAAGATGTTATCGGGTGTTGTTTGCGGAACTGTTTTTTAACGGATATCTCGAAATGATAAATTTACCTGTCGAATGTCTTTACCCCAATTCCGAAATTAAACAGATTGCAGATAATAACGAAAATCGCAGAAATCAGCGCCTTCCATAATGGTCTTTGATCGAAGTAACGTGAGCTTGGGATTCAAACCACGGGCAAAGGGCTCATCACGGCAGCAGGATAATGCCACACCGAACTCGGCTATTCCTAATTCTTTATACTTTTCGTAATAGGGACAGCGCAGAACATTTAAAAAATACGTTGTTGAGGTTTGTTCTAAAACCTCCATTTCCCAAGTCCCACCTTCTCCCCAACTGGCCACATCAGCAGCCAACTCATTTATGCCGTTCTGCCCCAGAATTTTCATCATAGTCCGGCCGCGCTCAAATGCTTCCTGCTCATTGACTTCCTTCAAAATTTCCTGGGCTGCCTGCGTTCCTATTCTTTTAGAAACAGCCTTTATAACTGGCACAATCGCTAACGCTTCTATGGCTCTTTTTTCAATTCTGCAAAGGTCTTTGTGCTCTGAGTTATTTTCCATTTGAAATATCGTTTGTCCCTCTGTTAGGAAATGATTTGATCATAGATTCATGATAACACTGACTCCATGCTACGAAAAATTTATTATCACACCACACGTGGAGTTCAGCGGCCACTGCATCCGATGACACGATTGGTTATCTGAATTATTTATGCTACTTCGATAGTTAGTTTTTTGCCTAAAGCGGGCGGGAATTTTTCGAGTGCGAATAATTTTATATTCTCAGCATGATTTTCTATACGAGATATTGCCGTTTTTTTGGTGTTGAGTTTCTTCGCACGTTGCTCTTGTGTCAGAACAGCTTCTTCCCTTGCTAATTTTAGCATTACACCAATTTTGAATTCTTGATATCCAGTTTCAAACCCGTCTGCAAATTTGGGGTCTTTGGCTTTATGTTAAGAAATATAGGTGATTAGGTTTTTCATTATACATTTACTCTACACAAATTATTGATACACATTCTTCCTGATAACATCGGATTAGGTAGGCGAAACAGTTCATTGAAATACCAACTCTTTGTGTTTATATGAAACCACATCAGAAAAAAACGCAATCCGTTGTTATATTTGGTCTATGGTATAGAGCATCAAACTAGAGCAGTCATGTGGGGCAGATCTATGTGATGGTAATAGAAAACTGAAGGGCTATCTTATGAGTAATCCACGCTACCACCTTTTTATTATGTTTCTCTTTATCTGCATTGTCACCCTGATCTGCGGCCTCTTGTATGTACCCCTCAAGCAGGCATTCATGTCTAACTGGGGCTTCAACCTGATTATTGTCGGTGCTTTGGTTATCGGTATCCTGCTCAACGTACGTCGTGTGATTACGCTTGAACCAGAGATCAACTGGATAAAGATTTTCCGTACCGGAACTGCTGGTTTATCGGTAGCTAACAGCCCGGAGTTACTTAAACCATTAGCCAAACATCTTGAAGGAATGCATCGTGACCGCTTCAGTCTATCGGCATTGTCACTGCGAACAGTGCTTGAAGGAATCCGCGGGCGACTGGATGAGTCCAGAGAAATATCCCGCTATATAATCGGATTGCTGGTGTTTCTTGGACTGCTCGGTACGTTCTGGGGGTTACTTAGCACCATTGGTTCGGTTGGTGGCGTTATCGGCGGACTTGAAGTCGGCGATCAAAATTACGATAAGATGTTCCAGGCCTTGAAGACTGGTTTGCAGAAACCGCTTGAAGGAATGGGGACTGCATTTAGTTCCTCTCTCTTTGGGTTGGGGGGATCTCTGGTCCTTGGATTTATAGATATCCAGGCAAACCATGCGCAAAACAGATTCTTCAACGATCTTGAGGAATGGCTGTCGGGTGTTACCCAACTGGTTAATCGGACAAGAGGCGCTGAAATCGAGGAAGGCGAATCTTTGTCGCCACGGCAGGATTCTCAAACCCAGTTTGATCTGCTTTTAAAAGAATTGCACCATACCAATCGGAATATGGAACAACTGTTGTCGAGGTCGGGTACGGATCAAAATGGTAATTTCAGCCCCACACCTGATAAAGGGGAGCAAGAGTAATCATGGCTTCAAACACCCGCCATTCAAGAGAATCATTCAGCATCTGGCCGGGGTATGTGGATGTACTTTCGGCACTGATAATGATAATGATTTTTGTATTACTCATATTCACCCTGTCTCAATTCATCCTGAGTACTATTCTAACTGACCAGAATAGTGAGCTGAAAGATTTACACCTTCGTATCGCAGAAATTTCCGGATTACTTGGTCTGGAGCAGGAGACAAACGCAGCGATGACCGAGAAAATCGTGATTTTGTCAGCAGAAATAGAGACGCTTACCATCGGTCGATCCAATTTACGTGGTGAAATCGATAACTTAACCGAGAAGAGAATTGAAGACCGCGAAACCATAGAGCTTCAGCTGAGGACCATTGCGAGCCTGCAACAAGATATTCAATCATTACAGACACTGCGGGCGGAACTTGAAAGTCGTATCGAAGCCACGGCGATAGCTCTGAACCAGGAACAAAATTTAACGAGATCCCTGAGAGACCGGAGCAAGGCCCTCGAAGCCCAGTTAGCAGATGAGCAGGAAAAAACTGTACTCGCCCAGAGAGACATTGACCAGCGTGATATCAGAATCCAGGCGCTTGCTGCTTTGATTGGTGAACAAGAGCAGGTATTAAAAGACCAGCGCAGTCTTACAGTTGATGCACGGGCAGAGGTTGCTCTGCTGAACCAGAAAATCAATCTACTGAGCAAACAACTTGCCGAAATCGGCAAGGCTTTGAAACTTTCAGAGCTTGATCGTCAGGAGCAGAAAGAGCAGTTGAGCGATCTCGGGAGACGTCTCAACATCGAGCTGGCACGAAAAGTAAATGACCTGGAACGCTACCGGTCTGAATTTTTCGGTCGCCTTCGCGAAATCATTGCCGATAATCCAATGGTTCGTATAGAAGGGGACCGGTTTCTCCTGCAGGCAGAATTGTTGTTTTCACCGGGTAATGCTGATCTCTCCGATCAAGGTAAAGGTGAGCTTCAGGAACTCGCAGGGGTTCTCAGGGAAATCAGCCCTGGCATTCCAGATGACCTGCAGTGGATCCTGCGCGTTGATGGTCATACCGACAGAGTACCTATCAATACAGGGCAGTATCCCTCAAATTGGGAATTATCGACCGCTCGGGCTGTATCTGTTGTGCGTTATCTTGCCAGTCAGGGGATTCCTGAGGAGCGGATGGCTGCTGCCGGATTCAGTAAATTCCATCCCATAGACCCGGCTGATTCAGTTGAGGCCTATCGCAAGAATCGGCGTATTGAGATTAAATTAACCTCACGATAAAAAGTAGAGTATGAATAGCTAAATTATGAAAGAGCTCTTTTAATAAGAGATGCTGCCAGTAGGCTATTCAATCTTTTTTTATGGGTTACACCTTTGCTGGCATGGAGTCTGACTCCGGTTTACTCAAGAATGGTTCCAGGGATTTAGCCCAGGCTTTCTAATAGCCTCTGATCGTGCTGATTTATTTTATAGATGGGATAGCAGAACATCTAACAGTCTGTTATGTTATCATATTCATGTTTTGAGTTATGCTCATTTCAAAAAATAAGAGGGGTACATCTTTAAAAAGCTACAAAGATGCAGCCGTTTCAAGATTTGTAGCGGCAATGACTTGAAAAGTATGACTACGGAGTTCAGTAACAAAGAGTAATATGGTGTACTTACAGAGCGTTTACAGAAATCATCAACTGATCATATGATCTGGACTATTCAAAAGGAGAATTGATATGAAGATTGGCTTTATAGGACTTGGAATAATGGGAAAACCGATGAGCAAAAATATGCTCAAAGCCGGTTATGAACTGGTGGTATTTGATATAAACACTGCAGCAGTTCAAGAGGTCGCTGCCGAGGGTGCCAAGACTGCCAATTCACCAAAAGAAGTTGCCGCATTGAGTGATGTCATAATCACCATGCTTCCCAACTCCCCGCACGTCAAAGAAGTCGTGTTAGGTGAGAACGGTGTCATTGATGGTGCGAAGTCAGGTGCTATCCTTATTGACATGAGTTCGATTGCTCCTCTGGTCAGCAAGGAAGTTGCTGCAAAACTGCTTGAGAAGGGTGTTGAGATGCTTGATGCACCTGTCAGTGGCGGGGAACCGAAAGCAATTGATGGGACAATCTCGGTAATGGTTGGCGGCAAGAAGGAAATTTTTGATAGGTGTTACGATATCATGGACAGTATGGCCGGATCAGTTGTGTATACCGGAGATATCGGCGCTGGTAACACCACAAAACTTGCAAATCAGATAATTGTCGCGCTCAATATTGCAGCAATGTCCGAGGCTTTGGTGCTGGCAACAAAAGCGGGTGTAGAGCCGGAGCTTGTCTATCAGGCGATTCGTGGCGGGCTGGCGGGAAGCACCGTCCTGGATGCCAAAGCACCACTGGTACTCGACCGTAAATTTGATCCCGGGTTTCGTATAGAGCTGCATATCAAAGATCTTGCAAATGTTCTAGAAACCTCGCACGAGATCGGAGTTCCACTTCCCCTCACGTCTGCGGTAATGGAGATTATGCAGGCACTTAAGGTTGATGGTAAAAGCGGTCTGGATCACGGTGGCATTGTTCAATACTATGAGAAGGCGGCGCAGGTAGAAGTAAAACGTTAGTTAAAGCATTAGTTCTTGTGAAAATGGGAGGTATTGTTCCAGCTGGTCAACGATATCTCCCATTGCTATTTTCTATTTCTGAACTGTTCACGCTGTTTGAATATTGAGTTTCCAGGATAACAACAGGGATGGGCAGGAGCTTCTGCCGTAATGAAATCTACTAACCGATTCTTCTAGGCTTTTTTCAATGTCACGGCCTTGCTGAAGAGCACCCTGGGTCTCGTATCTGGTATTAATCCGGCTTCCTGAGCTCGTCCTATCGTCTGTTCAAAAGCCTTTTTTGAGACGTGAAAAGGCGGTTCTACTACTAAAACCAATCCGTTTTTATTCAGTATAGATTCAATTTCTTTGAAAAATAGATACTGATCAGGAATTTCGTGAACCATGTAGAAAGCTAAAATAAAATCAACAGGTTCTGCTATGCCAATTGTATGCTCTTTACATTTGTGCAATATAATTCGTTCTTCAAATTCTGAACCATGGATTTTATTTCGCAGTTTCTGGAGCATTCCATCCTGCAGGTCGGAAGCAATAACCCGACCAGACTTCCCGACCATGTGAGCCATATCAACCGAAAAAAAACCTGGGCCGCAACCGAGATCTACAACAGTCATTCCTTCTGAGATAAATGGATCCAGAATTTTTTGAGGATCTTGAAACCATCTGCGGAATTTATTATCAAGGCTTGCCGCTCTTTCAACAGGGCACACACGATTTTTTCCCATGTTCTGTCACACTGCGCTTGAATAGTATAGTGGTCTTTGTCTATTTGTCTTTGAAAACAAGGTTAGTTCAATACATCGCTGTGAGCAGCCCATAGTTTCTATACCAGGTTGAAAGTTAGGGTTTTCCTCTTTCTCAAGCAGCTTTTCTTCTTTTTCCTTTAAATTTCTTCACATATCTCGCTGGCGTTACTCCAGCGAGGGCCCCATGCGGGCGTTCAAGATTATATTCGTCGAGCCAGACATTGATAACGCGTCTTGCTTCCTGTACTGAATAAAACAACCATCGGTCCAAACAACCATCACGAAAAACAGCGTTAAAACTTTCATTGTGACCATTCTGCCATGGGCTGCCTGGGGCGATATACCTGGTTTTAACCTTCGCTTTCTTAAGCCAGCCTTGAATCTCTTTTGATACAAACTCAGGACCGTTGTCACTTTTAATACAAACAGGGGGACCCCATTTCGCAAAGAGGTCTTTCAATACCCGTTTGACATGGCCTGAGGTGATCGAACGACTTGTATAAATTGCAAGACCATACCGGGTATACTCATCGATCACTGTCAAACACCGGACTCGCCGTCCACAGGCCGTCTGATCAGATACCAAGTCATAACTCCAGACATGATTGGGATAGTGCGCCTTGCTCAGCTCTGTTGTACTTTTTCCAAGTAATCGCTTTTTCTTCTGCTTCTTAATTACCTGCAACCCTTCCTGCTTACGAATTAAGCGAACTCTTTCCCGGCCAACTCGCCAGGCAGATTCTTTAAGCTTGTAATAAATTTTCCGGTAACCAAATCGAGGATATTGAAATGATAACCGGTGAATTTCTTCTCTGAGTTCCTGGTCACGATTCGCTTTGGGCTTATTCCTTTTCGTTCCTCGGTTCAGGCTGATGATTCGACATGAACGTCTTTCACTGGCCTGAAACGTAGTTTGAAGGTAATTAGATACGATTCTTTGGCTGGCAAGGCTTACCACTTTTTTGAAACCACATCCTTGAGCATGCGGTTATCAAGCGTGAGTTCAGCAACCACTTTCTTCAGTTCTGAGTTTTCTTTCTCCAGTCCTTTCAGACGTTTGGCATCTGATACTTCCATACCACCAAATTTATTACGCCAACGGTAATAGGTCTGCTCGGTTAGGTTATGCTGCCGACATGCCTCACGAACATTGCCCAGGGCTTCTCCTTCTTTCAGTATTCGTATGATCTGTTCTTCTGAAAATCGCTTCTTCTTCATTGTCTTTCTCCAGTTGATTTGATCGTAAGTCTAACATATCAACTGGTATAAAATCGAACAGGCTTTCCACCAGGCTCATGAAGCTAGCATGTGTTGCAGCGAAACAGAAGAAGAAGTTCAAAGTAACAACAGACAGTACGCACAATCTGCCGGTAGCCCCG
>RCNE010001640.1_pt1 | contig 12088 bp, 7 predicted proteins | sample 2041361 | NCBI WGS metagenome assembly RCNE01 (sample SAMN09708229, study PRJNA481090) | Marine sediment metagenome, whole genome shotgun sequencing project.
GTTGGTGACGCCTCCGTCTTGAGCGAGTGGTCCAGTCCACGAACCGTTTGGGCTGATCGTCGTCCCGTCAAGGTCGTAGCTCGGGACAACGCCGGCCAGAAAATCTGGGTCTGTCTCGTCGACATCGACCGTGTAGCTGCCGCCCGGTAGGCGCTCAGCGAAATATCCGCCAGTACTGTCGGTTGCCGTCGTGGTCACTTCATCGTCCCCGCCTCCTGGCGATCCGTCGAGGCCGAGATAGGTCACGATGACGTCGACATTGGGCAGGCCAGGTTCGCCGAGGTCTTGTACCCCATCGTCATTGGTGTCGAACCAGACGAAGTCGCCAATAGAAGCGAGATCGAGCTCGAGGTCCACCTGGTCGGTGGTGACGTCGTCGTAGTTGCGGTACGGGCGGCCAGGATTAGCTACTCGGATTGTGCTCTCCACACCGTAGTAACTGGGGATGTCCGCGGTGTTGGTCGCATCTGGACCTAGGGACACCTCGTCCGCCGGCGTGAGCAACGTGGAGACGACGAGGTCGTAGGTGATCGTCGCTGTGCCACCTGGTGCGATCGGGCCATCGATGAGCCACTCGAGCCCACCGTTCGGGTCGGCGTCGGTATTGGTGGTTCCAGCGGTTGAGGTCGTATCGACGAAGGTCCAGCTGTCATCCGTTGCGAGGTCGCTCACCGTGGTGCTGTACGCCGAACTCGTGCCGGTGTTTTGAACGGTGATGACATAGCCGAGTGTGTCGCCCGGTTTTGCACGCAGTGCATCGGTGTCGGCCACCTGACCGACCACGTCTTTGTCGACGACAAGAGTTGGTTCGTCGGTGTTGACCACAATCGACCATGGTCCCGACGAATCGCTGAAGCTCGCAGCAGCCGGCGGTGTACCTGGTGTGCCCGAGATCGAATCGGTGTCATTCCAGTGGACGGTTGCCGTGTTTTGTAGAGTCGAACCGTCGTCAGCTTGTGGGACGTCGTCTACGACGGTCAGATATTCGATCGTTACGACACGGTCGCCGGCGGCCGAGGTCAGATCGTCGAGGAAGAACGCCACGTCTCCGCCTCCTTCGATGGAGGTGACCGAGGTGATGTCGGGTGAACATGCCGATCCACCTTGGTCACAGGTCACCGAGGTGACCGCTTCGAACACAAGGCCCGGCGGCAAGTCATCCAAGGTGGTGACGTCGTAGGCAATCACGGCCTCGGGTAGTTCGATGTCGAGGGTGTACGTCAACGCGTCGCCAACGGTGGCCGTGAGCGAGGAGACGGCCTTGGTGATATCCAGTACGGGAACCACAACGGAGCTCTCGGCTTCGTCCAGATAGCCGTCTCCGTCGGAGTTGCCGTGCGGCGAGCTGCTCGTACGTTCGACCGTCGGCGTGCCGGTGATCGAGGACGCGGTGACAGTCGCTGTGTTGGTCAGCGTTCCTGCCGCGACGAGAGGGTTGCCGATCTGAATTGCATATGCAAGCGATGTTGTCGTTGCAGGATCGATGCTGCCCAGCGTCCACGTGATCGTTCTCGTCGACTCGTTCCATACTCCACCGTCAGGCGCGATCGTGTCCCCATCTTCGGCCGGATCTCCTGGAGATTCAAGAAGAACCAGCTCTTCGGGGATCGTGTCGACGACGATCGTGTCGTGCGCCACCGACACGTTGCCAGTCGCCGGATTGCTCACATCGAGTGTGTAGGTGACCACCTGGCTTGCAACGACCTTGCCGTCCGCATCGTCGTTGTTCTTGCTGATCATGATGTTTGGCTCGACGACATCGACGTCGACCGAATCCGTCACATTTCGCGCAGTGTTTGCCACGTCTTCGAAGTCGAGGTCAGCCCGGTTTGAGGAGACGTGCCCTCGTACGTTCGATGCCGCGTCGATGACCAACGAATCGAACGTTATGCGAAGTTGCTCATCGGTCCCGTCGGGTATGGCGTAGGGAGTGGGAAAGTCCACGGTCAGGGTGTTCGTGGCGTCATCGGCGTTCACGGTGAAACCAACTGGCAGTGCTGCACCGTCGAGCGTGACGACGACCGAGGCTTCAATCAGGTCCTTGTCGAGATCGACAGTGTCCGTGAAAGAGGCGTTGTAGTACGTGATCGCGTCTGGAAGGTCGACGTCCACCGTGTAGGAGATGGTCTCGCCAATCGTTGCTTGTGCGGTCGTGTCGTTTCCGGTCTCGGTGATCGAAGTTGTCGCCGTTTTGTCGAGTGTTGGTAGCGAAGTGAAAACCTGCGACGTGTCGTCAGCGGTTGCGGTGTTGGCAGTCAGCGTCGAGTCGATGTTGTCAGTCGGAATGAACGTGAATGTGGTGCCCGTGTTCGTCTCGCCCTCGTAGGTACGGACACCAGCTCGATTTGTTAATAAGGCCCCTGCGGAGGTTCCAATCGGAATGGTGACCACGTAGGTCAGCAACGAACTCGTGCCACCAATGATGTCGATGTCGGAGCTCACATCCCAGGAGATCCAGTTGTTCGCGCCATCGCAGGTTCCAGCCGTAGAGATCGATGAGACGTCAGCACACGTGACTTCGGTGGGTAACAGGTCACGGACTGTCGCGTCGAGAGCGCTCACTCCACCTGAGTTCGATATGTCGAGTTGGAATGTGACGAGGTCGCCTTCTTCGACGTCCACATCGTCTGCAGGTGCCGCTGGAACTGCGACGCCGTTGACGAGCGTGACCCCTTTGTTGAGGGCGAGCTGCGGCTCGGCCCACACAGCGATCGCCTGATCGCGGAGCTGGAAAACCCCGCCCTGTGTGTTCGAGTACCGAAGTTTCATCAGGTTCTCGATCAGGTCCGCATCCGCAGCGGCGTTGGGAGTGTCGATGATCGTGGACAACACAAGCTCGACATGTATTGCCCCGACATCCGTGTCGGCGAGATCCCACGCGAGGTGCGGGGTGGTCTCGGTGAACGTGATCCCACTCGAGTCGATGTCGCTTGCGGCGCCCATCACCCAGCTTTCGAGGGTGAATCCTGCCGGAAGCAGGTCGGTGACCACCGGGGCGATCGTGTCGAGCGCTGCTGGAAAGTCTGCACTCAATCGAAAGCACGCTCGGTCGCCTGGCCGATAGGACGATGCGGTGGTCGAGACGAAGGTAACGCCTGTGCCGTCACCACAGGTCAATGTGCCCCCGACCGGTTCGCTCACTTCTTTGACGATCGAAGGTCCTTCGGCACTTTGGGTGGCCGACGACTCGTCTACCAACGCGACCGTTGCCGTCGATCCCGTGTTGTCCGAAAGCACGGTCACGTCTGATGAGACGTTTGTTGTGTTCGTGTGTTCGTCGTTCGATGCGACTGGAGAACCGTCGCTGCCATCGCCGTTTCGATACGTGGTTCGGACGAGCGTATTCACGGTGATGATGGTGGTGACGGATGGGGAGGACAGGGCCGGCAGCGTCCAGGTCACGAGCGTTGACCCATCACCTTGAACAACGGCGCTGTCTGCTGATGGTGTGGCCCCGGTGAAATCGAGTGCAGGGGGCAGAACGTCCGTCACGGTGAGAGGCCCTGTTGAGAGCGCGTACTCGCTGGTCTCGAGCTCAAGCGTGAACGCCGGAGTATCACCCTGCGCAAATGTCGTGTTATCGACGGTCTTGTGAATCGAGAGGTCTTCGGCGACTACCTCGTGGTAGTCGGTGTCCGTTGATGCGCTGCTGTCGCCACCATAGATTCCTGATGCAACCGCATAACTTTCGAGTTCGTCTTCGCTCTCCGTTGTGAGCGCTCCGGTGTTGTTGTCGATATTCGCTGTGAGATCGCCGACCGACGTCTGCACGTTTTCTTGCAACGGTATAGCTGCCAGATAGTCCATCGAGAACGATCCGCCGGCCGGAAGACTGGTGGCGAGTGTCGCAGCGTTCCACGTAAGCCGCGTGTGAACCCCGCTCTCCTGGAGCCCGAGACCATCTGGGTCAAGGTTGACCGTCGCGATGTTGCTCGGGGTGATGCATGGGTTGACGAGGGCCGGCTCGTTTCCTGGGTTGATTGCTCCTGATCCCGGATACTCATCCGCAGATGAGTTGTCCACCGCACCGCAGCCGAGATAGTCAAGTCCGGCGGGTAAGTAGTCAATGATCGAGAACCCTGAGGATGACTGGACGAGATTGTTGTCGATCGTCAGCGTGTATACGGTCTGGTGATCGTGGACGCCTCGGAGCACCTCACCCTCGGCGCTGGGTTCGGTTTTGGTCAGGCTGAAGGCCTGCATCCGCGTCGACCTGCTTGCGGTGTCGAAGCCGGAGAAGTCTCCTGTCGCAACGCCGGTGGCGGGGTCGATGTCGGGCACGGTGCGGGGATTGTTGTGCGCGTAAACCCCAGAAGAGGTGATGACGCTGTCGCCTGGGTCGAACCCTGCGCCCGTGACGATCGAGAACTCGACTTCGATGGTCGCCCCGGTTATCGCGTCAGCAAGGTTGGTCCACACGAGGACGGTTGTTCCGTCTCCTTGAGGCAGCACGTCTGGTTCAGGGCTCGAGGAGCCACCGACGTAGCTGACGCCTGCCGGAAGCGTCTCGGTGAAGCTGGCGTTATATCCGTTGGGTCCGCTTGGGTTTGAGACACTGATGATGACAGGAATCTCCGCACCCAGCAGCGCGTCCCGCGGCATCGTCTTGCCCAAAAGGAGGTCTGGCGTGCCATCGGCGAACGCTTCGTCGATCGATGCTGGTGCCAGCAGTGTTCCGAAAACTGCAAAAAGAACCAGTAGCGCAGTCCGCCGAGTCCGCATCGCCAGCTCCAAAGGGAAGGTCTAAGGCTGCTCCCGCCGTGAGCGCCGCCCCTGGGCCATCGGACCCACTGCGCACCTTTGTTAGACCCTTGGCCCTCCCAATGTGGGCGGCTCCGTCTCCTATCGGTCGACTACCAGTTGCGATCGGCGAGTTCTTTTTCGAATCCCGCGAGGAGTGTGTTGAAGCCTGCGTGCAGTCGTTGATCAGCAGTCCACGCAGTGCAGCACTCCATGAATTCGATGGCACCGTGAAATTCCTCAGGCACGTCTTCGCGAGCGAACGGCACGCCGTCCTCTTGAAGTTGGCGCATGAGCGTGAGTTCGCTGTGGACCATTCCGGTCATCCATCCCGCCACCGTGTTGAAGGCGAGTGCGGCTTCCTTCGTTGGATAACCAGCGGTGACAAAAACTTCGAAGCACTGCTGGAGAAAGAACACCTTCGTGATGCTCGGAATCGGACGGTCGAGCATGATCGAGACCATGTTTGGGTGACGCATTGCCACGTCGTAGAAGGTGTTGATCAACATCCGAGCGTTCTCTTGCCACGCAACATTGGGGTCCGAGGTGTATTGCTCGAGTACCTGTTCGTAGAGCAGGTCACCGACCGCATCGAGCAGGTCGTCTTTGTTGCTCACATGGTTGTATAACGACATCGCCTCAACGCTGAGCGAGGCTCCAACTTTGCGCATCGACAAGCCGTCGAGACCCTCAGCATCGCCAAGCGCGAGCGCAGCTTCAGCAATTCGCTGACGGGTAAGGGGAGCACGTTCTGCGGCGACCATTCCTGAAATCTTACATTTCGTGTCGTACAAAGCGCCGTTCCAGTAGCGTCGGGTACCGTTTTGGTCATGTCCGAACAGAATCGTTGGCTCGAGATCATCGCTGAAGATCCCGACCACTCCAGGCGTTACGTCGATCGTTTCGAGAAGATGGAAGCCGAGGGTCGAGATCTCGGTGGTGAGGTGCGATTCGTCGACGCCATGGTCGCACGGGGTAGCCGAATCCTCGATGCTGGTTGTGGGCCAGGCCGGGTCGGCGGCCGACTGCACGAGCTCGGGCACACTGTGGCAGGAGTCGACCTCGACCCGGTGCTCATCGAGGCGGCTGCCGCCAAGTACCCCGAACCGACGTGGGTGGTCGGTGATCTCGCCACCGCCGATCTGGTCAATGAACCTGTCGGTGGGAACTTTGATGTTGTCGTCAGCGCCGGAAACGTCATGCGATTCCTGGCTCCGAACACGCGCGTCGCAGTGCTCGAGAACATGGGCTCTTGTCTCGCGTCATCGGGCCGGCTCGTCGTGGGTTTTGGATCTGGGGGCGGGGAGTACGACAACGACGACTTCTTCGCGGACGTCGCAGCGGCTCACCTGGAGGTCGAGCTGACGTTGTCGACCTGGGATCTTCATCCGTTCAGCGATGAGTCTGGTTTTCTCATCGCTGTGCTGACCAAGATCTGATCTAACGTTTTCTTATGCAATTCACCTCAGACCGAGCAAAGGCAACGATCGACCTGCAGGGCGGAAGGCTTGCCTCCCTGATCGTCGATGGGCTTGAGTTGTTGGTGACAGAGGGGGAGAAGCCGACCAGATGGGGTTCGTTCCCCATGGTGCCGTGGGCGGGGCGGCTGCCATTCGGAAAACTTGTCTTCGATGGCACGACCTACGAGTTTCCGATCACGTCGCCGCCACACGCCAACCACGGCACAGCCATGCACACACGCTGGACCGAGGTCGGGCCAGGGCTGATCGAAACCGAATTGGGGGCTCCCTGGCCCTTTGGGGGACGCGTCACTCAACAGTTTGACCTCACCGATCATTCGTTCACCGTCACGATGGAGGTGCACGCTGGGGACGTACGTATGCCGGCACAGATGGGGTGGCACCCGTGGTATCGCCGACAGCTCGATCGGGGCGATCCGCTCGAAGTGAGTTTCGCTGCGGACCACATCTATGCAACAGATGAAGATCAGATCCCCACGGGTCGCCTCGTTGCGGTGCCGGAAGGGCCATGGGACGAGACCTTCATCGACGTAACACAGACGCCAGTCCTGACATGGCCCGGAGCGTTATCTGTAACACTGACCTCGAATTTTGACCATTGGGTCGTGTTCACCAAGCCTGAACATGCGGTGGCGATCGAGCCGCAGTCGGGCGCTCCCAACGACGTCAACCGCGCACCTCAGGTGATCGAGCCCAACGGCGAGCTCAGCGGATGGATGCAGCTGTCCTGGGGCTGAGAAACACCACTTTGGCAGACCGCTCCGGTTGCGTCAGCGGCCTAACCATCCTGAAAACACACTCGTGAGTCGGGGCATCAGCAGCCAGCTAAGTGTGGCCACACTGACGACCAGGCTGATCAGGACGTTCAAAAGGTAAGGAACCGCATCGGGGATCACTCGGCCGAGGGTCTCGTTCAATATCAGCACAGTTGGATAGAGGGCGACGAGCACGATCGTTGCCTGCTTCCACGTCTTCACCCGACCAGTGTCGACGTCGAACCATCCTCCGAATCCGCCCAGCACGTTCACCTGGCGTTCACCATCGAGGTGTTCGTCGAGTCGAGAGAGGCGCTCGTTGCGGTCCGGCGATTCGAGCCAGACGTCTAGCTCTTCTCGGGACTGAAACGAGAACACGACCACGGTGTCCTCTTGGACACCCTCAACGGGAGGGAACAGTTGGGCTCGTAGATAGCCGTCGAACGTCTGTAGGGAATCGAGGAGCTCTTCGAAGCTCTCGGAAAAGTTTGTCTCGTGACCCGGACGAACATGGAAGGACGAGACAGCGGTGACCGGTTCGTTGCCCGTCCCCATCGCCACGCGTTGCACCCGGGCGTTGCCTTTGGTGAGCGGAACACCGTCGGCAAGTAGGTCAGCTCGAACAGGAGACGAAATCCATGCATCGAGTAACGCTTGATCGGCGAACTGGTAGATGATCACCCACTCGTTGGGGTGTTGCGGACCCGGCGGTTGGAGATCGGAACCGATATGGCCGGGTTGGCGGGCTGCGGTGGCGGTTATTCGACGTAGCCACCGCTCGAACTCGCGCTCGTGGCCAGATGCCGGGGTTCGGGCGACTATGACAGTCGGTGTGGCTCGATCGTTGATTATCGAAGTGTAGGTAACTCCGCTGGGTACGGGAACCATCGAAGGTGTTCGAAGTCGGCGGTGGTCTCCGGTGGGGCCAAGGGAACCAGCGAGTCGGCTCCCTGTCGGTCGACGATCTTCATGGCCTCGACGAGAAATGTGGACAGTGGTGTCGGACCGAGTGAACATCGGCGATCGTCGTACCGCAGGCCCGAATCCGTGTATTCAATGTCGGAAAGGCTCATGGCTGCGGTGCGAGGACGACGATGTTTCCACAGTCCGGTTTCGGGGTTGAAGCTGTAGTTCGCAAGTAGTGAAGCACCGTGCCGTGCCACGAACGCCACTGCTTCGACCAAGTAGGTGAACGTGTCGTCATCGATGAAGTAGTTGAAGTTGAGCCGCACCCATCCCGGTTTGATGCCTTCGCAACCTCGACTGATCTCCCGTTCGAACTCATGAGACTGTTCGAGGTCGATGCCGAGGAGTCGATGCCCATATGGCCCCGCACACGAACAACCGCCGCGTGACTGGATGCCGAAGAGGTCATTCAGCAGCGCGACGACGAAGTTGTGATGCAAGAACCCGTTGTCGCCGTGACGAACGACGAAAGAAACGATCGACAAACGGTCAGCATCGTGATCGCCAAGAATGTGAAGTTTGGGCTCGAGCTCCCACGCCTTGATCGCTCTGCGAACCCAGTTCTCTTCAAGTGCGCGGATCCGGTCGACGCCGACAGCCTCTTTCAGCTGGAAGATCAGCCCCGCTCGAATCGAACCGACGATGTCGGGGGTGCCTCCTTCTTCGCGATGTTCGATGTCGGATAGGTAGTCGTGCGCTGCGGGATTCACGAACGACACCGTCCCGCCGCCGGGGACATCAGGGACGCGGTTCGTGAACAGGGACCGTCGGGCGACGAGAAGGCCAGGTGTACCCGGACCCCCAATGAGTTTGTGCGGCGAGATGAACACTGCGTCGTAGTAGTCGAGCGTCCCTTTTGCCGAGCCCATGTCAATGTCGACATACGGCGCGGCCGCGGCAAAGTCCCAAAACGCCAGTGCATTGTGTTCGTGGAGCAGCTTCGACACAGTGCGCGTGTCGGTCAGTATCCCTGTCACATTCGACGCAGCGGAGAAGGAGCCGATCTTCAGCGGTCGGTCAGCGTATTTCACGAGCTCTGCTTGGAGTTGTTCAATATCGAGATGGCCATCGGCGTCTTCGTCGATAGTGACCACCTCTCCGAGAGACTCGCGCCACGGAAGCTCATTTGAGTGGTGTTCGTAGGGTCCAATGAAGAACACGGGTCTGTCTTGGACCGGGATCAGTGTCGAGAGATGATGGTGGTCTTCGAGATTCGAAGGGATTCGAAGACCCATGACCCCGACCAATTTGGCGATTGCCGCCGTTGAGCCACTACCGCAAAAAAGAACGGCGTGTTCTTCGTCAGCGCCCACACAGTCGGCGATGATCGACCGCGCCTCCTCGCGAAATCGACTTGTCTGGAGTCCGGTACCCGATGATTCGGTGTGGGTGTTCGCGTAGAGAGGCAGTACCGCTGACCGTATGTAGTCCTCGATGAACGAAAGAGCGCGGCCCGATGCGGTGTAGTCGGCGTACACGACTGGTCGGGGCCCGAATGGGCCGTCCACCACTTGGTCGTTGCCGATGACCGAGCGGCGGATCAATGAGACGAGGTCCGGCCTCGCCAAGTTCTCATCAGACGATGTCTCTGTCATCGGCAACCTCTCTTCACGGTGGCATCGACTCGTTAGGTTACGGCAGGGTTGGCTCGAGGCTACGGCAGGGTCGACTCGCTAGGCCGAGTCAACCTCAAGATAGGGAATGATCAGCAGCGGCCGAACAAGGTGATGGACGGCATACGTCGTCACTGAGCCCAACACCAAGCTACTAAAGCCGCCCAAGCCCCGGGCTCCCAGGACGACGAGTTCGACGTCACGGTCGGGGTCCTCTGAGGCCAAGAGAAGTTCCTCGCCAAGGTGGCCGGCGCGCACACATCGTTCGATCGTGACGGGAAAGTCACCGCCATGTTCGTCGACCAACAGCTGTAACTCGCTGTCAACAATGAAATGTCCGTAGTCCTCGAGCTCTTTCGTGGTCGTGAGATTGAGGCTCCGCCCGAGCACCGTCGGCACAAAGACCACATGAAAGATGCACAGGGTCGCGTCCCTCCATTCGGCTTGGCGAACGGCTTCGCGGAACGCAATCCTCGAGGCCATCGAGCCGTCGAGACCTACCAAAACAGTGCTCATCAGGGGTCCTTCCTTCACGCACGCTCGGGTGCGGGTAGGTGCCAATTCTCAAAAAGCCAGCACGGTTCGAGTAGAGCACAAAGTCCGCTCGCGTTTGTTCGTGGTCACCTATCCGACGTCGCCGAGTCGAACTTCGTGTTCGAGCGGTGCGCCGGATGCATACGCAGAGACGGTCTCGATCGTCGTCTTGGCGATTCCATCGAGCGCTTCGCGCGTGAAGAACGCTTGGTGGCCGGTGACCAGGACGTTGGGGAACGTCAACAAGCGAGAGAACACATCGTCGGCGATCACTGATGCGGACAGGTCCTCAAAGAACAGACCGTCCTCTTCTTCGTAAACGTCGAGACCGAGGTGGCCGATCTTGCCGCTCTTCAAGCCATCGATGACCGCAGGTGTGTCGATGAGTCCACCGCGACTCGTGTTGATCAACATGACACCGTCTTTCATCTCTGAAAGCCGGTGCGCATCGATGAGGTGATGGGTTTCTGGTGTGAGCGGACAGTGCAGGCTGACGATGTCGCTTTGTGTAAGAAGCGAATTCAACGACACGTAGCTGACGCCGACCCGTTCGCATTCGTCATTTGGGTACGGATCGGCCGCAAGCACCCGCATTCCCATGCCAGCGCAAATCCGGGCAAACGACGTGCCGATGCTGCCCGTTCCGACAACGCCAACCGTTTTGCCAAAGAGGTCGAATCCGAGCAGGCCTTCGAGAGAAAAGTTGTTCTCCCTCACACGAGCATGGGCTCGATGAATTTTTCGATTGAGCGAGAGCACGAGGCCCAGCGTGTGCTCGGCGACAGAGTGGGGCGAGTATTTGGGAACTCGCACGACCGAGATGTCGTGTTCCATTGCTGCCTTGAGATCGACATTGTTGAACCCAGCGCACCGCAATGCAATCAGCCCAATGCCTGCCAACGCCAAACGTTCGATTGTCCTAGTGCCGAGATCGTCATGCACGAAGGCACAAACAACATCGGTGTCTACAGCAAGCTGCGCAGTGACAGAGTCGAGGGAGGAGTCATGGAAACGGAGGTCATGGCCCGCTGATGTGTTCGCCCTCGTCAGAACGTCGACGTCGTAGGGCTTCGAGCTAAATACCGCCACCCGAAGTGGTCGTGCCTCACCCACTGTCACGTTTCCATCGGTGGACGGATGGCATACACCGAGCAGCGGGCGCCATCGAGCACATATTCAGCCGTGTTCCCCATGAGCAGACCGGAAAGTCCAGATCTGCCAACCGTTCCGAGGACGAGCAGGTTGCTCCGGTGTTCGTGCGCCGCCCGCAATATCGATGGGGCTGGTGGTCCCTTTTCCAGGTGAAGCGTCCAGGCCGAGGAGTCCGAGGAGGCAGCTGCGAGTTCCTTGAGTCCCTTCATCGAGATTTGTTCTCGAAGATCGAACAGATCGTGGAACTGTGGTGCTGGCGCCTTCAGAAACGCGGTTCGGCGCGTGGTCTGCTCGCCGTACAATTCCCACGCCGTCATGAGGACGAGACTGGCATTGAGTTGTTTTGCCAACCGTTCGGCTTCGGTCATGATGGCGAGGTTGAGGTCGAGTTCGTCGACCTCCGGATTGACCGCGGCCAAGATGCGGCGAGCCTTGGCGCGGGTCGGCCTCATCACCCATACCGGAACAGGGCTCAACCGTATGACGCGTTTGGCCGTCGCGAGGTCATCGGGAGCGTGCGCCATCGAAAGCACGATTGTTGATGCGCCGATGTCTTGTGCCCGTTCCACGATCGCCTTTGCGGTGGAACCAATGCGTACCTCGATGCCCGACACCACGTCGAACTCTCTCTCCCAGCGGCTGAGCGTGTTGCTCCAGGTGCTGAACAAGTCGCGTTCGATGTGTTCCACGTGGTCGCTGTGCGCCAGTCGGTCCCACGTACCAGGCTCTTCGATTACGGCCAGCAGCTCGACAGGCGCCCCAGCCGTGGACGCTTGGGCACAGGTATCTCGTAGCGTTGCGTGGTGCGGCGCATCTCCAACCGGACAAAAGAGGATTGGCAGATCCT
>RCNE010003801.1_pt1 | contig 12086 bp, 14 predicted proteins | sample 2041361 | NCBI WGS metagenome assembly RCNE01 (sample SAMN09708229, study PRJNA481090) | Marine sediment metagenome, whole genome shotgun sequencing project.
CCAACCTGCCGCAACCCGGTTGCGACGCCGGTTTCAGCCTCCAGCTCCGAATAAAGATCAGCTGAGTATTTCGCGAGTTTGGTCATATTGGACGACGCCCGCAGTTGACCGATTAACCCGGCTGCATGCCAGGTTGTACCAGACGTCAGCTGCTTACGTTCGAGCAAGACCACATCTTTCCAACCAAGTTTGCTGAGATGGTAGGCCACCGAACAGCCGATAACGCCGCCGCCGATGATGACCACGCGGGCCGATGTTGGAAGGGTGCTCATATCAGTTTCCTAAACGATTGTGTGACCGGTTGCTTGCAGTCGCCTTGCGATTTCAGCGATGTGTTCGGGACTGACTTCACAGCAACCACCGACGATGGTGGCCCCCATACTCACCCATTCCATGACGTAACCGGCATAAGCGCGGGGCCCCATGTCACGGCGGGCTTTGAGCGCATCCACGGTTGGCTTTTCTTTCAGAAAGCCTTCGGTGATCAGTTCAAAGGCGTTTGCATAGCCGCCGAATGGTTTGCCCAACCCGGCAATGATTGGCAGCCCTTGCGTCACTGCCTCTGGCGCGGAGCAATTGATCAGCACCGCGTCGGCGCCGTCGGCGATTGTCAAAACGTCTTCCAGCGGTTCGCCCGACCGCAGACTCGTGCCGTCCGTGTCAGACACTGTCAGCGACAGCCAGACTGGCAGATTGGTCATGCGCGCTGCCGCCAACGCGTCTTGCGCATGGGCAACTGACGCAACCGTCTCAAGCATCAGCAGGTCGCAGTCTTGCGCCAAAGTCTTTGCGACTTCCGCAAACAAAGGGACTGCAATTTCCGGTGCCGGATGCAGGTCCGGCCGGTAACTCGCTTGCAGCGGTCCGATGGCGCCTGCGATCCTACCAGATCCATGCGCAGTTTGCGCTGCCTTCGCCTCTGCCAGTGCAGCAGCGTGCAGTGCTTCGAACTGACCATCGATCGCAGTGCCGTCCAACCGGTCGCGGTGGATGGCGTAGGTATTAGTTGTGGCAATCGTAGCGCCTGCAGTAAAAAAATCCTGATGCACGCCTGCGACCATGCCCGGGTGATCGACCATCACCTGAGTAGACCACAAAGGGGTCGGTCGGTCCCCCGCGCGGTGGATCAACTCCTGCCCCATGCCGCCATCCAACAGTGTGATCGCGGTCATGCTCGAAGCCTTTCGTTTTCCGGGTCCCAAAGCGGGGTATCTGGTTGAACTGTCGCCGAGCGGCGCTCGCCGTAGATTTCAACTTCAAGCTTGGTCCCCACAACCGCAAGATCAGTGCGCAACATACCTAGCGCCACAGAAGCGTTGATCCGATAACCCCACGCGCCCGACGTTGTCTCACCCACAACCTGCCCGTCATGCCAGAGCGTCGACATATACGGCGCATCGGCAGCGCCGGCATCAACGATGAGGGTCACAAAGCGTTTGGCGCTGCCTTGCTGTTTCTCATTCATCAATGCCGCCTTGCCGCGGAACTCTTGCGGTTTATCAAGTTTGATGAATCGATCCAGACCGCCCTCGTAGAGGGTATAGTCGGTGGACAAATCACCCTTCCATGCCCGGTAGCCTTTTTCGATGCGCAACGCATTCAGCGCCCACATGCCAAATGGTGTGGCCCCTGCCCCGATGACCGCGTCGTAGATCGCCGGTATGTCAGAGCATTTGGCGTGGATTTCCCAACCCAATTCTCCTGCAAAACTGACCCGTGCGAGGGCTGCATTTTTGCCTGCGACCTTGGCCACTTGCAGCGACAACCAGCCCAGCGACAAATCTGCGTCGGCGATCTGCTCGAACACCGCGCGTGATTTGGGGCCCGTCACGATGAGCGTCGAGTATTCGGTGGTGTGATCCGTAAGGCTGAGGCCCTCTGGCAAGGCGTTTTTCAGAACCTCAAAGTCATGCCACTGCGCCGAAGCTGCGGTGATCAGCGTAAAGTGGTCTTCGTCGTGCCGCATCACACTCATCTCCGTCAGGATGCGGCCCCGATCATCGGCGAAATAGGCCAGATTCATGCGCCCTGCTTTTGCCAGGCCACCCCACCTGTGATCATACCCCTAAGCCATTCAGCCGCGCCTTCTCCGGTCAGATTGAAGCGGGAAAACCCGGGCAGATCGAGCACCCCAACGCCATCCCGCACAGCTTCGCATTCTTCTCGAATGCGCTGTTCCCATGGGCCTGAACGCTCCCATGTATGGGTTGTTTCAAGCGAGGTGTCATCGCCGTTTTTGGCAAACCAGTTTGCCCGCTCCCAGCCATTGAAAACGCCCATCACACCACCAGCGGCCAAAATTTTATCATGTACAGGAGACAGTTTCTTGCCGCGACCCGCAGGCCAGACATGCCAGGGGAAATGCATGGCATATTCGTGGCCGTATGTTTCCATGCCTTTTTGGATGCAGTAATCGGCATCAGTGTAATCAGTGTAACGTCGCGGATCGACCGCCCACATGTCCCATTCGGTCTGCCCTTCGGTGATCCATTCTGCCAGCACCTTGCCGGCGCCGCCGGATTGGGCAATGCCGAACGTAAACACACAAGCCTCAAACGCATTTGGCACGCCCGGCATCGGACCCAGCAAAGGCAAACCGTCAGGCGCATAAGGGATCGGGCCGTTGATAACCTTGTTTATGCCGGTTGTTCCCAGCAGGGGGACCCGCGCCATTGCGTCTTCAATGTACCATTCCAACCGTTCCAGATCATCCGGATAGAGTTGGAAACTGAAGTCTTCCGGGAACGGATCTTCAGGGGTAATCCAATGCGCCTTACAGTTCCGCTCGTAAGGACCAAGGTTGAGGCCGGTTTTTTCCTGACGCAGATAATAGGACGTGTCCACATCCCGCAACAGCGGCAACTTACCATGTTGAGCCGTGTATTCTTCAATCTCGGGAATTTCGTCGGTCAGCATGTATTGATGGCTCATCACCATCATTGGTACTATACGCCCGCCGTATGGTTTGAACCATTCGCCCACTGTCTGGGCATAATAACCTGCCGCATTCACCACAAATTCGCAGCGAATATCGCCTTTTTCAGTATGCACAATCCATTCGCCGTTCTCGCGGTTCACTCCGGTCGCCGGGCAAAACCGCTCGATCCGGGCGCCCAGATCGCGCGCGCCTTTGGCAAGCGCCTGAGTTAGCTGGGAGGGATCGATGTCGCCATCATTGGGATCAAAAAGAACGCCCTGCAGGTCATGCAATTCCATAAAGGGGTACAAGTCTTGCGCCTCTTTGGGGGACATCATGCCAATGTCCATGCCCTGATAGCGCCCCATGCCCTTTGCACGTTCAAACTCTTGCACGCGCTCTTTGCTGTGCGCCAGTCGGATCGATCCGGTGACATGGTAGTTCATCGGGTAGTCAACTTTTTCAGCGAGATCGCGATAGAGTTCGGTCGAATAGCGCTGCATGTTCATGATCGCCCAACTGGTCGAAAACGTAGGCACGTTCCCCGCCGCATGCCAGGTGCTGCCTGCCGTCAGTTCGTTCTTCTCGAGCAGAACACAGTCCGTCCACCCGGCAAGTGCTAGATGATAAAGCACAGAGGTGCCGACGGCGCCGCCCCCGATGATAACCACCCGCGCTGTTGTAGGGAAATCAGCCATTTTCTTGCTCCTCTTTCGCTACATGATCCGCGATATCGTAGTAATCGCCTTTGTCGGCGGTGAAGATATGTCGTTCCAGTTTCAATCCTGTTGGGCTGTTCAGAGCCCCCATCGCCACACCGATTTCGTCCTCATCATGTGCTTTCCAGAATAAAGACGATCCGCATATCGGGCAAAACCCGCGCTTTGCTGCCGCACTGGCGTCATACCAGCGCACATCTCCTGTTACGGAAAAACCTGACATGGGGACGTTGACAGCTGCCCAAAGGTGGCCGGACTGCTTGCGGCATTGCCTGCAGTGGCACGCCGCCGGATCCCGCGCAGTTCCGGACGCTTTGAACCGGACCGCACCACATAAACAACTTCCCTTGATCATCAGACCCTCCCCTGTGGAATCGACGTGCTGCCCAGCAAGACACCATAAAGGATGAAACATCCCGCCATGACACGGCGAACCCAAACGTTGAAAACCGCCCCCAATGCAGCGCGTCCGATGCCTGCACCTAAAGCCGTGAAGCTGGTGTAGCTCAGCGCCGTGAGGGTTAGTGCCGTTGGCATGATCACGCCCATCTGATCCCAGATCGGTACGTCAGGCTGCACAAACTGCGAGAACGCGGCGAGGTAACCTGCAACGCTTTTGGGATTGATCGTGGCGATGGCCAAGGCGCGCAGATAAATCGACTTTGCTGGCCGTTCTTCGGCCCTTACAGGTATCGCCGCCGTCATCCAGCCGCGAATACCAATATAGATGAGAACGCCCGCACCGATCAATTTGGCAATAAAGAACGCATTTGCAGAGGCTGCAATAAGCGCAGTGATTCCCAATGCTGACAGGATCAGGAACACTGTGGCCTGGGTCAGGATCGCCAGTACGCCAATCATCGACTTACGCAAGCCCAGGGTCATCCCATTGGAAATGCAGTTGACCGCATTTGGGCCCGGTGTCGTGACAAAGACCGCCCAAAACAGCGCAAAGATAATCCAGCTCTCAATGCTCATAGCGCGCCCACCTAATACACTGGCGGTGCGATCACCCAGATCGCAACTGCAGGTGTGTCGTAAGGATTGGACCACCGGTGCGGTTCTCCCCTGATGCGAAAACTGTCACCGGGATGGATGGTGAATTGGCGCGCACCAATTTCAATGTCCAGCTTTCCCGAAATCAAATACCCAACTTCTTGCGTGTGACGGGTTACGATGCCAGCAACTTGGCTATGGGGTTCAAAGGTCGAATGCACCATTTCGAAATCATCTGTCAGATCAGGAGACAGCAACTCTTCGATCAACCCAGCAGCTCCAGATCCAATGGAGCGTCGTGCGCCTTTTCGAACAACATATCCGGTTTCTTGCTCTGATGCTGCGTCGTGACTGAAGAGCATGGAAATTGAGACATCCAACGCCGCAGAAATATCTCTCAGATCATTTACGGAAATCTCGGACAAATCCCTCTCGACCTGACTAAGCCACCCAACAGAACGACCCAGAACCGTTGCAAGATCACTTAACGTCAGCCCGCGCGCTTTTCGCAGCGCCCTAAGGTCGGCGCCCAGCGTGTCAGGTTTGGTCGAATCACTGTGCAACATCGGAGGCTTTCGTGAAAATATGGCCGCAAATTTCACGATGGTGCGAGTCGATGAAAAAAACAAGATATTTTTCATTCCACACATCTTGTATGTTGGCGGGCTCTGGTCAAAGACCTGCACATGAACCTGTTGACCAACCCTTCCATGAACCTGCTGACGGTGCTCGTGATTCTGAGCTACTTGTTGCTCATCAATGTCTTCACATGGCTCCTGTTCTGGTACGACAAACGGAAGGCTGCGCGTCGCGGGCGGCGGGTATCTGAACAAAATTTGCTATTTCTGTGCCTCGTTGGCGGGACAATCGGCGCGTTCTCGGCACGTCGCAGATTTCGCCATAAAACCCGTAAACAGCCATTCGCGTCTTTGATGAAGGTGATTGCGGGTGGGCAGATACTGGTTGTTGGCTTCGTGATTTATGCCTTATCGCGCGAATATCTGATTTAGAATATCTTGCAGCCAGTTGGCATCGTTTTGGGTAAAGGCATCAGGCTGGTCACTGTCGATGTCAAACACTGCAATAATTTGACCAGACACATCCCGGACCGGCACAACCAGTTCTGAGCGCGTCGAACTTGCACAGGCGATATGCCCGTCAAAGGCTTCGACATCGGCCACCAACCGAACCTGTCCGGTTCGCGCAGCGGCACCGCAAACCCCTCTGCTGAACGGAATCACAAGGCATCCGTGTCCGCCCTGATACGGCCCGATTTTCAACAGGCCGGGCTCCGTCACACGATAAAACCCGGTCCAGTCAAATCTCTGGTCAGAATGGTGTACCTCACACGCGACCGTCGCCATCAGCGCGACCGTATCAGTTTCACCGTCCGTCAGCGCCAAAAGAGTTTTGGCTAGAGCATCATAGTCTATTTGCATAAGTTCTTCGTTCTGCTGGTCCAAATCAGGCGATCCTCTACCTCACTGGGGAAAAGGTACAATATCACCTGAACAGGGTTGGTCACATTCTTTCTATTGCGATAGCAGTTCCTTCTCCACCACCAATGCAGATCGCTGCAACACCACGTTTCAAGTCGTAACGTTCGAGTGCATTGAGCAAGGTCACCATGATCCGGGCCCCTGACGCACCAATTGGATGGCCCAAAGCGCAAGCTCCGCCATGCACGTTCACCTTGTCGCGCGACAGATCCATTTCGTGCATGAAGGCCATTGGCACTACCGCAAATGCTTCGTTCACTTCCCACAAGTCCACATCGTCTTTAGTCCATCCGATTTTGGCGAGCAGTTTTTGAGCGGCCGGTACGGGCGCGGTGGTAAACAGGGCAGGTGCCTGTGCGTGGCTGGTATGCCCAAGGATGCGCGCCCGGACATTTAGTCTTTGGGCTGCAGCGGCGTCGGCTGATGCCAAGATCAGTGCAGCGGCACCGTCAGAAATCGAAGAAGAATTGGCCGCCGTGACGGTACCATCTTTACGAAATGCCGGTTTGAGGAGAGGGATTTTTTCGGGCCGGGCTTTAGCCGGTTGTTCATCTTCAGAGATTTTCATCTCACCTGACCGGGTAGCTACCGAAACAGTTGAGATTTCTGATCCAAACGCCCCGCTTTTTTCCGCAGCCAGCGCGTTTGATAGCGAAGTCAGCGCATATTCATCTTGCGCCGCACGGGTAAATTGAAACGCTTCGGCGCAATCTTCGGCAAAGGTTCCCATCAGGCGGCCTTTGTCATAGGCATCTTCAAGCCCATCAAGAAACATGTGATCAATAACAGAAGCGTGCCCAATTCGCGCGCCACCGCGCATCTTTGGCAGTAAATAGGGCGCGTTCGACATGCTTTCCATACCGCCCACAACCATGACCTCAGACTGCCCCAGCGCGATCTGATCAAAGCCGATCATCGCGGCTTTCATCCCTGATCCGCACATTTTGTTCAACGTTGTAGCAGGAACGTCCTCGCCCAGCCCCGCCGCGAAACTGGCCTGGCGCGCCGGGGCCTGACCCTGACCTGCGGAGAGCACACAGCCCATCAGAACTTCATCAACCGTTGCGGTAGCCGCACCCTCTAAGGCTCCGCGAATTGCAGCACCACCCAATTCAGCTGCGGCGACCCCGTCAAAGACACCTTGAAATCCACCCATTGGCGTTCGGGATGCGCCTGCAATCACAACGTCCTTCATGTCACTAACCTTCTTCTTGGCGCTGCATACCGATTGGTAAGCTTTGCATCCTAGAGTTGCCTCGACAAAACATCACGTCAGGCGACAAAACCATGAAACTTTCAAGTATTCTTACCGATACGCTCCGAATTGTCACTGTGGAGGAGACCCGCATTGATGCTGCAGCGGCCATTCAATTCAAAGATGCCATGCGCACCGAGACAGAGGAAGGCCCCGACCGGGTAATATTGGACCTTTCAATCGTCGATTTCATCGATTCAAGCGGATTGGGGGCAATTGTTGCTTCGATGAAGCAAATGGGGCGCGACCGCAGGCTCGACTTGGCCGGGTTAACCCCCGCCGTGGAAAAAGTTTTTCGCCTCACACGAATGGACACTGTCTTCAACCTGTACCCGACTCTTGACGCTGCACTCGACGCTGATTCTGCTGCTTCAATGTGAAGAGCACAAAGGAAAGGTGTGGATGAGCCGCCCTAAGACCTGTCCGGATTTCGTGGTTTCTTTCTCCAGTCGCGCATTGGCCGTTCGTGAAGCTCTGGCCAAAATACTGCAGCATTTTGCTTGTCTTGACCTGAACGCTGACGACACCGCCACTTTCGAACTGGTTGCAGCTGAGGTGCTGAACAACATTGTCGAACATGCCTACGCGGGAAGAGCAGATGGTGTTATCAGGATTTGGTTCAGCCAGAAGCCGGATGGCCTGCATCTAAGGTTCGAAGATGAGGGGCTGGAAATGTCCGGCGGTTCATTCCCCGGCTCAAAAGCAGCCGATCCGGGCGTTGAATTCTACGATCTCCCGGAAGGAGGGTTTGGATGGTTCATGATCCAAGTATTGACCAAAGATCTAACGTACCGGCGCAAAGGCCGTCGCAATTTGCTAACCCTGCGTTTTCCGTTTGGCGCATCCATGTATGATCAAGAAGAATAGAATTCTGTGGCGGATTTCGCTTTCAACTGCACTCTGTAAGGTTATCCAACTTAACCAAATCGGAAACAGAATGAACAACGCCTTAAAAGAGCCTTAATGAGTCCCAAATCGTGCCTGAATGTATCAGCATAGTAGGCCCTGTAGCCGCATATGGCTTCCCTCGGCGTCGCGTTTCACAGCCCCCACCCAGTGCGCGTCGCCGAGGTTTACTTCCCAAATCATCGTCAGTTCATGAGTGCCGCGTTGCAATCCGCAACGACCCTCCTATTGTCACCAAACCAGACAATGAGGACCACTGACATGCGCGATTTTCAATCCCCCGGCCGATCCGCAGTTTTTGCTGCAAACGGGATGTGCGCAACCTCGCACCCCCTTGCGGCCCGAACGGCTGTCGATATTCTGGAACGAGGCGGAAACGCGATGGATGCGGCCATTGCGGGTGCCGTTCTGCTTGGCATTTGTGAACCTCATAGCACTGGCATCGGAGGAGATTGTTTTGTTCTGTTTTCCCCCGCAGGCAGTGATGAAATTCATGCTCTGAATGGATCGGGACGGGCTCCGGCAGCGGCAGATGCGGCGGTCTTGCGAGCGCGCGGTGAAACCTCCGTTGCGCTGAACGGTGTTGATTCGGTGACGATTCCCGGTGCAGTCGATGCGTTATGCAATCTTTCGGAACGTTGGGGCGTTCTTGGTTTGGATGCTATTCTGGCACCAACCATCAAGTATGCGGACGAAGGTGTACCCGTTGCTCCGCGTGTGGCGTTTGATTGGGCAAACGAAGGCAGTATCCTGCAGGGCAGTGCTCTCAAAAGCTACATGATCGATGGCGCGATCCCTAAACGCGGCCAGATATTCCGCGCCCCGGGTCAAGCTGAGGTGCTGCGTCGAGTGGCCAAGAATGGCCGTGATGCATTTTATACCGGTGAAATTGCCGAGGATATGGTGGCCACCCTCAGCGCAATGGGCGGCGTTCATTCAGTCGCTGATTTTGCCGCGACTGAATGTGACGAGACCATCCCTGTCTCCGGCGCTTACAAAGGGGTGGAACTGGTGGAGCATCCACCTAACGGTCAGGGTGCAACGGCGATCCTGATGCTGAACATCCTTTCGCATTTTGACATCGCCGGCATGGACCCAGCGGGATCCGAACGTGCCCATATCGAGGCTGAAGCGGCAAAATTGGCTTATGATGCGCGCAACCGATTCATAGCGGATGCAGATCATACCACCCGTCTGGATCATATGCTGGCGCCTGAAACTGCAGCGAAACTGGCCGCGTTGATTGACCCTGTCAAAGCCCTAGCAGCGCCCGCTGCAATCAGCGAGGCCGTGCACAAAGACACAGTTTACATCACGGTGGTGGACAAAGACCGCATGGCGGTTTCTCTGATCTACTCCATCTATCACAGCTTCGGGTCAGGTATTGCATCTGACAAGTTTGGCATTCTGCTGCAGAGCCGTGGTGGTGGTTTTACCCTGGAACAAGGGCATCCAAACGAATTGAAAGGCGGCAAACGCCCGATGCATACAATTATTCCTGGGATGCTGCGACAGAACGGGCGCGTGATGATGCCGTTTGGCGTCATGGGCGGGGCTTATCAACCCAATGGCCATGCGCGTTTTGTCAGCAATATGATCGATTTCGGTATGGACCCACAAAGCGCGATCGACGCGCCCCGCGCATTTGCTGACAAAGGCGTACTCGATATCGAACGCGGGTATTCAGCAGCCGTGCGTCAGGAACTTGCTGACATGGGGCACAAGGTCGATGTTGTCGAAAAACCAATTGGCGGCGCTCAGGCGATCATGATCCATGAAGATGGCGTGCTGGAAGGCGCAAGTGATCCGCGCAAAGACGGGTGTGCTTTAGGATACTGAAACAGCAGCAGAAGCAGGCGCCGTTCGGGCCTGTCAATTCAGTTGAAAATGTAACGGATAAAGCCCGTCTTCAAACGGTCCAAAAAGATCGGGGATATCGGGATGATCCACGGGTTGGCCTGAATAATCTGCAACAAGATTCTGCTCTGACACATAAGCGACGTAAAAGCTCTGGTCGTTCTCAGCCAGCAAATGGTAAAAAGGCTGATCTTTTATCGGCCTGCTTTCTTCTGGAATAGACTCATACCAATCGTCGGTATTTGCGAATACCGCATCGACATCAAAAACCACCCCCCGGAATGGGTGTTTCTTGTGACGGACAACTTGTCCGAGGTGGTATTTTGCGCGTGTACGTAACATAACATTTAAGCCCCTACTCATGGTTAATTACCTTTTCAAGCCCTATTTGTCCAACAATTGTGCCTATTTTTTAGGAAACAGTCTGTGAACCATGCCTTAACAGTGATCCAGAATAGAGTATTTTCTGTTTTTCTTCTGCAATTGGCCGCCGCTGAACAAAATTGTCATTTCCCAACTGTCCCAAATCCGCTAAAGTAACAAAAAAAGAACTATAAAAAAAGCGAGAGGCAGATGAGCAGAACTCTTCGCGCATTGGTATTATTGTTGTTGGTGGCGTCGTGCGGTCGCGGAAACTATTCTGCTCCGCGCAATCTGGATAACGCCTGCAGCATTGTCAGCCAGCGCTCCGAATATATGAAGGCCTTCCGCTCGACTGAGCGTCGTTGGGGCGTGCCTGTGCATGTTCAGATGGCGACGATTTATCAGGAAAGCAAATTCATCGCCAACGCCCGTACCCCCTTCCAGTATTCGCTGGGCGTTATCCCCATGGGGCGGCAAAGCAGCGCCTACGGCTATGCCCAGGCTCTGGACGGAACATGGGACGAATACCGCCGAGATACTGGCCGGCGCAGCGCCAAACGTGATCGTATCCGCGATGCTTCGGATTTCATGGGCTGGTACATGAACACCACGCGCGAACGCAACGGCATCGCGCTGACTGACACCCGCAATCAGTATCTGGCTTATCACGAAGGTCACACCGGCTACGCACGGGGTAACTACAACAAGAAGAGTTGGCTGCTGCGCGTCGCAAATGAGGTCGACGCCCGCGCAAAGACCTATGAGGCTCAACTGGCCAGTTGCAAGAGAGCAAGCCGTTAGGATTAATTAGTTTTTCCGGGATGCGCCAGTGGATCTGGTATTAAATAACTTGTTGGCCAGCTTAACATCGGTTTTGAGGTCCCCCAAAACCACTGTGGTTTGTCCACCAGCGGCATCATTGATCACCCATTGGCGCAACTGAACCGGGTTTTCAGTGAACGATAACTCAATATTTCCGTATTCCGCATTTTTGGGATCTTGTGCCGTGACGATGGTTGCGGCGCCGTCAAACCTGTGACCCACCACCATTTTAGCCTTAGCCAAATTTATATTACGGGCCAGAATGATCGACAGTGGCGTACGTCTAAGCGGATAAGTCTCAGGCGGTTGGTTCGATTTGGTGTCCACAATCACCACCGCCCCGCCACCTGCCACAACCAATGCAGTTTCAGGAAGGTTGTATTCAAACCGCATCCGACCGGGGCGTTTGATGTAGAGCGTGCCAGTAGAGATTGAGCCGTCATCGTTTGTCTGGGTGAATTCGCCCTGCGCGACAGTCATCTGGTTCAGATATTTCGATATTTCTGCCAACGGCAGGATATCAGCCGCGGCGGGTAACGCGGTGGCAAAGCAAAACAGGGTAGCGGTTAGAACATGTTTCATACCCGGTAAATACTCTTTACGCGCAGGATTTACACCCCACTCTTGCTCACATGGCCGCGATTTGCCGATATGAAGAAACCCCGGTGGTAAGCGTCCCACCCGGAGTCTAACTACTGTTGTTCAGGCATCAGTATTTCCCGTTTTCCAACGTGATTGGCAGGCGAGACCAA